>Ga0066639_10005838_pt1 | contig 10313 bp, 11 predicted proteins | sample CryGeyCG2114_010_2_FD_59504 | JGI IMG/M metagenome (GOLD analysis project Ga0066639, IMG submission 59504) | Groundwater microbial communities from aquifer - Crystal Geyser CG10_big_fil_rev_8/21/14_0.10 | ecosystem: Environmental > Aquatic > Deep subsurface > Groundwater | place: USA: Utah... | reverse complement strand
ATGGCAGATCATGATCCACCAACTGTAGAAGATACGTGCGACATGATCGCCTACCTTATAAACCAGCGAAAAAGTACAAAATAATTCAGTCGGGATTTGTGTTTTGTGCTTCATGACTGGCGTGATTTATTGCTCCACCCAACGCTACAAACCCGCACAGTCCTGCTATCATGAACGAGAAGGTTGCAGACATTTCGTTTGGATATGTAGTGTAGGCGAGTGCTGCTTCATGGAGATTTAATGTAAGTATATTTAAAGCTACTTCAGATGTCGCGCGAATAACGCCTTCAATGCCACCTGAGTAAAGAGTGGACATGATTCCATTAATCGTGGCAGGTACGCTTGCCAGCAGTGAAACAGAGACAGCTGCCATTGTAGCATCAAAATGGTGATCGGTACTTTCTCCACGTTCCATATTTCATGCGAGTATATCATCTCTTAATACACAACAAACAACAGACAACACATAATTAAACTCATAACACTATACAGTATATGTTTATCTTTCTAAGTGATACTTAGGTGTCTACCTTGTACGCGCCGGAGGTGCGTAGTGGGTTTTTTAATGTCAGAGTACTTTACAAGACCTGTATAATGGAGATAGCACTTTAAGTAAACTGAAGTTCTTGGACAATTTGAGCGTGTGGTCCTCCATAGCCTTGGCGAAGGAGGGATACGAGGAAGAGGGATGTTTGGCCGAATTATCGATTATCAATTGAAAGCCAAGCGATCGGACATCCGACTTAGTCGAGATAGTATCTGCGGAGACCCTCTGGTGTGCGGTACACCACAATTGACGGATCAAACCTTGCAAGTAATTGCGAGATCAAAGTCCTGAATGAACCGTAACTTCGTTAATGTGCTACAGAAAGTTTGGATTAGTGTTGCTATTGGATAACGAATTTACAGTTAACGTATTTGTTGACTATAAGATTCCGGAATTAATCCGGAATGACAATAGCTCTGTAAAAAGAATGTCAAATTTAAGGATCATCGTTTTAATCTAGATTCCTGCCTACGCAGGAATGACAAAAATACGACATTCTGTTTTGAGACGAATACCTATTCGTTGAAACTTGACCATTGAAAATTGATTATTAACATATGTGTGGAATATTTGGCTACATCGGTACAAAAAATGCAAGCGGAGTGATTCTTGATGGACTGAAACGACTCGAGTATCGAGGGTATGATTCGTGGGGAGTGGCTGTGTTGACCAAGAACGGGATCAAAGTCGCCAAAAAAGTTGGAGCAATTGGGGATTACCATGCGATTTCTAGTCTCCCAAAGTCTACCATTGGGATTGGCCACACGCGTTGGGCAACTCATGGTGGGGTGACGTACAAAAATGCGCATCCTCATTTTTCGACCGATAAAAGTTTCGTGCTCGCGCAAAATGGTATTGTTGAGAATTATATTGAACTTAAGAAATCGCTTGTCAAAGAGGGTTTTAAGTTTACAACGCAAACCGACACAGAAATTATCGTTAGGCTTGTTGAGAAATACCGTTTGAAAGGAAGTTCTCTCAAGAAAGCTGTTATTAAAGCTTTTAAAAGTCTTAAGGGAAGAAATACTATAGTAGTACTCGATTCACTTCAAAGGCGCGTAATCGCAATTCGAAATGGATCTCCGCTCGTTGTTGGAATTGGTAAAGAAGAATATTTCTTTGCTTCAGATACGCTTTCTTTTGCAGATAGGACAAATGACGTTGTGTACATTGAAGACATGCAAATGGTTGTGTATGAAGAAGAAACGTTATCGGTTACCGATCTCTCTACTCTTAAAATGATTGCAGTGAAACCTACACACCTAAATCATAAAGATGTGCTGGTAAATAAAGATGGATATGAGCACTTTATGCTCAAGGAAATTATGGAGGAACGACATGTGTTGTCAAATGCTGTTAATTATTCGCTTCAAGACTTGAAGCCTCTTTTGTCGGCTATAAAAAAGGCAAATACTGTTTTTACAATTGGGGCAGGAGGAGCTTTTCTGGCCGCAGATCAAGTGGCATATCTCTTAAGATCAATTGCTGGAATTAAGGCTGTTGGAATGAGAGCTTATGAGATTGATAGCTATTCTCATTTTTTCCAGAAAGGTGATGTCGTGATTGCGATATCTCAGAGTGGAGAAACAGCTGACACAATAGAAGCCTTAAAAGTTATAAAGGCAAAAGGAGTTAAGGTCGCAAGTGCAGTAAATATGTTGGGTTCAACAATTACCAGAATGTCTGACTATCCATTTTTTAGTCGATCTGGATCTGAGATTTGTGTACTATCGACTAAATCTGGAGTTGCTGAAGTGGCGTTTGGGTATATGCTGGCACATGCATTTAACGGGATAAAAGTAGCTTCTGAAATACAAAAATTAGAAACATACCTTGATAAGAAATATTTAACTAAGGATTTTATCGCTCACACCAAACGTATTGCCAAAAAAATCGCAAAGCGCGACCATGCATTTCTTTTGGGCAAAGGAGCCAACTATTTAGTAGCAAGTATTGGAGCCTTAAACATCAAAGAGGCTAGTTGTGTTCACGCAGAGGGTTTTGCAGCTGGAGAGCTCAAACACGGCGTGATAGCGCTCATTGAAAAGGGAACTCCGGTGATCACATTTGTGGACACTGACAGTGATCATGACTATATGATAAGTGCAACGGCTGAAGTAAAAGCTCGAGGAGCATTTGTGATTGGGATTGGAGTAGAGAATCATGAGCTTTTTGATGAGTTTATTCCTTTGCCGACACTATCAAAGCTTAACTGTGCAATAATCGCTAACATAATTCCCTGTCAGCTATTGGCATATCACTTGGCAGTTCTCAAGGGACTTAATCCTGATAAACCAAGAAATCTTGCTAAGAGTGTGACTGTGAAATAAATCAGTAATAAGTGTTTAGTTAAAGTAAGCGGTTGGGAGTTTGAAGCTACGCTTTAAACCAAGAAATCTTGCTAAAAGCGTTACTGTAAAATAGCAGTAAGCAGTGTACTGTACAATATCTATATATATGACAAAAAATATACCAAATATTGTTGTAGTCGGAGGGGGAACTGGAACTTACACAACTCTTCTCGGACTCAAGAAATATAATGTTCATCTTTCTGCAATCGTTTCTATGATGGACTCAGGTGGAAGTAATCGTGTTATTCGTGACGAGTTTGGACTCCTTCCGACCTCAGACATAAGGCAATGCATTGTAGCACTTGCTAATGAACAAACGAGCGATGACGATCTTCGACGCTTGTTTATGTATCGCTATGAGACGGGAACACGAATGTCAGGGATGACCTTTGGAAATCTTTTTATGGCTGCTCTCACCGATGTGTATGGAAGTCAGGAAAAGGCGATAGATAAGACCTGCGAGATATTACGTGTGGAAGGAGATATAGTGCCTGTAACACATGATAATGTACAGCTAATTGCCCGATATGATAATGGTAAACAAGTTCTCGGTGAGCACTTTATAGATGAACCAGATGAAGAAACCGGTAAGCATAAAATTGTAGAGCTTGAAGTTGTCCCCAGAGCAAAGGCAAACCCGAAGGCACTTAAAGCTATTGGTGATGCAGATTTAATTGTAATGGGTCCAGGAGATCTGTTCACAAGTGTGATTTGTAATCTAGTCGTAGATGGAATAAGTGATGCAATATGTAAGTCGAATGCCAAAAAAGTATATGTCTCAAATCTCATGACAAAATTTGGTCAAACAAATGATTATAAAGTTAGCAATCATATAGACGAGATTATTAAATATCTGCGAAAGGGATGTTTGGATATGTGTTTAATTAACAAAAATCATGAAATATCACAGAATATTGTCAAACGATACGAAGAAGAACACGCAACAATTGTGGTGAATGACGTCAAAAAGTTGTATAACGGCGTAAACATTGTAGAGAAAGATTTGATCTCAGATGAGGTTTACTCGAAGCCAAAGTCAGATGTAGTTGTCAGGTCACTTATAAGGCACGATTCAGATAAACTGGCCAAGGCGCTTGTGGGTTTGCTCTAGTTTTCGGATGTATACTTCAAGTAATAAATTCTGATGATTTTTTATAGTGGGTTTTTTTGGTATAGTAAAAATCTATGAATAATGACTGTATCTTCTGCAAAGTTGCGAGACGAGAGTCACCGGCTACAATTGAAGCGGAGACCCAGAGGGCAATTGCATTTCGTAGTATCGAACCCGTTGCCACACACCATATCTTGGTCGTCCCCAAAAATCACATTGCACATTTTGGAGATATTGCCAAAGAAGACAAAGAAACAATATTCGAAATGGTTGAGCTTGTCCAGAAGCTCGTCTCAGACTTAGATATTGGCAAAGGATATAAAGTAATGGTAAATGGAGGAGCTTACCAAGTTGTGCCTCATCTTCACTGGCATGTATTGTCTGGACTTGCCGAAGACAAAGATGCTATCACTCGTACATAAGTCATCTCATTTTAATTTTTAGCGTTCTCGTTGAAGTATCACTCTTTGCAAACTGGTTTACGAAGTACTCTTTGCATCCATTTACAAAGTATCACTTTCGAGCTAAGATAGAGAAATGATTGCAGACTCCATACAAAAACTAGTTGTAGACGCTATGAAGTCCAAAGACTCCGTACGAGTTTCGACTCTTCGCATGCTCAGTTCAGAACTCAAGAACGCACTCATCGATAAGGGTAGTCCATTAACCGATGAAGAGGAGCTTAAGGTCGTACAGCATGAAGCAAAGAAACGACGAGACGCAATCGAAGGATTTGAAAAGGGAGGGAACACTTCTTCGGCTGATAATGAGCGAGCAGAGCTTGTGATCCTTTCAGAATTTTTGCCTGCTGAGCTTACCGATAGTGAACTCGAGAAATTAGTAGTAGACGCGCTTGCAGAGTCCGGTGCTACATCTCCGCAAGAGATGGGCAAGATTATGCCAATCCTTATGCCAAAAGTTGCAGGACGTGCTGATGGAAAGCGAGTAACAGCCCTGGTGCAACAAAAACTTCAAGGTTAATTTAGCCTTTATGATCAAAGTGTACGTAAAAAAAATGTCGAGTGCTGGTGTTTCAACACCAAAGATTAAACGGGAACTCGTTCGTTTACTTACCAAAAAGGGAATAACCTCAGATGCGATCGTTGACGTGGCGATCGTCGGCGAGAAAAAAATGCTAGCTCTTGCGAAGACTTATTTAAATGAAGATAATGTCCTTCACAATGTATTGTCTTTTCCCTCGAGTGAAGCAAAAGAAAGATTTATATCTCCTCCTGACTCTACACTCCATTTGGGTGAGATTGTAGTATGTTATCCTGTTGCTGCTCGCGAGGCGAATGACGAGAAAAAGTTAATTGACGATAAAGTAATAGAGCTCGTCAATCACGGAGCACTTCATCTTTTGGGAATTCATCATAAATAGAAGGAGACTGTAAGTAGTGAGTCATTTTTTTATTGTCATTCTGAGGATTTCTCGATTGGAGAGCGACGTGAGAATCTCTGAACACCAATCTACCGTTAGAATATTTAGTTAGTCATCTTTCATTTAAATCAGAGATTGCTTCGAGTTACTCCCCACTTCGCCAAAGCTACGAAAGGGCTCGCGCAATGACACAATCAATCAGACATCAGACATCAGACATCAGACATCAGACATCAGACATCAGACATCAGACATCAGACATGTGGTGTTTTGACCCAGTCTTATCTATTGAAACTTCATGAAAAGTCTGTAAAAATAAGATGAGTTATTGGTAGTTAGAGATTAGTTGTTTGTCTTCTAAATTCTGATATAAGAAAAAAATGTGTTATGGCTTATTATCTTAAATATCGACCCCAGTCAATAAAAGAGCTTGATTTAGCCTCAGCTCGTGAAGATTTGACTGCCTTGATTGCATCTGATTCTCTCCCACACAGTTTTCTTTTTGCCGGACCCAAGGGAACGGGTAAGACCTCAGCCGCTCGGATATTGGCAAAAGTAATAAATTGTGAAAACAGAAAAAAAGGAAGTGTAGAAAGTTGCAATAAATGCGACCAATGTGTTGCAATCACAAAAGGAACAAGTATTGATGTGATTGAAATGGACGCGGCAAGCCATCGAGGAATCGATGATATTCGAGCGCTTCGAGATGCAGTTAAACTCTCACCGGCACAAGCGAAGAAAAAGATTTACATAATTGATGAAGCACATATGTTGACGACTGAAGCCAGCAACGCGCTTCTTAAGACGCTTGAAGAACCTCCTGAACATGTCGTGTTTATTTTGGCGACGACGAATCCAGAGAAGCTTATTCCGACGATTCGGTCTCGTACAACACTGATTCGTTTTACAAAAGCGACAACAGAGGAGATCATCGCTTCTCTCGCAAAAAAAGTAAAAGGTGAGAAGATTAGTGTTGAGAAAGGCGCTTTGGAAGTAATCGCAAAAGCAGCAGACGGATCATTTCGTGACGCTGATAAAATCTTGGAACAACTGGGGTCGAAGGATACACCCCTTACTCGAGAAATTGCAGAAGAGAAATTAAATCAGTCAGGAGCCTTTGACCCAGTAAGTTTCCTCAAAGACATCTCTGAGCGAAATGTGGTTGAGTGTTTGAAACGCGTGAGTGAAAGTGTCGATGCAGGGGTTGCCGTCGAGACAATGATTGATACAACCGTAGAAACTCTACGACACTTACTTTTGGAACGTGTTGGAGCCTCTGATTCACACACTGATGTTTTATTTGAAGTTCCCGAAATTATTTCCTTGACTCATCTTTTTATCCGTGCGCGTGGACAGCTGAAAGATGTACTTATTGAGACGATTGCGCTGGAATTGGCAATCGTTGAATGGTGTGAGTCCGGAATTGCAACTTCCTCAACGGGGAACGATGATAATACCGTTACGGAAAGTGCGCCACCTGAGATCATTGTTAAACCAGAAACTCCGAAGATTGAAGTAATTGCAAATGTCGTAGAAGTCGAAAAGGCAGTTCAAAGTTCCAAAGAATCAGAAATTCCTGATGAACTTCCCGAGAAGAAAGTCGTCGAGAGCATTTCCGTAGAAACTGTTGCTCCGCCATCGGGCAAGGGGAATGGCAAGAATATATTGGACAAGGCGATTTGGGCACAAGTTCTCGCTGCCGTTCGTCTGATCAATGCGTCAACAGAAGCACTTCTTCGAGCTTCGATGCCGATTGAATTAAAGGCGAACAAACTAAAACTTGGTGTGTATTATAGTTTCCATAAAGAACATTTAGAAAGTCACACTCACAAAAGTATCTTGGAGGAAGTGTGCGCTGAAGTGCTGGGTACTCAGATACGGGTCGAGTGCTTGTTGACTCAACCACCTGCTGAACCAACGCCTGTCTTGAATACCGTTGCTACTCCGGCTCCCGCTATAAACGGAGTAAGTGGTGTGACTCAGACAGATACTGTTGAGGAGGTTGAAGATTCGGCTTTGACTGAAGACCCGGATGAAGATATAATACGAATGGCAAAGGAAATATTTGGAGAATAAAATTTGCAGGATTGAAATTTGAAAGAGGTAATAGAAGAGGGAAACGAGAAATTGGTACTATTTTCTAGTTTCAACAACTAATTTCTACTTTCTATTTAGCTAATCACAAAACAAAATGGCATTTGATAAATTTAAACAACTAGGCGAGCTAAACAAAATGCGCCAGCAAGCAAAGAAATTGCAGATCGAACTCGAGAAAGAAGAAGAAATCTATGAGACTGGTGGAATCAAAGTGAAGGTTAATGGTGCCCAACAAGTTACCTATTTTGAGCTTGATGGTGAAGAAAGACGAGATATCAAAGATGCGCTAAATAAAGCAATGAAGAATGTTCAGAAAAAAGCTGCCAAGAAAATGATGGAAATGGGTGGCGGTCTTTCAGGTCTTCTCGGTGGTAACTAATAGCTTCCTCACGTATTCTAGAGATTTTTTTATTGTCTTTTTTGAAAATTTTATTTAATGCAAAATGATGGAGGAATCCAGACACAATTTTGGAGTATCTTTTTCACTCTGCATTAGAGTACATGACTTTGTTCCCGCCTACACACAACGTTGCGGAAGGGTTACGCTCAATGACAATTGAATTAAAAAACAATGTAGTTCATCGTTAAGTTTTTGGTGAGTGATGTTATAATTAACTCCATATGCGTATTCCCAAACCATTATCAGATCTTATCGATTCATTCCAGAAGCTTCCAGGAGTTGGTCCAAAGTCGGCTCAAAGGCTCACGTATTATCTGCTCCATGTTCCACAAATTCAGTTAGACGATTTTGCTAAAAGTCTTTCAAACCTCAAAAAAGATACAGTTTTGTGTGCAATATGCAAGAATGTTTCTGAAGCTGATCCGTGTCCCATTTGTAGTGATGACGCACGTGATGAGACCACGGTATTGGTTGTCGAACAACCGCTTGACATTTTGGCGTTCGAGCGGACGGGAAATTATAAGGGGCTGTATCATGTGTTGCACGGTGCGATCAATCCACTCGACAATATCGGACCCGATGAGCTGCATATGGGTTCGTTGTTTGTCAGATTTACCAATGGACACACCAACGTAATCAAAGAACTGATTGTGGCAACAAATCCGACAATGGAGGGGGATGTGACCGCAATGTATATCGCTAAACACCTAAAGTCGGTGAGTCCAGAGACAGCAGTCACACGACTTGGAATGGGGATTCCAACAGGTGCCGATCTTGAATATGCAGATGAAACAACACTTACTCAAGCAATTCAAGGAAGGAGAGCACTATAGCTTTAATTTTCAAGTTTCAATGAACAATACAAGCAAAACAAATAAAGTAACGAAACAGTTCCTTAATGACATTAAGCATGAAGTCTTGGGAACTCAGGAAGGCAAGAAAGAAATCAAACCTGGAGAACCCAAGAGAAGTGCCCTTGATATTATGCTCAACAAATATCCCACACCACCTGTTGACAATCGTCCGTCGCCGATAGTTGAGGCGATGCTTCAGACGCGTGAGGATGAAGCGGCTATGAAGCAAGGGAAACAGCCCAGTAGACTTGACGCTGAGATGGCACAACTTCGCGCTCGACGGGCACAAGAAATGCAGAGATGGCACGAGTTACAACAGCAGTTAATGGCAAAACCCGTGACACAAGAGAACTCATCTGCAGCACTTCCACCAAGTGCTCCAAAAGGGAACAAAGGACCAGGCCATAAGGCTGCGGGAATGGAGAGTTTTAAGCGTGGGAAGAAAAATTAAGAAAATTAGTTTACAATACAGTTATGATACGTACATTTAGTGTCAAAGAAGTATTGAGATTTGCGTACGAAAAAGTCCGCGATAATTTCTCATTTTTCTTTAGCCTAGTTGCAGTAATGTTTTTGGTTTCAGTCCCTCAGTATATCTACAGTTATGCGACAGACGCTGAAGGACTTAATATGCAATTCTCCTTGTGGGTTTCACTATCCGCATTATTCATTTTTGGATTTATTAGAATTGTGACTGAGATTGGACAAATCAGAATTATGTTTGCACAACTAAATAGTAAATTTTTGCCAGTCTCCACACTCTTTGAAATCAACAACCGATATATTAAAGAATTTGTTATTGGATATGTTTTGTATTTTTTGATTATTTTGAGTGGTTTTATCTTGCTTATCATTCCGGCAATTATATGGTCATATAAATATTCACAATGGAAATATTTGGTCGTGGATGAGAATTTGAGCGCATGGGGAGCTCTCAAGAAAAGTGCAACAATAACCAATGGAAACAAAGGAAAGCTGTTTTCGTTTGGATTTGTATATGGATTGATGACACTTATTGGCGCAATTCCATTGGGACTAGGTTTAATTATCACAACGCCAATGGGATGGATTGCTGGGGTTTATATCTATCGGTTCCTCAACACCTCACATAAGGGTGAGATAACAGAGGATATGCCAACACTTGATGGTGAGGTCCTTACCCGTTAGAATTATAAATTATCACAATGAAATGTTGTACACATACGCTACAGTAGTCCTCACGTAAGGATCTCTGTAGCAGACACCCGCTCGGCGGGTTTTTTTGTTTCCTACCACCTTTAAAGGACAGTCCTTGTAGATATGGAGTTATGAAAAGTTTAAATACAATATTAAGTCAGTCAAAGGGAAAAACACTGATGGTCGTGTATCCTCATCCAGATGATGAGACGATGGCTTCGGGGGGATTGCTTCTTGCTGCAAAGCGGTATGGACTTCGGACAGTTGTGCTTATACTTACTCATGGGGATAAAGGAAAAGTTTATATTGCGAAGTATGGACGCAGTACAAGTCAGATCAGAAAAGTTGAACTAACGAATGCAGTCAAAATTTTAAACGTTGATAAACTTATTCTTG
>Ga0066639_10005837_pt1 | contig 10313 bp, 13 predicted proteins | sample CryGeyCG2114_010_2_FD_59504 | JGI IMG/M metagenome (GOLD analysis project Ga0066639, IMG submission 59504) | Groundwater microbial communities from aquifer - Crystal Geyser CG10_big_fil_rev_8/21/14_0.10 | ecosystem: Environmental > Aquatic > Deep subsurface > Groundwater | place: USA: Utah... | reverse complement strand
TATATCTAAAAGGGAACTAAGTCTTAAAATATGGGAACAAAAAATGTAATTGCTTTTGGCAAAGAGGCTTTAGAAAAGCCTTTGCACTCAATAAATATTAAAAGAAGAGAATTGCTTTCTCATGATGTAGAACTAGAAATTCTTTTCTGTGGAATTTGTCACTCAGACTTACATGCAATACAAAACGAATGGAAAAACACCACATACCCAATTGTTCCTGGACATGAAATAGTTGGTAGAGTCACTAAGATTGGTAAGGATGTTTCTAAATTTAAAATTGGTGACCTAGCAGCAGTGGGTTGTATCGTGGACTCATGCAGAAAATGTGAGTATTGCAAAGAAAGTTACGAGCAGTTTTGTGAAAATGGTTGGACGCTTGTATTTAATTCGCCAGATAAACATTTGGGAGGTCAAAATTATGGTGGTTTTTCAGAAAACATAATTGTAGATGAGGATTATGTTTTGCATATTCCTGAAAAACTGGATCTAGCTTCCGCGGCTCCTCTTCTTTGCGCTGGAATTACTGTTTACTCTCCATTAAAGAATTGGAAAACAGGCCCTGGAAAAAAAGTTGGAATTATCGGTGTAGGCGGTTTAGGTCATATGGCAATTAAAATTGCAAAAGCAATGGGAGCGCATGTTGTTGCATTTACTACTTCAGAATCTAAAGTGGATGATGCCAAACGCCTCGGAGCAGATGAAGTGGTTATCTCTACAGATGATAAACAAATGAAAAATCAATCCAAGTTTGACATGATCCTTGATACAGTATCTGCAAAACATGATGTGAATGTATATCTTAATTTACTAAAAGCTGATGGATCACTTGTTTTAGTCGGATTGCCAGCACAGCCACTGGAATTAAAACCATTTAGTCTAGTGAACGGAAGGAAGCATTTCTCTGGTTCAAATATAGGTGGTATTGCTGAAACTCAAGAAGTTTTAGATTTCTGTGCCAAAAAAAATATCACCGCTGATATTGAATTAATTAACATTCAACAAGTTAATGAGGCTTTTGAAAGATTGCAAAAAGGGGATGTAAAATATCGCTTTGTTATTGATATGAAATCTTTAAGCAAATAATGCCATTAACATAAATCATTAGCTTTATTTCATGGTTTGCCAGTAACTGTACAATTTATCTATTTCTTCAGAACATAACAATTTCATAGCAGAAGCTAATTGATCTTCTGACCAATCCCACCATTTCATTTCTAGTAGTTGATTTATTTGCTCAGATGAGAATCGCATTCGAATAATCTTTGCTGGATTTCCTGCAATAATGGAATAAGGTTCTACATTCTTTGTAACTACTGAACGAGCTCCTATAATTGCTCCGTGCCCAACCTTTATGCCGGGCATGATCATGGCTTCTGCACCAATCCATACATCATGACCTATTTCAGTGTTTCCTGCACTTTTGTAGCCATTAGGAGCACCTTTCATACATTTCTCGTCAGCATAGAAAAATGGAAAAGTGCTTACCCATTCCATTCGGTGTCCCTGATTGCCTGCCATAATGAAAGAAACTCCCGTTCCAATAGAGCAAAAACTACCAATAATTAGTTTGTCTACATCATCTCTATCAGGCATAAGGTATCGAGCACACTTGTCGAAAGGGTGTCCATGATAATATCCAGAATAATAACTATAGCGGCCTACAATAATGTTGGGATTTTCAACCTGTTTATCAAGAGAAATGCCTTTAAAAGGACTGTCAAAAAAATTATAACTTTTCATTTGTAGCAGTTTACCTGTGATATACTTGTCTTTTTATACAAGATGCTTGAAGAAAAATCCATGTTCAAATTTCGGCGGTTGATATTTTCAGAATACTTTATAATCTAAGTTCAATCAGGAATAAAAAATGTTACCTCTTGAGATAAAAGAAAAGTATTATAGGGCTTTAGATGCCAAAGATTCAGACTATGATGGAATTTTTTATGTTGGGGTTAAGAGTACTGGAGTTTTTTGTAGACCAGTTTGCCCTGCTCGTAAACCGAAATTTGAAAACTGTGAGTTTTATCCAACAGCTGAAAAGGCTCTTTTAGCTGGTTTTCGCCCATGCAAACGTTGTAGTCCGGTGTCTCATCCAGACGAGATCCCAGAAGTAGTTCACAAACTAATTCAAGCTGTAGAAGATCATCCAGAAAAAAGATGGAAGGAAGTAGACTTTCGCAAAAAATCAATTAGTGCTGCACAAGCGTCCAGACTTTTTAAAAAAAGATTTGGGATGACTTTTGTTGCCTATACTAGAGCTTATCGTTTAGGGATAGCGCAGAAACAAATAAAGGAGAAAACAGCTGTGATTGATGCACAGATTTACTCTGGATATGATTCAGGAAGCGGGTTTCGTGATGCTTTTTCTAAAATCATTGGGATGCCACCTGCAAAATCGAAACAAATAAAGCTTTTGAAAGCTGATTGGATTGATACTCCTTTAGGGCCAATGATTGCAATTGCTGATGAAAGGGCTTTATATTTATTAGAATTTATTAGAATTTATTAATCGTGGTAAGATAGAACATGAAATTCAGCGACTTCAAGAAAAACTCAAACTGAAGGTTATTCCTGGGAAAACAGAGGTTATTGATTCAATAGAAAAAGAGCTTAATATGTATTTCAAAGGTGAATTAAAACAGTTTTTTACACCGATAGTGATGTTTGGAACTCCCTTCCAAAAAAGGGTGTGGTTAGAACTTAAGAAAATTCCTATAGGAGAGACTAGATCTTATTCTGATATTGCTAAAAAATTGGAAACTTTGGGGGCTGTTCGTGCAGTTGGAAGTGCAAATGGAGCGAATCCTCTAGCTATTATAATTCCCTGTCATCGAGTGATCAATATTGATGGACAGCTAGGAGGCTATAGAGGTGGTTTAGCTCGAAAAAAGTGGTTACTAGAACATGAGGCTAAATATGGGAAGTTATGATCAAAGGTGTTTTGGGACAGGGAAAGAATTCTATGAAAAGTACCATGATGAGGAATGGGGTGTTCCAGTTCACGATGATCGGCATCTTTTCGAAATGCTTTGTTTAGAAGGAGCTCAAGCTGGCTTGAGCTGGGAGACAATCCTTAAAAGACGAGAAGGATATAGGCGACTATTTCATCTATTTGTACCGAAAGTTGTAGCGAAGATGACGGATTACGAGCTTGAAGAGCTGTTAAAAGATCCTGCAATCATCAGAAATCGTCGAAAAGTATTTAGCGTTCGAGAAAATGCTAAGATAGTATTGAAAATTCAAGAAGAGTTTGGATCTTTAAATACCTATCTTTGGAGTTTTGTAAATTACAAACCTATCATTAATCACTTTGAAAAAATAGAAGAGATACCTTCAAGCTCTAATGCTAGCAATGAGCTTTCAAAAGATTTGAAAAGACGAGGTATGCTGTTTGTTGGAACTACAATAATTTATGCATTTATGCAAGCTGTTGGAATGGTAAATGATCACTTGATAAAGTGCCCATGTCGTTTAAATTCTATGACTTAATGGGATAAAAGCATACTAAATGTCATAGGAAATTCTCGTATCCTTCTCAAAACACCATTTAATGAGCTTAGTCGCTCTTTCTTCAAGTATTAATTTAGAAATTTTTAGCATATTAAAAGCTAATTAAGAATGTGAATTCCGTATTTAAACATCGTTTCCCTATATTTTGCGCAGAATTAAATTTGTTATCGTTTTTTGATAAAACTTTATGAATGTCATCAATTTTAGGAAATTATAATGATTTTAAGAGTTATTTTGGCTGTGAAATCATTTTATGAAAAATTAATTAAATAATCATTGTTCTGCCAATTTTCTTAATATCATTGTTTGATAGTACTTTTGATAGGGGAAGTAGTCAATTATTTTTTTTATTTAATTCTTTCGAAAAGTTTGGAAAAGATCCTATCTTTGTAAGAATTATTAAAATATCGCTTAAAAGAGATTGCATTATTCCTGCAGTAATCTACACCGTTCTTATCGTTAAGATTGATATAGTAGATATAGTTATCTAGTATGTCGGCAGCTTTAACAATTGCAGATTTTTCGCTTGTCACTAGGCATCTTTTAATCAGTTCTTCATTTCTTAATTTTTTTTCTACAATATTTGCATTTTTGGTATTGGCAGCTACTATAGTTAATACTTTTTTTCCAAATAATTCGGCAATTTCTTGTTCTGTTGTATCAGTATCCTCTATGACATCATGTAGAAAGCCAGCAATTACAATATCAGTGTCATATTCGTTAAAGTAAAGATAGCTACCAACTCTAATAGAGTGCAAAAGAGTTGGTTTAATCAAGTCACTACATAAAGCAAATTTAGAACTTGTAAAAATAATTGCTTCTTCGATTTTTATTTGGTCTGAAATTGAATAAGTTTGCATTTTGAGCTCTAGATAACCTTAATAAAGTTACTACTATATCATCTTTTTTCAGACAAAACCAGGCTCTTTGCTCTGCTAAAATATGCAAAATTCTATCAGATTTAATAGGCCTTGACAGGGTTTGTCAAGGGTGATGATTTTTATCAACGGTGCCCTTGCGTATCACCTAAATACACAAGACATGCCCAGCTTGCCGCAAAAATTAAAGGTGTCGCAGTAGCGGCTGTAATTACTGATATAGTTGCAGTAGCTTTAGAGCCAATTTTTTCTTCAATATTGCTAAATAGCACAAATCTAATACCATCAGTTAAAGCTGCAAAGCAATATATAGGTACAAAAAACGGCATAATAAAATACGAAGCAGCTATTTTTGCTATCTTTGAAATATCATTTTCATCGGTTGAATTTATGCCATTAAATATGGTAGAGCAAAATATTTCTCTATATGGACAGTTTTGTACAGGTTTTGATTGGCTAAAAATTTTCATTTTAAGTTTTTATTTAAAATAAATTAAGTATCACTATACATAAATATCCAAAAAAAACATCTTTAAAGTTGTTGATTTTTTTATGAATCTATCCAGATAAATATTTGAATTTTCTGTCAAAATAGTATGCACTAGCCAAGATAGGAAGAGAAAGCGCTACGATTTCACCTAATCTACAGAAGTTCACAGTCAAATAGTTTCTAAAAGAAGAAAAACTGTTCCCATAGTAAGTGATATCTTTCACTTGCTTGTCTCCAAAAAATCTAATCGAGCGTAAATATATAGAGCTTAGCAAGGGAGAAATCTTAATAATTTTCGGAATTTGAATGATATCTGCTTTCTGTAAGACGTTACTAACGAAGTCCATACAAGAATAACTCCTCGGTATCTTGGGATTTTTCACTGTGCTTTCTAGAATTCTGGCTTTTCTTGGCCCAAAAAACTTTCGAATGAAGTTTTGCACATTATTCCTTGTCGATTTATCGAGACTGCTTAGAAAAAACGGTTCATTTTTGCTCTTTAATATATTTTTTAAGCGAGTTGATTGTTCTTTTGTAAGTTGGAAGGAAAATCGTTCAAAAGGAAGTCCCCCGTTTTGGGCTTTTTTTATTCTTTTATTTAATTGAACTTCTGATTGACGCCCACTTCCGAAAGTATAGACAGTGCCTTTAAATTCGAGATCAGCATGACCAACCATACATCCAAATTTAGCGTCTTGTCCTGGATAATAGAGGATCGAGCAAGTTGTACTATTTATCATTAACTAACCTTTTTTAGTGTTAAAATAATTATAATTTATAAATTTATTAAATTAAACGTTTCAATTATTTATTTTAACGTAAGTTGTTATTTAGGACTATAATTTTAATCTGGCTTGTTAGGATAGGTTGTTTTTTCTTTGTGGAGCTAGAAACAGCTGCTAAAAAGCTTTTTATAATTACGCAAATTTTAACACTAGACTGGGTAAAAGTTGCTTAAACAGAAAGAAAAAGAACTTATCAGTTTCCCTTTAAATACTTGATTAAATTTATCTGAATTTTTGATTTAAAAAGACGAGTTCAGAACTTTTCATTTGAAATATTTTTTAAACGATTTAGAAAAACATCATATTTTTTTAACTGACCTTCTTTTTTAGACCACTTCTTAATTTCCTTAAAATCAATTTTATTTTGTATCTCCTGGCAAATATTGATTGCCTGTTCTAATCCTTGATAATCATCCCAGTGATAATAGCTAGCTAATCTATCTTTAACGCTGTCTGTAGGTGTTAACATTTTAATCGTTCCAAGTGGAGTCATATGGTATTCGTATTCTAGAATTGGCTCGCTTCCAATAGCAACAGGAGGCGCTACAAATTCGATATAATATTGACAATCTTTATGCTCAAAATGTCTCCCTATTTTCGAAAAATTTAGTTCATTTAAAGCTTTTTCTACTTTTTTCATATCTTCGTAGGTCACATAACCTAAGTCATAAGATTGGTAGCGGTTTTGAGAATAAATAGAAACACACCCTCCACCAACTAAAATAGAATCAATACCATGTTCTTGTAATTTTTTTGAAATAATCGCAGCTAATTGTTCAAGAGTGATATTTTTATAATTCAGTCTTTTCATAAAGGTTTTCCTTTTCTACGAGGTCTTCTACGAACTATAGGCTGATAGCATCGTTCTTTTAATTCATCAGGAAGAAACTCATATGCTTTTTGTAGGAATGTTTTTAATTCATTTAAAAATGGATATCTTGGATTGAATTGATAAACTCTGGCTTTTCCTTCCAAAAAACTTACGATAATGCCTCCAGCTTCTAATCTATCTAATCCTTTCTGAAAGGGGGAAAGGGCTTCATTAAAAACCTTGCTTAATTGTGCTCCATAACATCTATTATTTGTCAGCAGAAAAAAAAGGATTCTTTCTATTGTCTTTGATCCAAATAATGGCTCTAACATTTGTACCTTTAAAAGAGGTTATATAACCTATATTATAGGTTTAAAAATTATGCGTCAACATCTTGATCTTGCGACACTTTAATAGACATGTAAAAGTTATCCAAAGCTTTTTTTATTTTTTATGAAGTAGGCTTTGAAATTGTAAATTTAAGATATTTCTCTTTAAAAATAAGAGACTTCGCTTAGTTTTTGCGAAGTCTAAAATGAATGGAGGTGGAAAGACTCGTTCAGAACTTTTAGATGGAACCGATTTATTCAAGAGTACAGCAAAAGATTCTTGAAATTTTAATGGATTGAAATTACTGTAAATATAAACAAAAACAGTAAAAAACAACCAAATGTATAAGAAAAACAATAAAAAAAGCCTTCAAAAAGCAGTTAAGATATTTCAATCCAAAGGAGGAATTCTTAGATACAATGAAGCCATTAAAGAAGGAATTCATTCTCGTACATTATATGAACTGAAAGATTTAGGAATAATTGAACAACTTGATCGTGGTTTATATGCGATAGTGGGATTACCGGGTGTCAGTGACCCTGATTTAGTAACAGTCTCGAAAAAGGTTCCAAAAGGAGTTATTTGTCTGATATCAGCACTTAATTTCCATGGTTTAACAAATCAAATCCCTCACTACATGCATATTGCAATTCCCCAACAAATTAAAGCTCCTAAGATTGAATATCCTCCTGTGCGATTTTATTGGTTTTCTAAAGAAATATGGGAATCTGGAATAGAGGAACATATTATTAATAAAATAAAAGTCAAAGTTTATTCAAAAGAAAAAACAATTGTAGATTGCTTTAAACATAGAAATAAAATTGGAATTGAAGTTTCTATCGAAGCTCTTAGAAATTACTGGGAAAGTGGAAAAGCAGATCTTGAAAAAATTCAACAAATTGCAAAAATCTCAAAGGTAGAAAAAGTCATTAAACCCTATTTGGAGACTATTATTAATGAGCAGTCGTAATATTACTAATATACCGGCTTCAGTTAGAGTAAAGCTTCTTAATAAAGCACGTAAAAATAAAAGACCTTTTAAAGAAATACTTCAATATTTTGCAATGGAACGATTTCTTTATCGGCTGTCAATCTCACAACACTCCCATAAGTTTTTTCTCAAAGGAGCTTTTATGTTTACGGCATGGAATTTTAATGAGCATCGCGCCACTATGGATATTGATATGTTAGCAAAAACTTCAAATGATTTAGAAAATTTGGTTTCTATTGTTCAGGAAATTTGTGAGCTTCGACCTGATATCGATGATGGGATTATATTTGATGGTCAAAGTGTTATAGGAAAAGAATCACAAGTTAATAGAGAGTATGCAGGAATTCAATTGAAATTTTATGGAAAATTAAATAATGCAAGATTTCAGATGAAGCTCGATATTGGTTTTGGAGATATTATTTTTCCATCTCCAGCTTCGATTGCTTATCCAACAATCCTAGAATTTCCATATCCTCATTTGAGAGGTTATACTGTAGAAACTGTTATTGCAGAAAAGTTTGAAACAATTGTGTCTAGGGGACTTGATAATAGTAGAATGAAAGATTTCTATGATATTTGGACTCTTCTAAGACAAATAAATTTTAAGAAAAGTGATTTATTTAAATCAATCAGGTTAACATTTTCCAATCGTCATACAAATCTCAACAAAAATTCTATCCAAGATTTGAAATTACTAGGAGAAAGTGAGTTAAAAGAAAAACAATGGAAACATTTCATTAGAAAGGGGCATTTTAGTTTCCAAATTCCCAGTTTCAAAGAAATAGTTAATGAAATTTCTTTTCTTCTAAGTTCATTTGCTCTAGAAGTTAACAAAGAAGAAAGTCTTGATTAAAAAAATTAGCCTACCTTTTATTTTTGGATAGACATATTCAGAACTTTTGATAAGGAATTTTCAAACAAAAAAATTGGGCAACAGCTTGTTGCCTCAATTAGCCAACAATTTGTTGGCAAATTAATAATAGAGATCTAATTTCAGGATAGTGCAGAGATAAATTCAGAGCTTTAAATCATGATAATCTCTTTACATATTTCATTTAAAATTATATTTTTTACAGGTCCTTAGAATGGATATTTCACTAAATAGATCATATATCATATTTTTATGGGAAAATTTTTGTTTTTGTCTCTTATAGTTTTTTTTTCTAAATCGCAGGCCTTTTGTTGTCAGCTTAACAAAAAGGAATCTGAGTATTTGATACAAGCAAGAAAGAGTCTTTACTTAGAACAAATAATCCCTTCTTTATCAGAAAATCAATATGGCGAAAAAAAAAGAGCTCTTATTGAACTTGCACAAAGAGGAATAGAAAAGTCGAAAGAAAAAAATGCTGAGGAATTTGTCAAAATTTGTAACCCATTAAGAGAGGGGAGAATTTTGTCACCAAAAATAGGAATTTATAAAAAAGAAAGAAATGTATTTATAGAAGCGCTTGTTTGGGAGATCAGCCTTTTACTTGGATGTGATCGTTGGATTTGTCCTTCTATTCCAATTAATATACACGGATCATTAGCTACATTTCAGCCTTATTATGAAACTACGGCTTTTTATGAGCGTTTTATAGTTGAAGATAGTCCTTTACCTCTTGCTATTTCACAAGAAAATTTTTGGATCCTTACGTTTTTTACCCTTTTGATCGGGCATTCAGATCTCAATGGAACCAATATCACTTATAATGATAAGGGGTATTTTTTGTTAGATAATGATTGGGCCTTTCCAGGTGAAAATAATCCTATCATTAAAAATAACTCTTATTTGACTGTTCCAATAATAGTTGCTTGGATTGATTTCCTTGAAGCAAATATCCCGTTGCAGAATGATAGCTTAGAAAAGATTGAGGGCATTAGACAAAAATGGTTAGAGAAAGAACAAGATTTAATTAGCTATTTCAAATATTCTTACTTGTGTAGAGAGCTTAACCCGTCTCAGCTCGATGCTTTTTGGGAAAGGTGGAAAAGAATTCTTAAAACTCCTATTCCTTCTCAAGCTTCTCTTCGCTTTTGGATTCAAAATATTTTTCCAAAGTATTTTATAAATCATAGAAAAACGCAACAATTGGTCTATCAGTTTTCTCGATATAGTTGTCCGACAGTTAGAATGATGCCCAAAGAAAAACTTGGACCCATGAGTATATTGCATTTTCTTGGTCCTTGCCTTAAGAATAGATACAAAAGATATTATGAATGTGAGCAAACTCGAGAACATGTTTTAGATCTTTTATCTTGGACTCAATCATTATATCCAGAATTTTTATAATAAAATCACAGTTCGCACAGTCTACGTTAGATACCTTTTTAAATGTCTATTATGAACTCCACTACAGGACTGAAAAAATATTATCTTCCAATGTATTTAAGAATTAACCATGTCTTTAGAAGGTTGAAAATAGGACATAAGTTGCTTTGTATATAAAACATCATTTAATGCAAAAAGACCTATTCTTTGGAAAATCTTAATAAAATAACAAAAGAGATATGCGAGCATGTTCCATCTATTGATGAT
>Ga0066639_10005836_pt1 | contig 10313 bp, 9 predicted proteins | sample CryGeyCG2114_010_2_FD_59504 | JGI IMG/M metagenome (GOLD analysis project Ga0066639, IMG submission 59504) | Groundwater microbial communities from aquifer - Crystal Geyser CG10_big_fil_rev_8/21/14_0.10 | ecosystem: Environmental > Aquatic > Deep subsurface > Groundwater | place: USA: Utah... | reverse complement strand
TTTCCCAATAATTCCCGAGTACCATCCATACTACCATCATCCACAAATATTACACGTACCATCCCTTTAACATCGTCAAAAAAGCTATCCAAAGCCAAAAAAGTCTGTGGAAGCTCCATTGCACCATTGAACACAGGTATGACAATTGTTAAAAAAAATCTATCTTTTTCCATACCACACATTATAGCCGACTCTTGAGGTTCTTCAAAGCCTCTAATTGCATATTATGTCTGATAGGTTTATTATATATACATTATAAAAATACATATATACTAACCAATTGTATTAGCATTATCAATCTATACGTACATTAAAAACAAGAAAAATAATACAACTTCTAACAGTGAATAACTGGCTCATTTCATTCGCCCAAATTGCGCGGACGTGCGCTTCACGCTATTATACAATCATGCAACTTCGGTTATTCACGGATGTTATAGGCCATAAAAAAATATTTTATTCTTATGGATCATAAAAATTGTACCAACTGCCATACTATATTTAAGCACTTCAAAATAGATCAACCTTCTGATCTCTACAAAATCGCAAAACAAATTCAAAAGGCTGAAAACGAAGAAAAAATTGAATGGTGTGATGGAAACTGCAGAGTTACTGAAATACAAAAAGATAAACCTTGGCCATCTGACCACATTAAATCAAAATATAAGTGCAAAATCTGTAACTCTAGTTTTTCACTAAAGTGTGAGACCTATCACGGGGCAGGTGGCAAATGGAGTAGGATAGAATAGTTTTTTGACGATCACACCACAATCAATGACTAAATCACCCACCACCCTATAGCTCCATTCGCTCTCCCAAATTTAACGGTGGCATACCTTAATTATCACTATGCAAAATACAAAAAGACTCATCGTTTGGACTATTGTTTTAGCTCTTACGTTAACTATTCTCATAACGATGCAATTCACTAGTGAGGTGCAATGGAGTGAAGCTGTTGCTTACATAGTAATACTCCTGATTGTTGGTGGCGTTTACGAATTGTGGCAATGGCTAAAAACTTGCGACAAGATATATCGTATCGCTTTCGGCGTTGGACTTGCGGGAGTATTTCTTCTCGGCTGGGTCAGTGGTGCTGTTGGTATTATTGGAAGTGAAAACAACACTGTAAACTTGATGTATTGGGCAGTGCCCGCTGTCGGACTCATTGGTTCTCTTATCTCACGCTTCAAGCCACGCGGAATGGCGCGCACATTGTTTGCGATGGCAATTATTCAGTTTTTGATTCCTGTGGTTGCACTGATTATATCGCCAGAAGTTAGTTGGGGCAATGCGGGGGTTATCGGCGTATTCATTACCAATTCCATTTTCGCTGTGATGTTTGTCGTGTCCGCATTGTTATTTAGGCATGCAAATATTCACTAATTAACCGTGATGCAATAAGATTATTATGATAAAAACATTCATTGAAAAAAATAGCGGTCTCATTTTTGGCTCTACGCTACTATTAGGTATACTTTTACCTTTAGATATTAAAAATATTGGAAACATAATAAAAATCTTACTAATATTAATGCTCTACATCTCATTTTTAAATGTCGATTTTTCTCATATAAAAAAAGAACTAAAACATCCCGGTGAACTACTGATACAAATAGTCTGGAACTTTCTTTTAGTACCAGTAATACTGTTTTTTATAATCCAACAGCTTGGCTTCCCACAATTTGCAATTGCCGCAATGCTGCTAGCCGCAATGCCAGGTGGACTAGCCGGACCTGTTCTAACAAATATTGCCGGCGGGCGAGTAGCAACGAGTATTGTTATAACTGTTGTAACACACATCATCGCCCCCCTTTCGCTCCCCTTGCTCTTTTGGATATTTACCGACCTAGGTGTCGATATTGATGTTATCAGCCTAACAACACAACTATCAATACTTGTAGGAGTACCTATTGGTATGGCATTGATTTCCCGCACCTATCTCAAAAAAATGATCAAATCAAGTATAAAATATCACAAGATAATATCTATACTTGCTCTAACAATAGTAGCCTATCTTGTAATTATTCCTAACTCAGAAACTATCCGCAACAACTTCCTTTCTATTATTCCAATACTCATTGGCGTATACATCCTCTACAGTGTGCTATGCTTAACAAGCTTCGCTCTTTCTAAAAACAGGGAGCCAAAAGAACAGGCTGCGATCATTATTACCCGAGTCTACATGAATAATGCATTGGCAATTGTGTTAGCATATCAATTTTTTAGTCCTGAAATAGCACTCATTACTGTTTTGGCTGAGATACCGTGGTTTACAACATTTGGTATCTACCTTTGGTTTCAAAAAAAATTCATTGGGCTTAATCCTACTCCGGAAACACAAGAAAAGATACCATCATTGAACAGCATATAAATAACTTCGTCCAAATTTCGAATAGTTCAAACTTTAACAAATCAAAAAAAGATCTCTGGAGATCTTTTTTTATTACACAACAAAACTCCACAACAAATCCGTAAATTAGGATTATTCGTTATTCGTAAATAAATAAAACCACCACACTACCCCTCCGGATTATCCAAATACCTATCAAACTCTGTATACCTCCCACCAAAAGCAGATGCCACAAGTTCTAATACCAAATCAGCAGTCTTACCGTCCGCATCCAAAGAAGGCATCAACTCAGCAACCCCCATACCAATAACCCGAGTATCAGAAGTATTAAAATACTTTCCCAAAAATTTAAAAATAGTACGAATATGATGCCCTGTAATACCGGACTTATTTGGCATAGGAGTAGCGGGCGCAATAGTTTCATCCAACGCGTCAATATCCAAATCAACCCAAACACTACCCACACGTGACCTCAACTTTATTATTTTATCTATCACCTTTTGAACACCGCCTGTTATATTAATATCATCTATTGTCACAAAATTAAAACCCTCACTCCGAAGAAGAGAAATTTCCCCAAGATCAAGATCCTTCAATCCAATAAATAATACATTCTTTGGATCAATCCCCTGAAATTTATCTACAAGACCACGAAAACAAACATGGCTATGTAGTCCGGTCAAAACTCTAACAGGCATACCATGCGCATTTCCAGTCGGGCTGGCATCAATATTCTCAGGATTTTCCAAATCAACTGAACCATTCAAATCTGCGTGAGCATCAATCCAAATCAAACCAATATTCCCCTTCAACGCAGAAGATGCCCCCAAAATTGAACCAATCGACATAGAATGATCCCCACCAATAGCCAAAATTTTCCTGCCTAAATTAATCTCAGAAAAAACCTCTTTGCCCAAATCTTCAGAAACTTTAACTACCTCCACAATATTCCTAACTCCATTAAAAACCTTAGAAGAATCAAAATCCTTCTCTTCAATTTTGAAATTTCCCTTATCAAAAATATCAAATCCAATATGCCTGAGCATTTTTTGAAGCCCGCGCTCCCTCAAATAACATGGGGCGCGACCGGTCACATTTCCGGCAGATCTACCGGCACCAAACCCGGTAGGTACACCAAAAATAGATATCTCCCCTTTTGAACTATTATCAAATTCAAGCAAAGACAAACTATCCACATCTCTATAATCTCTTAAATTATCCTCATAAATCATAACTCATCCAATTACCCCCAACAACAATCAACACCATTCAGTGCAATCCATCATCACTTCGGTGAAATCAATGCTCTATCTTCAAACCCAACTCCTTAAGTTGACTCTCGTCCACAAAAGCAGGACTCCCCATCATTGGTTCTTCCGCCTTTTGATTTTTTGGAAATGGCACTACTGCCCTGATATTCTTTTCACCGCGCAATAGCATAACAAGTCGTTCAATCCCCGGTGCAAATCCACAATGAGGTGGCGCGCCATATTCAAATGCGTCAATCATATGACCAAACTTTGCGTCTACCGCAGCCTTATTATACCCGGCAATTTCAAAAGCTTTATACATAATTTCCGGATCTTTATTACGTACAGCTCCGGAGGAAAGTTCCAGGCCATTTGCAATAATATCATACTGATCAGCCAAAATATCCAATGGATCTTTATTGACCAAAGCATCCATTCCACCTTGCGGCATAGAAAAAGGATTATGACCAAAATCCACTTTATTATTTTTTTCGTCCCATTCAAACATTGGAAAATCAACCACCCATGCCCACGCAATCACATTTTCATCAACCAACTTCATCTTATCTCCAAGATACTCACGCACAGCCCCAAGCGCCTTACAAGAAATCTCCCAATTATCAGCAGAAAACAAAACAATACCATCCTCGTCAATACCAACTTTACCCTGTAAAGAAGCCAATTGATCTTCATCAAAAAATTTACTAACGCCACCATCAAATTTACCATCGACAAACTTCATCCAAGCCAAACCTTTCGCATGAGCCCGTTTTGCTTTGTCTTCCAATTCTTCTTCAATCACCTTACGACTAAATTCATGCCCACCCGGCACAAACATAGCCCTCACAAATTCAGCTGAATTAAAAACTTTAAAATCAGAATTATTCCCCCATTCACTAACATCCACAAGTTTCAGATCAAAACGCAAATCCGGTCGATCACCGCCATATGTTTCCATTACCTCTTTATATGGAATCCGCGGAAAAGGTGTTTGCATTACTTTTTTGCCAGCAACATCTTCTGTTAGTTCTACAAAAAGCGGTTCCATCAATTCAAAAAACTCATCTCGTGTCATAAAGCTTGTTTCACAATCCAGCTGATAAAATTCTCCCGGCGATCTATCTGCCCGCGGATCTTCATCACGCATACACGCAGCAATCTGATAGTACCTATCAAACCCGGCTACCATAGACAGCTGTTTATACTGTTGTGGTGCCTGCGGTAATGCATAAAACTTGCCGGGATGAATACGACTAGGCACCAGAAAATCCCTAGCGCCCTCAGGTGAAGAGACAGTTAAAATTGGTGTGGCAATATGAACAAAATCACGTGACTGCATATAACCATGTATATGCTGTTCCATTTTATTTCTAAACAAAATATTATCCCGCAATCTTTCACGACGAAGTTCCAAAAATCTATATTTCAACCTAAGTTCTTCATCTTCTTCACCTTTATTAGTTTCAAAAATTTCAAAAGGCATTGCCTTTGCCTTACTTAGTATTTCAATCTCTTTTGCCATTATTTCAATCTCTCCCGTGGATAGATCTTTATTTGCTGTTCCTTCCTGCCTTTTTACCACTTCACCGGTCACCTTTATAATATATTCATATTTCAAAGAATCCACTACTCTAAAATCAACCATGCTCTCCGGATTAAATACCACCTGAGTCAATCCATAACGATCACGCAGATCAACAAAAACAAGCCCACCAAAATTTCGACGTTTATGGACCCAACCTGATAAACTAACTTCTTGCCCAACCTCTTTGGCTGTGAGCTCTCCACAAGTATTCGTTCTAAACATATTTTTAGCTTAAATAACCTAAATATAGTACCATATACTGTACTTTTTGCAATATTAAGATAAAATTTTATTTTTTATTTTATTATGTATGTCTCGTAACAAATCTAAAATTATCTAGATTAAGACCACCTTTTTCAAATTCCTCCCACCTATTTTCTGAAAAAAACCGCATCGCCCGCCCCGACGCATCCAAAAAAACTTCCTTTGGAATATAATTTTCTTTTCCTTTGGCCCCCTTCCTAAATTGAATATACGGATTAGGAATATTGTCAAAAGCATTGGGATTACGTCGGTAAAATTCATTATTACTTTCAAAAAATGTTTTCCTATCAGCGGTTAGCCAACTCATACTAGGGGGTAAAATATCATGCTTTAATACATATTTACCATCTCCCGTATCGTTCACTGAACCACGAAAAATCCCTAATTTGATCAAATCTCCCCAATGTTGTACAACTTCTTCATCTTCTGTAACCACAGTCCCGGCAACCTCAAATTCTGCTTCTTCCTCGTCTTCAATTTCATCCCCTTCTCCATCATCTTCCTCTTCTAAATCAACTATTTTAGGATTACCAGTATCTTCCTGAGAAGTACCTGAAACGCCTTCTTCATCCAATTCATCATAATTATCGTCATCGTCATCAATATCTTCTTCCCCTTCTTTATCTTCATCTTCCTTATTTTCTTCAACTTTCTCCTTTTCTCCCTCCAAACCAAGTGACTGCCGCAGCGTAGCTATTTCTTCATACAAAGATTGATATGACTTACACAAACTGACAATCTCTTCACCAATACTTCTCCTTAACAACACCTCTCCTTCTACACCCACCAAATCAATATCCACAACACAATCAGGATCAATAGCATTGTGTAAATCAACTAATTCACCAATAGAAACACTCTCTTCGATAAGTTGTGACAATTGTGTGGCGTCTCCTTCAGCCAAAAATTGAACAATGTCTATCTGAAGAGCATTACCAATCTGGTCAATAGAAACCAAAAGAACAGCCATGTCTCGCTCTAACTGCGCCAAACGCTCCCGCTGATCCTCAACAGACACCTCCACTTCAAGAGGTATCTCCCCTAATTTTTTTTCCTCATCCACAACAGGCTCGCCCTCTTCTACTCCATTAGCAAGTTCTGGACTTAATAACTCACCCTCTCCAGACTCATCAATTGTGGGTCTAAATCCGGAACCATCTCTCATACAATAACCAATATATAAATATGATCTATTTACTCTTACAACAACATTGTAACATAAACTAAAAAAACACCCGAACATTATTAATAGACAAATAGGACACAGATAATCCAGTATAATCAATGCTTCTCAAGCTTCGCCACAAAAAACCCCTCAATCTCATTACTAGGCTTGATCCTAAAACATTTTTTTACACCCGAATGTAATGCAACTTCATTCCATTTTTTCAAAACCGGCAATCTATTTACACCCTCCAACCCTACATCCAAAATTTCAGCATCACTTGTTCTCTCCAAAAATCTAGAAATCTGCATCTCATTTTCTTCCGGCGCAAAAGTACATGTAGAATACACCAATACTCCACCCGGTTTTAATGCTGCCCACGCGGCAAACAATAACTTACGCTGAACAAATGCCATTTCCTTAATATTACTCTTCCTCCAAAAAGCATAAGTATTTGGCTTACTCTCACAAAACCTAGCCTCAGCAGTACACGGTGCATCAAGCAAAATTTTATCAAAATAACCATCATACTCCCTAGCTAATATTTGACCCGGCTCATTATGTAATTTCACCTTCCAGCCATCATTTTCATCCATTACACCCAATTTATTTAAATTATGCTCCAACTTTTCAAATCTAATAGAACTCATATCATTAGCTACTAATTCTCCCTTATACATCATGTCTGCCGCTATCTGAGATGTTTTACTGCCGGGGGCGGCGGTCAAATCTAATACACTCTCACCAGGCAGAGCACCCAACACAACAACAGGCACCATGCTCGCCAAACTTTGCAAATAAATTTCTCCTTCCATATACATATCCAGCTTTTGCAAATCACGCTTACTTTTATTTAATAGTATAAAAGCATCCCTGTACCATTCAACACGCTTCACCTTGAATCCTTTTCGTTGTAGATCAGCTAACAATTCATTTTTAAATACCTGGACACTAGAAGATCTACCAGCTTTCAAAACATTGATCCTAAATGTAGTAGGTCTCTCCACAAAAGTATTTTTTACGTCACGAAATAAAGAAGGACCAAGCATCTCGCTTAGTCTCTCTAAAAAAGCATCAAATTTTTCCTGAACAGTTATTCTCTTTTTCTTTTTTGCCATAAACTATAAAAGTTTCACCATAATATTCAAAGAATAATTTTTACCTATTGTATAATACTAACATTTGAAGAAGCAAGATCCACCTGGGTCTGCTCTCCATTATGCAAATTAATGCTGTAAAAGGCCGGTGATTCCTGTTCAGAAGAAGAAAAATAACTCTTGTAAATAAGATGGGATCTTTTTGGCAAATACTCTACAAATTTACAACCATGATCACAATACAAATTTACATCAACTTTATGAATTTTGGGCTTTGACGTTCTATCATGCGTATATAAACTAGTATCACCAGTCTCATGATCGTTAATCAATACAGCAAAAGTACCGGAATTAAACCACATCGCATCTGCAAATCGAAAATCCCACCCATATCCTTTATCTGCTGAATCGCTAGAATCAATAGTATACGTCTTTCTCTCCCACAAAACCTCTTTCTCCTCTTTCCCTTCATTAAAAAGAACCAGAGATAATTCATCAGAATAATCATATATTGCACGCTTATGACCCTGTCGAACATCTTCTTCTTTTGCATCTGACACCAACAAATAAGAACCATTGTCCGATACATCCAAGAGCCGCCTACCAAAACCTGAATCTGTTTCATAGTTCTCTGTTACTTCTTTTGTATTCTTGTAGGCATTAATGATGATCAGCCGATCTCTTGCCCCTCCACCATCACCACTTTTCGCCCACACAGCAACACTATCTCCATTTTGTCGACCGCCCACAATAGTAAAACCTTCGTACAATCCACCCTTTAAATCTGCAACTTTTTCGGGAAATATATGATCCTCCAAAAGAGCTACTCGATACACACTGGATTTTTCAAACTCTCCAATATAGGCAAGGTCTGTGTCTTTAAAATATAGATACCTTTCGCTATCTGTCAAAAAAATTCCCGTAATCTCTTGAAAACTCCCCTGAGTAATCAACTTCTTTGCTTTTTTACCAGACAGATCAACTTTGTACAGTTTGTTACTCAATCTATTCCCCCGTCCATACTCAAACACCATTGACTGTGCCAGCCACGTTCCGTCTTTAAATGGTTTGTAGAGCTTAAAAGGCTCTTCTGCCTGCTCACTATCATAAAAAAGATAGGATGTATTTGTATCAATATTGTGCCCGTAATATTGAAACTCTTGGTTGTCATGAGAAAAAGGATGAACTTCGTAAACAAAATCAAATTGATCTTTCATCATAGCATAATCAACAACCGTTTCCTCATCTACCCCTGGCAAACCATCTTGATCAAAATATTGTACTATCACTTCACCGTCTTCTAACAAAACAGCCTCAGAATCTAATCCCTCATCATCTGTAGATGTGCTAATTTTATTTGTTATTTCCCCAAAAGAAGCACAACCGGAACCGAGCAACAAAAAAACAAAAAAGAAAATCGCATAATTAAAATACTTCATACAAAAAATTAGAGTTTATAATCTAACTAAGGCCTTACCCTATTAACCAAACGTGGAAACGGAATAGTCTCACGAATGTGAGTTACTCCGGCAATCCAACCAACAGTACGCTCTAGCCCCAGACCAAAACCGGAATGAGGAACCGATCCGTATTGGCGTAAATCAAGATACCATTGATACTCCGGACCGGATAGTCCTTCAGCATCTATTTCAGACTTCAATTTATCATAATCATCCTCACGTTGTGACCCTCCAATGATCTCCCCCGCGCCCTCAATACCAATCAAATCATTATTCAATACCAGATCAGGATTTTCAGGATCTTCTTTCATATAAAATGGCTTGATTGCCTTTGGCCATTTATGAATAAATACAGGCCTGTCAGAATCTTTAGTGAGAAGGCCTTCGTCATCATTACCAAGATCCTCACCAAACTTAATGTCAGATCCCATCTCGTTTAATTTGGTAACAGCCTCAGTATAGCTAAGACGGGTAAAAGGCAATTTAAGATTTTCAAGCGGTGTAACATCACGCTCCAAAATTTCTAATTCCATACGACATCTTTCCAAACACCTCTTAACTATAAACATGATCATCTGCTCTTGAATTTGCATATTCTCTTCATGCTCTACAAAAGCAGCTTCAGCATCCATCATCCAAAATTCAGTAAGATGTCTTTTTGTTTTACTTTTTTCAGCACGAAAAGTAGGCCCAAAATCAAACCCACGCCCCACAGACATAATAGCCGCTTCCAAATAAAGCTGGCCGGACTGGGAAAGAAAAACTTCACCTTGATCAAAATACTGAATACCAAAAAGTGTAGTAGAACCTTCACAAGCATTTGGAGTAATGATAGGCGTGTCAATTTTTACAAACCCATGATCATGAAAAAAATCATAAATAGACTGTATCACCACATCACGGATTCTCTGTATTGCCCATTGTTTTTTACTACGTAACCAAAGGTGCCTGTTTTCCAAAAGAAAATCAGGTCCGTGATCTTTTTTTGAAATTGGGTATTCCCCGGCCAATTGAACAATTTCTATATCCGATATTTGAAGTTCATAAATACCTTGTTTTTTAGGATGACTAGTCACCATACCCACAACATGCAAAGATGTCTCTTGGGTCAATTTTTCTACATTTTCCCAAACATCATCAGT
>Ga0066639_10005833_pt1 | contig 10317 bp, 7 predicted proteins | sample CryGeyCG2114_010_2_FD_59504 | JGI IMG/M metagenome (GOLD analysis project Ga0066639, IMG submission 59504) | Groundwater microbial communities from aquifer - Crystal Geyser CG10_big_fil_rev_8/21/14_0.10 | ecosystem: Environmental > Aquatic > Deep subsurface > Groundwater | place: USA: Utah... | reverse complement strand
ATTTCCTTGAGCATGTAATGTTCGTAGCCTTTTTTATCCAGTTTCTCGGGCGACCAGTCGAGAGTAGTTGGCTTTTTTTCGATTTTTTTTCCGGATTCAAGGTTCTTAAACTCAAGTCCAGTTGGAGTCGCAATCACCATTTCGTGGTTTTCGAGAAAATAAACGTCTTTTGTGTACTCAGTTAGGGGTTGGGCGTCGCTTGCCAACATTGCGCCGCCTTTTGGGTCAACTGCAGCGACGAGAGGAGAACCATTTCGAATCCCAATAATTAGATCGGGCTCATCCTCTGACATCACGACTACACTGCATGCACCCTTTAGTCTTTGAAAAGCAACTCGAACAGCCTTTTCGAAATCTAATCCTTTATCTGACTCCTCTTGGATTAAAAAACCCAATAATTCACTATCAGTCTCTGACTCGGGGTGGAGACCCTTGGAGATAATATCGTCTCGGATTTCGAGATAATTTTCTATAATACCGTTATGAACCAAGACGAATTTTCCAGTTCGATGTGGATGGGCATTTTGAGTTGTGGGTTTTCCGTGAGTGGCCCATCGAGTGTGACCAATGCCACAATGTGAAGTGGTATCTTGATTCGAGCTGAATAGCTTTTTGACAGACGCAAGTTTACCCTCAGACTTTACAACTTCAATTTTGTGATCATTAAAGTAGGCAACTCCGGCGGAGTCGTAGCCCCGGTATTCTAGGCGTTCGAGCCCTTTTAAGAGAACGTCAATTGTGTTTCGTTTTCCACAATATCCGATTATTCCGCACATTATCGATTATCCTTTGGGGTGGTTTGATTCATATTCAGCGTTCTTCTTAGCCGAGAAGCGTAACCTAGTTTGTTGATTTGCTTACTTCGAGCTATTGCTAAGCTATCCGATTCGACATCTTTTGTAATTGTTGATCCCGAAGCGATATAAGCACCTTTTGAAATTAAAATAGGAGCAACGACCTGGCAGTCGCTGCCTAAAAAGCAATCGTCTTCAATGATTGTTTCGTGTTTTCTTTTTCCATTTATTTCTCGACCATCAAAATTACAGGTAATGAACCCGCAGCCGATATTACAGTTGTTCCCTACTGTAGCGTCACCAAGGTAGGAGAGGTGGGCTATGCTTGTTTTTTTTCCAATTGAGGTTTTTTTCAGTTCAACGAAGTTTCCTACTTTCGAACCGTCACCTACTTTGGACTCAGGACGAAGGTGGGCCGATGGACCGAGTTTTACGGAATTGCCAATGATCGACTGGTCTATAATGGAGTATGGCTTGATAATGCAATTCGCTCCTATAGTAGAGTCTTTGATGTAAACCCCCGCTCCCAATTGAGTATCGGGGCCAATAGTACTTGAGCCCCTGATAATCGTATTGGGACAAATCTGTACGCGGTCGCCAATTTTTACTGTCGAATCTATCCAAATACTATTGTTATCGGCTAGACACACACCGTTTTCAGCGTGCGATTTTAGTATTCTCCGATTCATGATGGATCGCGCTTGGGTGAGTTCCCATGGAGTGTTAACACCTCTGAGGTCCAATACTTCAGTCCATTCAACGACCGCAATTTTATTTTTTGTTTGTGTGGCTCGAGCGATGAGATCGGTCAAATAATATTCATTTTGCGCATTATTCTTTGAGAGGTTTCGAATTCCAGCTTTTAAGAATGCTGGATCAAACTGATAAATTGAAACAGCAACTTCTTTTATAGATTTTTGCCTGGGAGTTGCGTCCTTCTCTTCGACAATACGAATAACAACACCTTTTTTACCGCGACGTACAATTCGGCCGTATCCGGCTGGCTCGGAGAGTTCGCAAGTGAGAAGTCGAATTTTCGTCGCTCTTTGCATGGGTTCGATCATTGATTGAATGAGCTTATTCGAAATCAGAGGAAGGTCGCCCGGTAAAACTACAACCGGGCGTTTTTCAGAAAGTATGCGTGCACCCCAGTCGGATTCAATCGCACTTCGAACAGCGTCACCAGTCCCTCGGGTTTCGCCTTGATGAATAAATGAAATGTCTAACTCTTTAAACTTCGCGTGTTTTTGTATTGAGTCGATAACCAACTGCTTTTCATGCTCAACTACGAATGCAATTGGTGATGTGGGTGTGGTTTCAGCAATTCGATCGATGATATGGGAAATGAGCGGTACGCCGCAGATTTCGTGCAGAACTTTTGGTACATTCGATTTCATGCGGGAACCTTGTCCCGCCGCCATAATTACAATTGCAGATGAATTAGAAGACATGCATCCCTGAGTTACCGGAAATCTCGACTTTGGGTCAAGACTTAACGGGGGAATTGTCTTTGATTGACGCCGCTAATAAATGCTTCGCGTTATCTAATCTTATAAATTCTTATAAAAAAACTTGTCACCTAAAGGAAATGAGTTAACATGATCTCCGCTGTCAGAATTATAACGCTATGACTCGACAGTATTATTGGGGGGGAAACTATGAATCGACAACGAGTGAAGAAATTCCAGAAGATATTGCTAACCGAGCGCTCTCGACTAATGTGTCAGGCCGAGTCGTCTAAGGGTGCAGAAATTACGATTACTACTGATGATCTGCCAGACGAAGCTGACCTTGCTCAGATCCAAGTAAATCAAAACGTGGTGCTTCGGCTGCGTGAACGAGAGCGAAATCTGATCGCCAAAATTGAATCGGCTCTAAATCGAATCGACGAAGGTATTTTTGGTTATTGCATGGATTGCGAAGAGCCAATCGAAAGTCGTCGCTTGGAAGCCCGTCCGGTTTCTAGCCTTTGCCTATCGTGTAAAGAGCGAGAAGAGCATCGGGAACGAATATTCGCATTTTCTTAGTTTAAATTCAGCAACGTAGATAGATTGGATAATTTTTGCTAGCTAGTCTATATTACCGACTTTTAAGGAGGCCGTTGTGAATAGCTTGAAGCGAATATTTTTATTGATTGGATTAGCAGCCGGTGGGCTGGGAATCTCAATTTATCAAACCTATCACTTTTATCTCGTTCGATCCGGACTCCAGGGTTTCAAATCATTTTGTCAGTTTGGAAAATTTGATTGCGTTGCTGTTGAGTCAAGCCCTTATGCCGAGCTCATTTTTGGAATACCACTATCGGCGTTTGCTGCAGGTTGGTTTCTGGCAACAATTATTATTGCGGCTTTTGCATTTTCGGAAGAATCCACAAAGAAATCATTAAGAACTCTTGCCCTCATGTCGATTGTATCGCTTGGGTTCTCGCTGGTTTATTTTGGCATCATGGCGACTGTATTGAATGCCTATTGTCTATTATGTTTGGCGATTGATGGGATTAATATTGGTATTTTCGGATTAATTTTTACAATGAAATCGGAGTGGATGGATAAGTGGAAGCCTCAAGTTGAGGATTTCAAAACGGCCGCCATCGTGATCCCAGTTTCTCTTATTTTATCGATTGCTGGAACTAGCGGAGCGTTTTCAAATTCGGATGTGACTCAATCTCAAATTGATCAAGTTGCGAACTCCTTTGTGATGAGAGAAAAACTTCCTTATAAGATAAATGCTGATGAAATGTCATCTGGTCCAGAAGATGCACCTGTAACGGTAGTGAAATACAGCGATTTTGAATGCCCAGCGTGTGAAATGGGGGCAAAAGTTTTTAATACGGTAAAACTTCGGTTTAAAGGGCGAATTCGATTTGTGGTTAGAAACTATCCGCTCGACAATAGCTGTAACCCCGAAGTACCGAGTCGAATGCATCCAAAGGCTTGCGATGCCGCGAAGGCTGCCGTTTGCTTCAGTAAATTTGGTCATTTCATGGATGCTTATGAGAATTTCTTTGAGAACCAAAAAGACTTAGGTCAGGAACTCTACGATAGCCTTGCCGATAATCTAGGAATTGATAGATCGAAATTAAAAGAGTGCATGGACGACGGTGCTACTTTGAGCAAGATTCAGGCTGATATTGAGTTAGGAAAAGGGCATAACGTGGAATCGACTCCGACTTTCCTAGTAAATGGAATAAAAATGGAAGGGTCTTATCCTCCTTCGGTCTGGAATGCGGTTATTCAAAAAATGATCGACGACAAACGTTGATCTGATGGCGTCATGAAATTAATCGATACGCATTGCCACCTTAGTTTTGATTATAAAGATCGAAGCGTGGCGGATCTGATCGGTGATGCAAAAACTAAAAATGTGAATGAGTTTATAGCGATCGCCACCCAACCGGATGACTTTGAATCCGTACGAAAAATTAGCCATCAGTTTTCTGAAGTATTTCATACAGTGGGAGTTCATCCTCACGAGGTGACAAAGTTTGAGGCAAATACACTCGCTGACATTCGTTTAAGAGCCGAGGACGCTAAATGTGTGGCAATCGGAGAAATTGGGCTCGATTATTTTTATGAATTCGCCCCTAAGGGCGTTCAAGTTGAGCGCCTTGAGGAACAGCTTGGTCTTGCCGCTGACTTAGGTTTACCGGTGGTGATTCACTCGAGGGATGCAGAAACTGAGTTGCTTCCGTTGTTACGACAATACGCAGAGTCGTCGCCGTTAGATCATCCGGGAGTGATACATTGCTTTACTGGAACAAAAGAATTTGGCCAGGAGTGTTTGGATTTGGGTTTTTTTATTTCATGTTCGGGAATCATCACATTTAAAACCGCCGACGCGCTAAGAGCAGCCATAGCCACGTACCCCTTAGATCGTCTCCTGGTGGAAACAGACTCCCCATTTTTGGCACCAGTCCCTCATAGAGGAAAACAATGTGAGCCATCAATGGTTGGGCACACGGCCGAGAAATTGGCAGAAATCAAAGGCATTGGGCTTGACGAGGTCGCGGCAGTGACCACGGCGAATGCAAGAATCTTGTTTTCCAAAATGAATATTTAGAAACCGGTATCGATTTGCGCCTCCTTTTCGAAGAGGATGAGTGCCGAAATGCCCCCAAAATCAAACAAATCCCCCATATAAGCCAATTGAAGCGGTTTGACTTGGCATCCGAATTGCTATTTTGAAAAAGGGAATTGAGCGAAAGGGGTTTCGCTCTCGTGCAAAGGGACAAATCACAGTTAAAGGGGACAAAAAAATGAATACAATATTAAAAAGGGCGGCAATGGTGCTTGTCGTGTTTAGTGCAAATATGAGTTTTGCGGATGTTAGGCCAGTTCCAAGACCTATACGTCCGCCAATTGATCAACCTGGAAGGCCGGGACCGATTACTGCTCGTGAGTTGGTAAATTTAAGTGATCGCGTGAATCGTCTGATTGATCGCAATGCGAGTAAATTGGATCCATATCAAATTCGCACAATCGCGCGTCATCTAGATACGGTTTTGGACACTATTCTTGGTAATTCCGGTCCTGTTTATCCGCCGACCCGACCCATTTCGTATGAAGCGATTTGCCACGTCGATGACGATTCGAATTTTGATTATGGGCAAGAAGTAGTTGGTAAGGTGGAAGGCTATACCCTGTCAGCGGTCCTTGGCGAATGCGAATCGATTTCAAATGCAATGTATGGAAATTATTCATCCTTCGGAATCAAAGAACTTGTTCCAGTCGGCAGGGTACCTTCGGGATACCGCATTGGAGAGTGTTGGGTCGATGATGACGCTAACTTTGATTTTGGTCAGTTTCTAATTGGTCAGGTAGTTGGTGCAAGTATTCAAGACCTTACGTCGCAATGCCTACAGACGGCTAAATCGATATTCGGATCTGTTGGAAGCAGTGGTGTAAAAAATATTGAATGATTTTGGATTTTAGAGGGGATAGGGGTGGATCGTGTTTTTAAGAAAAGTGCGATCCACCTTTAGGTCGTGATCTGCCAACTGAAGATCAGCTAATTTTCGGTTTCAATCCAATCCGGTTTATAAATATATCGCTCAAGAGTTCGATTTAAGGCAGTCCAGTTGCCTTTAGAGCGATCACTTTGGATAAACCCAAGCATTGAATTGAATTTTGAATCCAAATCATCGATCGCATGAACTATTACGGCTTCAATTAGCTTGGGTCGTTTCGGAGATCCGAATTCAAGTTTGCCGTGATGAGATAGTATAATGTGCTTCACAAGGAGTCTTTTTTCCTCAGGGAATCCTTCGATTTCTCGGGTTTTTTTATCGATGTATTCAGTTCCCATTACTAAATGCCCGATTAATCGCCCGGCAGTCGTGTAATCGGTTGTTTTGTCGTATGACAGTTCCCAAATTTTTGCGAGGTCGTGAAAAAAACCGCCGAGAAGCAATAAATCTCTGTTGATATTGGGAGCGTAGTGTTCGCCTAGAAAGCCCACTGTTTTTGAAATTGAAACAATGTGCTCCAATAGGCCAGTTTTGTAAGCGTGGTGAATTGATTTCGCGGCTGGAGCCACTTTAAGCTTTTCAACCACTTCCTCGTCTTCAAGAAGTACTTTTCGAGCGAGGGCCGTGTAGTGTGGGTCGGACATTGAATCAATAAGTGATTCAAGTTCAACGTAGAGTTTTTCTGGGTCGAGATTTGATTCCTTGAAATATTGATTCATGTCTAAATCGTCCTCGCGAATCAGCTCTAGGCCTTTGATCACAACCTGGAGCCGGCCTTGGTACTCTTGGCAGCGACCATCAATATGAATGAATGCATTTTGTACTGCGATACTGGCAAATTGATCGGGGCGATCCCAAATTCGAGCATCCACTTCTCCTGTTTTGTCGGCTAAAACTAAAGTCATAAAAGACTTTCCGTTGCGGTCGACTGAAAGTTGGCTCTGTTTGATCAAAAACGAGGACTCGACTTTGGTTTTGTCGGCCAGGTCGCGAATAAATTGGTTTTTTTCTTTTATAATTTGAGTTTGAGACATCGCGTCTAGTGTTTATCTGATTCGTAGCAAGGATTCAAGTGAATTGTCCGAGTCTTTTGCTTGCCCGTTTGAATCAATTTGGGTAGCTTCCTTTGTATGCAATCGAGCGAACAACAGCCCCCCCGGGCGACCACAAGTCTGATTCGAATCAAGGGCCCCGATGTGCGCGATCTATTTCAGCGGATTTCATCGAATGATTTTAGAGACCTTAAAATTGGAAATGGGATTCCTAGTTTTTTTCTAAACGCTCAGGGTCAGATTATTGCGGCGTTTACCGTCTGTCAGATTGCTAAAGACGATTTTATTTTTGAGGTGATGGGCGGGCCTGAATCAGCGTGGGTGAAGCGTTTCGAGGATACGCTCGAGCTTTATACTTTTTCTGAAAAATACGAATTGAACAAGATATCTAGTCTTTCGATGCAAAACGTGAAGACTCCGAATGGTATTGAGTCAGAGGATTTTGTTTTGAAAACGATTGGGCTTAATGCGGAATCGGTGGACTCGGATCCTATTACCGGAATGTTCGCAATCGAATCATGGATGGGTTTCGAGTCGAATCGAGTTTGGAATGTGTATTTTGATAAACCACAACACACCCAAGTTAATGTTGATTCCGAACTGACAAATTTATTCGGCACGTCGAATTTAGAGTTGTTTTCAGATGATAATGATGGCTTGCGCATTAAATCTCTGATTCCGAAGTTAGATTATGAACTCGTTGAGGGGCGTAATCCGCTTGAGTTGGGAATGACCCGGTTTATTTCTACAACAAAAGGCTGTTACCCTGGTCAGGAAGTGATTGAGAGAATCATGGCACTTGGGGCTCCAGCAAAGCGCCTAGTGTCAATAAGTGGTAAAGTTCATTCAGGCAAAACGGACCAGCCGAGTCCCGGTGCTGCTTTATTGAGTGGAGACGGAAAAAAGGCAGGATCAGTCACCTCCGTTTATTCACAGGAAGACCGGTGGTATGGTTTGGCTATTCTTGGAAAAAATTTTAGCAGAGTGGATGAGCGCCTATTGATCGAAGGCGGGGGAGAAGTAAAAGTTGACGACGTGGCAGATTACAAAACGAACTAGTATTTTTTGGATTGGATTGTGGTTAATCCTGGTTAAAGTTGGCAACGCAACCTATGGAGATTCTTTAGGCGTCGACCCTCAGTTAGACTGGCAAACTATTGAAACCGAGCATTTTCGAATCGTCTTTGACAAAAAAACCTCAGATGTGGCAAAAAAATCGGCGGTCTACTTCGAAGAGGCACATGAGCTACTTTCTCCTCGACTGCTTTGGGAGCCAGACGATAAAGTTCAAATTCTACTAATCGATAATAGTGACCAAGCCAATGGTTTGACCAGTGCAAGCTATCGAATTGGAATTATTCTTTACTTAACTCCGCCTGATAGTTGGCTTTCAATTTACTCCTATGACGATTGGCTTCGAATGTTGGTGATTCATGAGTATGTCCATTACCTAAATTTAGATCCAACTCGAACCTTTTGGACGGCAGCAAGGTACATATTTGGCGATGCAGTACGTCCAAATTCATTTTTGCCAAGGTGGATGTTAGAAGGTTTGGCTGTTTATTATGAAACGGCGCTGACGTCGGCAGGGCGAGGACGCAGCAGTGATTACGATATGATTGCTCGAGCGGCGGTGCTCGATAATAAGCTCGATTCGAGCGATTATGTGACATTAGATCGAATAAACGGAGTGTATCCGTATCCTCCAGCCGGGCAGATTCCTTATTACTTTGGATATCAACTCAATAAACAAATTGTAATCGATGCCGGAAATAAGAAGCGAAACCTTACTTTTGATCGTGATGATGTTCTTAATTCCAGCGAAGATGTGTTGGGATTGATGTCCTGGCGCTCGGCCGGCCGTGTTCCATTTTTTATTAACGAAAACTTGGTAAATCTGACTGCCAAGTCTTGGGATGATTATTATGAAGATTGGGTAGTCGAAACCAAAGCGGACAAAGAGGAACAATTAGATTTACTTAAATCAGCCGGTGCAAGTGATTTAGAATTTTTGACCGAAAACGCTTATGGCGTATTGGGGACATCGGTTTCTCCGGACGGAAAATTAATTGCTTACACTCATTTTACGCCTGAACAACCCACTTCGAATTTGACCATATTCGATAAAGAAACAAAAGAAACTCGTGTCTTGGCAAGAAAAAATTCTGGTTCTTCGGTTGCATTTATGCCGGATTCGAAGCGCTTGGTTTATAGTTCTTCAAGGCGTTTTGATAATTATTATTTTTTCAGTGATTTGGCGGTCTATGATTTATTGCAAGACCGAGAATATTATTTAACAGATAAAAAGCGACTAAAAGATCCAGATGTTTCGCGAAGTGGTGATTGGATTACGTTTACAGCCACCCGGCAATCAACGACGCTGTTGATGATTGCTCGTCTAGATCAGAAAAAAGATCGCTTAGTATTAAAAAAGGCACGCAAGCTTTTTGTTCCGAGCGATCTTGGAAAAGTGTCGAATCCGAAATTTTCTAAAGATGGAAAAACGGTTTTTTTTAGTTATCACAACGGGCAGCAGAACGGCGAAAAGCTGATGGCCGTTGATGTGGATTCAAAAAAAATAAGAACATTAGTGGACGATGGGAATTATAATCGGTTTCCGGTTGTTCATCCCGACGGGACGCTTTATTTCATTTCCGACCGAACTGGAGTGAGTAACGTATACCGATTCGCTGGTAGCCGCGGTTCCGTTATGGTGACCAATGTATTGACCGGAGTTCGTTTTCCTGCATTTGACGAGGACGGATATTTGTATGCGAACTACTATAGATACAAAGGTTGGGATTTGGTTAAGCTCGAAGAAAAATCAAGTGGTTTTAATCAAGAAAAAATGTTGGTGCGCCCTAAATACCCTTTTCCGAAAATCGCTCCAAAGCCCGTTTCGCAAATTAGCGAGGAAAGCTTAAAAACTACGGAATATAGCCCAAGCCCATTTTTATGGCCGCGCGCTTGGTCGCCGAGTCTTTTGTTTTATTCCAATGGTATTTATGTTGGGGGGGAGGCTGAAGGTTTTGATGCAGTTGATTGGCATCGGTACCGCGTGATGGCAGCTTATGATTCGGCCACCGGAAAGCCTGACCTGACGTTGTCTTATGGAAATCGAATGCTTGGCCCGACTTTCACAGGAATTTTTGGAAGTTATACGAGTGCTCGTTTGTCATTCAACGGCTACTTACTTCAGTATGCTCGGCTCGAAGCTTATGGGCTAATAGTGTCTTATCCTTTGCAGTATACCTATTCAACACTGACGCCGCGATTGACTGCATTGGTTGAAGGCGAAGAATTTTTTGACTTGGGCGGTGATACTCCATTTTTCGAATTTGATTCGGTACCGTTTTTTGAGGCTGGCTTGTCCTTTGATAGCACGCAATCGAGTTCGACCGGTGTTAGCGCGGAAGAGGGGAGGTATTTTGACCTATCAGTTCAAACATATCTTTTTTCGGACGGCCCGACGTATAAGTTTTTTGGGTCTGAACATGAATTTTGG
>Ga0066639_10005831_pt1 | contig 10318 bp, 5 predicted proteins | sample CryGeyCG2114_010_2_FD_59504 | JGI IMG/M metagenome (GOLD analysis project Ga0066639, IMG submission 59504) | Groundwater microbial communities from aquifer - Crystal Geyser CG10_big_fil_rev_8/21/14_0.10 | ecosystem: Environmental > Aquatic > Deep subsurface > Groundwater | place: USA: Utah... | reverse complement strand
GGAAGCCACACCGTTATTGTCCGTAGCATCGAGTTTACCGTGAATATACAAGCCACCCGTGCCGACAAAGAGATTGTGGCCCGAAAGGACAAGCACATCACCGGTGCCAACCGTAAGTTTATCTACCGTCATGGAGCCGGAGAGAGTCGTAGTATCGGGGCTTGCTCCAATTTGCACCGTACCCAGATTCACTCCCTGTTCGTCTTCGTATGTCAGGTCTCCGTCGAGGGTGAAGAGAGATCCGTTGGAAGATTTTGTGAACGTACCACCCGAAACAACGCGTACATCTCCCGAAACATTGAGTGTGCTTGTGCCATGTACAAACGTACCCTGAATGGTGAGTGCTCCGTTTATATCTATGGCTCCGTTACCCGTAAACGTAGAACCTGCCCCTACCGTCAGTTGTGGCACTGTTACGGCGCCTCCTGGGCTGAAGCTGTCATTTGCCCAAACCAAAAGCTGCTTGCCTGTTGCCACCGTAAGAGCACCTGCAGAAACACTGTAGATATTACTCAGGTCAGTATCTGCCGTACCTCCATTGTCGTCTGCGAGACCCAGTATCGCATTTGTCACTGCGGTCGTACCCGATTCGCTGCGTACAATGAGATAATCCTGGTACAAATTGATTCCTGTCATGGAACCGCCGGAGCCAAGAACAACAGTAATACCGTCTTCGGTTTCATCCTGAATGTAGAGCGTAATAATTGTTCCACCCGTCATGTTTGCACCCGAGAGTGTAAATTGACCTCCCGCATCGGTAGGATCGGTATCTGTAATTGCTCCTCCGTTGAAACTCACAGATACCTTTTTACTTGCAAGAGGGGTTGTACCCGCGTCGCTGTACAGCGTACCGACGATGGTGGGGGTAACGAAGCTCCAGTTGGTGTTATTGAAGCTGTCGGTACAATCCGTACATGTCAGTGTTTCGCCGTTTCCTGCATTGGAACGCTGTACATCCAGGAATGTGAGTGACTGAGATCCTCCCGAATCCAGCGTAAGCAGCGATGAAATGTTGGCATTCGTCGTACGCAGACTCAGCTTATTGTCCGTGTCTGCTCCGCTCAGACTCAGTGCTCCGCTTACACTCGTTTCCGAGGTGGAATGGAATGTGAGAGTCTGTGCACTGCTTACGCTCTTACTGAAGTTGTAGAACACAGTGGAACCGGAAATCGTCTGACTGTCACCGTCGAGAATTACGGATCCTGAATTGTGTGCGAACGTAAATGCTGCCGCTTTGGTCCATGCTCCCGAAAGGGTGATGTTTCCCGCAGGAGCGGTGAGAGTACCTGCAGTAAGGGACATACTTCCGTTCACATCCAGCGTGGTACCCGATGCACTATACGTCGCACCTGCTGCTGCAAACGTAAGATTGTAGAATGAACCGGAAGCGGTGATATCGTACGTACCGGACGTGCCGTCGAACGTGACGGTGGAGGTACCGGCTATAAAGTCTCCCGTGCCTGTGGCAAGCCAAGAACCCGAGACGGTGATCACGGAGTTATCCGTACCGTTATCTCCCGCATCGAGCAGACCGTGAATGAAGAGTCCGCCCGTTCCCACGTACAAGTTATGCCCGGAAAGTACAAGCGTATCCCCCGTTCCTATAGTCACTTTGTTGGCATGCAAAGAACCCGAAAGCGTAATAACATCTGGGCTTGCTCCTATCTGCACCATACCGAACTTCGTCCCTGTTTCATCTTCAAAAGTAAGGTCACCATCCAGCGTGATGGTGCCGCTATCGAGCGGTGCGTTGAAGTTTGCTCCGTTCGTAATAAGAACATTACCTGAAATAGTCAGGTTCTGACCGTTCTGCTCAAATGTACCCTGAGAGAGGGTAAACGTACCGTTCACATCGGTTGCATCTTGCAGTGTCCATGTTCCTCCCGCACCGTTGAATACGATGTTGTTAAAGCTGTTTCCCGCACTCAGAATTGTTTCTGAGCCCGTGGAAGTAAAGGACGTCACATCATTTCCGGATGCCGTACCGCCGGTTGCATCCCAAGAACCGGTTATTCCCAAACTGTTATCTTGGTAATTTAACGTACCGTTGATATCCATATCATGTGTGACCACCGTACCGCCGGGGCGGAATGTCGTGTCGGCCCACACTAATATTTCTTTAGCGGAAGCGACCGTAAGAGCGCTCGGGCTTGCTGCGGAAATGATGTTTGTAATGTCGGTATCGGCAGTACCTGCTCTGTCATCTGCCACGGCTATATGCGCGTTTGTCACAGCGGCGGAACCGGACTCGGAGCGCAGTATGAGGCGATTTTCGTACAAATGCACACCTGTCATGGCGCTGCCTGACCCCAATACTATCGTCACTGCGTGGTCTGAACTGCCGTTTACAAAGAGTGTAATAAGCGTACCTCCCGTCATGACGGCACCGGAAAGGGAGAACTGTCCTCCCGCATCCACAGCTACCTGTTCTGCAAGTGAGCCTCCGTTCACACTCATTGCAACAGTCGCACTCGCAATAGGGGTAGTACCCTCGTCGCTGTAGAGACTTCCTGTAATAATGGGAGACGCGAAAGTCCAGTTATGGTTATTGCCACGGTCTCCACATTGCTTCGTACAGTTCAGAGCCTGCGCTCTGTTTACAACGGAGCCCGTTGCACTGTTATCTCGTACACGAAGGTTTGTAATGTCTTGAAACGCATTCGAGTATCCGAAGAGCACAAGACGTGCCAATGAACCCGAATGGCTTGAACGCACTTCCATTACGGCTCCCGTCGCACCTTTCAGTATAAGAGAGCCCGTGGCAGCCTGGCGCATACCGACTGCAAGAGTGAGCGTATCTCGTACTTTTGCAACTTTATACAGGTTGTAGAAAACAGTGTCTCCGGACATGGTCTGATTCACACCATCCAGCACCACCGTACTTCCGCTGTTTATAAACGTACCCGTGGATGTGTTCATCCATGAACCGGAGAGTGTGACTGTGGACGTTCCGGGGTTAAATGTTCCTTCCAGAATAATACCGCTACCGACGTTTACGTTCGCATAGGGTTTATAGGTCGTGTTCTTCCAGAGAAAGAGGTTTTTGCCCGCCTTCACATTCACTACGTTACTGTCGACGGTATAAATGGTATCCAGTTGTGCGTTACCGTCATGTGCGGTATCTAAAATACCGTTCGTAATGACGGTGCCCGACTCACTGCGCACAATGAGGTAGTTCTTATAGATATCGAGATTACTGATGGTAATTCCCGATGCCACAGTTACTGTGGCACCTTTTTCTGCCTCTCCGGTGAGATATACCGCTATAACCGTTCCTCCCGTTACCGTAATACTGGAGAAGGAATAATTGCCGTTCGCATCCGTTTCATCGGTAGTACCGGCCACTCCGTTCACGACAATTTGTACGGTTTTGTTCGCACCGATATCGTTCGCTCCTTTTGTGAGGTACACCCTTCCTCCGATTGTAACTACAGGGTCGTTCGCTATCTGCCATGTACGTTTTTCCGTATACGAATCTCCGCTGGATGCGGAAAGCTGCAGCGGACCGACAAGGTAAAACTCCGGAGAAACATCCGGCGCATCGTACTCGTACGTAAACTGTGCTTTTTCTCCCGCCTGCCACGATGCCTGCCATACGACAGTAACGCCTTCATCTGTCTGCACCACGCGCCCGCCCTGACCCACGTCCGTCACCACGAAACCGAGAGGAAGCGTATCTGTTACGGTGCCGGCAAAGGCACTGAGAGATGTAATTTCTATCGTCATGGGAGAAACTGCCGCAGGCCACAAACGAGTGGCTGCCGTGCGTTCTATGGAGAATTCGGGAGCGCTCTCCACCACTATTTTAGACGTAACTTTATGTGTTCCGTTCTGCGTGGTGGCGGTGAGTGTGAGGTCGTATGTTCCCGCATCGCTTACACGGAAGAATGTTTCGTAGTCGGGGTCTATGAGACCGGCAATATATTGGTCACACGTTTGAGAAACTGCGATGGAACCGTCGTCTGTGGAAAGAGTAAACGTACTGCCGTTCGGTGATTTTACTGTCAAAACTACGGAAGCATCACAGACCATTTCACCGGCATCATTCAATACTCCTATGGCAATATTTGCTATGTCATCCGGACGGTACACATCTCTACCCGGGTTTATGGCAAGCACTCCCCATGTGAAGTTTTTCGTTTGTGTTTTCTCTTCGCCGCTTACAGGGTTGCGTACGGTCGCACTCACCGTATAGGTACCGGGCTTCAGCGTTGTCTCCTTTTCTATAACCAATACTGTTTCTTCTCCCTTTTCTTCGAAGTGATAAGAAGAATCGACCACATTGCCATCACTGTCTGTCACAGTGACTGTAATCAGCTCTTCTGATTTCTCCTCTTCCATACCGGCAGTACCCTGCTGAGCCATTGCGGTAAATGCAGAGTCTTGTACCTGTTTATCTTTTACGATCGCATCCGTCACCACAGATACCTTCTCCGTATCGACTGTCTGTAAAGCAGCATCCTGTACTTTCTTTTTATCTGTCTCTCCGTCTGCCAAAGATTGCACAACGCTCTCTTTTGCTTTTTGAACGGTAGCGTCATCCATAGCCGCAAGCACAATATCTTTCGCTTTCTCCACTATTTCCGTTTCATCCGTCTCATCTGCGGTGAGCCTGCGTACCACCTCGTCTTCCACCGCGTTGAGTGTGGAAGCCCGCATACGTGCCCCTTCCGGAAGCAACGCATCTTTCAGTACTCCCGCACGGAGGGTGTCTGTAAGCACTTCCTTCGTAATCCCCTGCTCCATTACAGACGTATTTACTATTCCTTCTGTCAGCACCGTACCGATATCGTCTTCATCCAGTACCGCATCCAAAATATTTTTTGCCGCCTCTTTCTCTTCCAGTACCGTTCCCTGTTCACTCGAAGTTTCAGTCTTTTTACCCTTCGGCTTCACCAGAACAAATTTCGGCTCTTCTCCCATGGCAACCGCGTCCGTACCTTCCGCATAGTCGAGCGCTATTTCATTGTCCTTCGTAGGAAGATCCGCCGTGTTTTTTTCATCGACAAATTCAAACGCGGAATCATCTTCTTCGACATCTTGCAGCTTGCCGACCACAGTGGCGGCAGAGAGCATCTGCCAACGGCGAAGTTCGCGGAAACGAAGCTCTCTGTCCGGTGTGTTTTGCGCCACTGCTTCCGGAACAAAGAAACGCAGAATATCATTGATAATCGACGAAAGGGGGCCATTTGATTCATCGTCAACTTCCTCCTTTTCGTCAGGTGTTGGCAGTACTTCTTCTTCTGCGGAAGGCTGTGGATCTTCGTCGGAATTCTCTTCCGATAAGCCGGAGTCGGCTGGCTGTGAAGAAGATGACTGAACAGCTTCTTCTTGTTCCACTTCTTCTTCGATTTTTTCCGGCTCTGTCGGTGCGGACGATGAGGAAGATTCCTCCCCCGAAACCGGAACGGAAACAGCCGAAGCTTCAACCGTTCCTTCCGCTTCCAACGGGCCAAGAAGCCACACATGAGAACCTTCGTCCGGAATGCGGTACACATATTTCAATACGTACTCCTGACCCGCATTCCACTGCTTTTTCCACTCGAGAACAGAACCGACGGTCTGTGCCTCGGGAGCGGTGGACAGTATGTGAATGCCGGAAGGAATTTTCTCCGTGAGCGAACCCACAAATGTGTGAGACGGCGTGAAGATGACGGACATTTCTCCTTCAGATCCCGAGCCTACCGCAGTGGAGCCTATGCGTTGTACGTTCAAAATAGGCTCTTGCTCGGTCACATCCACTGTCAGTACTCCGTAGCGCATTCCTTCGGCGGTCTCCGCTTCAATGGCAATGGTATGCACTCCCACGTCCGACACGGGAATGGCTGCCGTAAATACGGGCAGCGAACTTGCGATACAAGTGGCAGGAGACTGCATATGAGTCGGATTTCCTGTCACGCCGCTTGGATCCGTAAGCTTTACGGTGATTGCTGCGCTGCACAGAGGATTTCCGAAGTCACTGAGTGCGCTGACAGAGACAAGAACCGTGTCGCCCTGCGCGTATGACGTGCGATCTGTGTTGGCAACAATGGTTCCCCACTGCACCGTGGTATCCAGCACCGTAATATCCTCCACCTCACCTTCCGTCGCACGGAAGAGACTTTGTAATTTTCGAGACGAACCGCGTGTGCCGTCTATGACTGCTTTTATACCGTAGTTTCCCGGCACAAAACTGTCTTCGGGCAGTACGGTAACCGTGTACTCACCTTGTGTTTCTGTTACGTCAAATGACGGTAAAACGGTTCCGCCGTCAGGATGCACCAATGTGATTCGCAGGCGCTCTTGCAGTTCCTGCACACTCTGAATCTCTGCGGTCTTTTGTACGGTAAATGCCGGATATGTCTGTGTTGGCTGTGAAACCGAACCGAGACTGATGAGTGATGCCTCAATCTCTTCAGGCTCCTGCTCAACCACTTCTTCCTCTGCGGGAGATTCTTCTCCTGCCACTTCTTCCGTTGGCACTGCTTCTTCGGAGACGTCTTCGTTGCTCTCCGGTTCGAGCTGCACTGCACTGCCACTGCCCTCCGGATTGTCCGACGTTTCGACTTCGGCTTCCTGCACTGCAGTGTTGTCATCGTCCGGTGAAGGTACTGCATCGCTACCGCTCTGCGTTTGCTCCGGATCTTTTTCCTGAGCTACTTGCTCTTCTGCCTGCTGAGCTGCTTCCACTGTTCCCGGTTCAAGGTTCTGTTCCTGGTCTCCGTTCGTATTCTCTGTGACAGATGAAATGGTTGGTACTTGCGGTACTTCCAGAGACTGTGCCATAACAGGCTCGGTAATAATGTTCGTCAATACAACGCTCGCCAGCACTGCTCGAACCAGCATTTTTTTCGATCTTGTCAGAAGATCGTCGTAGTTATCTGAAAATACTTGCACGTGATTTGGTGTTTTTGTGTTTAAAATCCAATAATAATACCAAATTACTGCATTTCTAACAATGCTTGACACACTAAAACTGTTTTTATGCAAGTACACATTGCTTTGCAAAAAAACAGCCGAGACATTCGGCTGTCTCCGGTTTTTTTTGCTAATTAAAGGGCTCCCTCAAATTTTCGTCTTCCGCGTATGGCACCCGATATTCCAAGTGCTATCGCAACCGTAGACATTCCGAAACCCGAACTAGACAGTGCCGGCATAGCATCGGCAATTGCGCGTGTTTGCATCTGCGCAACCGGAGGAGCGACCATTGTTGTATTTGCAGATGAAGACTGTGTGCTTGTCATGCGTTCATTTCGTGCACGCATTGCTTTTGTAAAATCTTCTTGTACTGCAACCGGCGGATCTTCTTCCATGACAGGATCTGCCTCCGTACCGAAACGACGATTCGCATACCGGTCTGCGAGGTTTCGGGTTTGCTCAGCCAGTGCGGATTGTACCTCCTGCTGAGAACGACTTGGTGCGGCAGAACGACTCTGCGCACTGGCAAGCGGTGCAAAAATAATACCGCCGACCAGCAGACCGGAAGCGGCAAATGCACCAATATTCTCTTGAATGGAAGGCATAGATGTGTGGTGTATGTTCTGTATTTTCGACCTTATTATAGCATATCCGGCTTACAATGCCAAGACCAAGCAATTCGATGTCCATCCTGCGATCGCTCAGTGCCCTTCCACGATTGCAAGCCTCAGTAACCACGGAAAACTGGATGTCGCTTTTTGTACGCGCAATCCGTTGCCCTGCAATAAGTGAGAAAATCTCCTACCGGTCCAATGGTTTACATGCTCGGGATCATTCCCGAATCGTAAAAAATTTTTGCCACGAAGAAAGTTCGCCATGCAAAACCATGGCTCATGAGGGACGCTGAGTAACACCCACTTCGCCGACACACGGCGTATTTCTTGCAGCACAAGGACGGGATCTTTCACATGTTCCAATACTTCCATGCATACCACCATATCGAAAGCATTGTCTTCAAACGGTAATTTCTCTGCGTATCCTTCACAAAATTCCAACGACGGATGCAAACCTTTACCTCTTGAAAGCGCACTGCCGTCGCAATCTATGCCCACGCAACGCATACCCTGTTTTTGAATACGGCTCAATACAAATCCTTCGGCACAACCGATATCCAATACGGAAGACAGCGATAAGGACTGTGTAAGCAGTTCAGCTTTTTGTAAAAATCTCTCCAGAAGAAAGGATTGAATGGGATTCTGTGAATGATACTTTTGCCAATTACCGTGTGACATAGGTGAGGCTCACGCTACACTACGACTGTGCCTGCGCCAACTCTCAGTATTGTGATACCGGCATACAACGAAGCGGAGAATCTACCCGCTCTCTACGACAAATTTGCATCACAGTATCGGGGGAGAGATGACATTGAATTCCTGTTCGTCGATGACGCCAGCACGGATACCACGATTACTGTGTTGCACGATTTGGTACAAAAAGACGACCGAGTGCGCGCATGGAATATCAGGCAGAATTCTGCCAAAGGCGGTGCGCTGGCTGTCGGATTTTCCAACGCGAGAGGGAAATATATTGTCACGATGGATGCGGACTTACAGGATGATCCGTCCGAAATTCCGCGACTGCTCTCGGTATTGGAAAACGGTGCGGATGCGGTTATAGGATGGAAAAAGGAGCGCAAAGACTCATTGCAACGCAGAATGACTTCTCGTTTCTTCAATGGAATATGCAATATGTGTTTCGGTCATTCTTTTCGAGATATGAACAGCGGACTGAAAGCATTTCGCAACATTGCAGTGCACGACTTGCCACTCTATGGAGGATTGTTTCGTTTCATTCCGCACGTACTGCGATTCCGCGGATATACAGTCGTAGAAATTCCCGTGCTACACCATACTAGGCACGCGGGAAAAAGTAAGTTCGGTTTGAAGAGCAGATGCACCGGACTGCTGGATTTGCTCACCATTACGTTTCTGCTGAAGTACCAAAAAAGACCGTTTCATCTTTTCGGCACGGTTGGAATACTCCTTTTCCTCGGTGGGCTGCTCTGCGGGCTGTATCTCTCGGGAATTTGGATACAGGGCACTGCCATAGGCGGTCGCCCGCTTCTGCTTCTCTCCGTGCTTCTTATGGTGCTGGGAGGGCAGTTTATTTCGCTGGGTTGGCTGGGAGAACTGATAGTGTTACACAAAAACGGAGGAAATTTACCGTTGTATGAGGAAATTACGCACGATACGGAAACTGCCGGCTGATTTCGATAGCATTCAATACAAGTATGTATGAGTGAAAAAGATGCCAAGGTTTTCTGGTTATCACATTCTCGTCACATTCTAGAATGCACCGTCAGTATTCGGATTATTTTTTGGTATCTCCTGTCCACAGTCCCACATCTCTACAATTTTTCCATCAACAAAACGGAATATGTGGACGACCTGTATTTCGGGAGCATCTGAGGAACGTTTCAGATGAGAATGCACTGCAACCAAATCTCCATCACAAATCACTGTCCTTGGTGTGAATTCTTTGTTCGGCTCTTTGGCATGACTCTCTTTCATGGCATCTTTAAGCTGCTGAAAACCGGCAGAAAAGTACACGTTATGGTGTTTCCCATCCATATCGACATATTTTTCGTACCCTTCATCGACATTCCCATGTGCAACTAACTTGAGAAAATTCAATGCCACCGCTTTGTTATCCGCATGCATAGTATCTGTAGTGTAGATTTTTTACCTTGAACTGAAAATCCCATGGTCCCTACTCCCACTCTCCGCGAATCAACTTTTCCTTTTTCTCAATATAATACCTCATCTGCTTCTTTAAAAACTTTCTCCCCGATCCACTTTTCAAAAATTTCTCTCGTCCCAGAGCATCCATTTTCTCCACATATGCTTCGCAGTAAATAAGCTTCCAATGCTCCGATTTGGCTGTTGATATGTTCTTGTGACAATTGTGATCAGCTATGCGTTGGCGTACGTTTGTTGAGTAACCGATGTACCAGTTTCCCTTCTCGTTTTCGATAACGTAGACGTGATGCATAGCACTTCAACGTACATCTATAACGAAGTCTCTGGAAGCATAAGTCGCGTAAAACATCTGTGTGCCACTCGGTCAGAGATTATTGGCCGCACCACGTGATCGCACGCAGGGATGTAAAGCGGCTACAAAAGAGTCGCGTAAAGGCGCTTCGCGCCCACGCGACACGTAAAAAAGCCCTCGTGCGCTATATGAATTATGCCAACTACGGTTGTAGATGGCTGCGCCACGTGAACGCGAGCAGGGACGTAAAGTGGCTTCGCCGCCACGTCCCACGTAAAATAGCTGCTCGCTTCGCTGCGCGCGATTTTACGTGGTGCCCAGGAGAAGACTCGAACTTCCACGGGAAAATAACTCCCACTAGCCCCTCAAG
>Ga0066639_10005823_pt1 | contig 10323 bp, 5 predicted proteins | sample CryGeyCG2114_010_2_FD_59504 | JGI IMG/M metagenome (GOLD analysis project Ga0066639, IMG submission 59504) | Groundwater microbial communities from aquifer - Crystal Geyser CG10_big_fil_rev_8/21/14_0.10 | ecosystem: Environmental > Aquatic > Deep subsurface > Groundwater | place: USA: Utah... | reverse complement strand
AAACGAGGCAAGAACATTTTTAATATTTTTATTTTTAAATAACAGTCTCTTCAATAAATAAAATGTTAAAAAAGTTATTAATGGAATCGCCGTTATCAACGAAGAGTTTAGGGCAATAAAAATTGAAAATGATAATATTATTTTCTTGTTTAAAGTAAAGTCTGTTTCTGATCCTTGCTGAAAAAATAAGATATAAATACTTAACAATGAAAAGGCAATAAAATTGTCTGCCAAAAACATATGGTGATGAAAAATAAAACCTCCCAGAGAAAACAGTATTAAAAAAATAGAAAGCGATTTTTTAATTTTACTTTCGGAAACCTTAAATAATAAAAAACTAAAAAATAAATAAAATAAAAACAGTCCTATTCTAAAATAAATTATGTTTTTTCCAACTAAATAATGAATCAGGGCAGCATAATAATACAAAAACGGAGCTCTTGGAACAAACTGATCTTTATATAAAACATATCCTTTAGTAATTAACCAACCGCCAACAATATTTTCAAAAGCATCTCCGAAGCCCTGTTTGTTAATTATTAATAAATAAAAAGTAAAAAAAATTAAAATTCCTAAAATATAGAAAAAAATTTTTTTACTCAGAAACATCATTTAATCAATCTTATCAATTTGAAGTAAAGCTTTTTTAATCCTAATTTATCTATCTTTATTCTTTCTTCATATTGCCACCAATTAAAATCTTTTATGGTTTTCTTAATCATATTTTTGGCGTCATTGAGATTAACATTCTCTTGTTTAAAACCTTTTTCTTCCCAAACTTTAGCAAAGACTATAAATTGAAAAAATGCTTGTAATAAGCTTAATGCCAAGCCATGCAAACCATCTTTATACCCCTGCCAAACAATAAATCTCTTAATAAACTCATCTGAGGGTAGAGAAATTGCCTGAAACCATTTAAGCTGCTTTCCTTCTTCTAACCAAACTTTTTTATCATTATCAGTATAGGTATCAAGCCTTTTTAAATACTGAGAAATATTTTGATAATGATAATGAATTAAGTGGTTTTCTAAATTTAAAGATTTGCCTTTTAAAAATGGATTTTCATGAATAGATTGGCAGGGAAACTTAACTTTTCCATTTTTAAATAATCTTAACTGTAAGTCTGGCCACCAACCAGTATGCTTTATCCATTTTTTAAATATTATGTTTTTCCTAGGTATCCAATAACCGACAATATCATTTGACTTCTGGTTGATTATTTTTTTAATTTCATCTTTTAATTCTTCTGTTACTTGTTCATCAGCATCGAGAAGCAGTATCCAATCTCCAGTTGTTTTATCCAAAGCTATTTGTTTATTAATATGAAACATGGATTTATTGCTTGTTTTAAAGACTTTGGCCTTAAAACTTCTAGCAATCTCTCTGGTCTTATCATCAGAAAAGCCATCAACTACGATAATTTCTGAAGTTAAATCTTTTACAGATTCAAGGCAACGCCTAAGGTTTTTTTCCTCATTATAGGTTGCCAGACAAACTGATATTTTATTTTTTAACATAGCTTAAAATAATTTTAACTTCCTTTAATAATTTATCTTTGTTAATTAAAAATAAGGTTAAAAAGTAAATAATAATACCCAAAACTATTTTTATTATTACAGATATCATGTTAAGCGGCAATCTGTTTTTAATAACAATTAAAAATGACGCCATAACTAAAGAAGACAATGCTGCCGGCAGAATACTTCCTAACAAATCAAATTTAATATATCTTAAGGTAACCGCTATGGCAACGATTGAGCTTAAAGAAACAATAAAAGCTGCTAATGGAACACCAATAAAACCAAGTTTTATCGCTAATATTGGGGTAAAAATCCAGGAAAGAATTGTCCACATAACCATAAGTTTTAAAACTGTTTTTATTTCCCCCATGGCTGTTAAAGCATTCGTTAACAAAGTTGAAACTGTTGCCCACATCGCTGAACCAGCATATAAAAATAAAGGTAGTAACGCTGGCTGCCATTTTAAGTAGCGGGGAATTATTTTAACCAAATCGATACTTAACAAACTTAAACCTATCAAGCTGGGAAATATTAAAACTACTAAAAAATATAAGGCTGCCTCAATGCCTCTTTTTAATTTATTCTGATCATGCTGCATCCGGGCAAAAGCAGGAAAAGCTACTTTATTAGTACTGTCTAAAAAATATCTCAACGGCATATTGGCCCATTTTTCTGCCCACCCAATTAATCCTAAACCAGCTTGACCAATAACCCCTCCTAAAAATAAAATCATAAACTTATCTTTAACTACAGCTATCAAGGTATTAACCTGATAAGGAAGACCAAATTTAAGCAATTTTTTAAGTGATTTTTTTGAAAAAGAGAAACCTATTTTCCAAGGAGCTAATATATATATTAAAATTGTCCCTGTAAAAGCACGAGCCAAAACTGCAAAAGCATAACTTGTAACTCCTAATCCTTTCCAGGCTAAAAATACAACAATTAAATTAAATACTATTGTTTCAACAATCTGCGGAAAAACAATCTTTTCAAATTTTAGTTTTCTCTCCAACAAAACAGACGGAATTGTTTTTAATGAAGACATAAAAAAAGCAATTGCGAAGGCATATAACAAAAACATGCCTTCATTTCCAAAAGAATAATATTTCCTTATCAGTGGTGAAAAAATAAATAAAATTATAATTAACGAAACTACCAAAAATTGTTGAATGGTGAAAGTTGAACGTATTTCTTCTAAAATTATTGGTTCTTTTTTTTGTATCAAAGCAGCAGCCAGGCCAATATCAGAAAAATAAGTCAAAATATCAATAACTGCAGAAACTAAAATAAAAAGGCCTAATTGTTTTTGATCCAAAAAAATAGTTACAAAAAAGTAACCAACAAAAGCAATAAGTTGTAGTAAAACAGTCCTTAGGGTTAGGGTTATAACACTACTTATTGAACGTTTTTTTAATCGTTGTAAGTTTTTATCTTCCATAATATTCTCTAACTATATCTTACTAAAACTATTAATAGTTTTTAAGTTTTAAAATAATATATGCTTGCGGCCTCATTATCATAAATTAAATCTATGCTCTCCTTAAATACTTTTGATATGCTAGTATATTCATCTGACCACAAGAAAACATAATCAATTTTATTTTCTTTAACAAAGGATTGTATTAATGACTTATCAGTAGAAGAAAATATTTGTTCTATCTTTTTTACTTCACTTTCAAAATCAACGCCAAATAAATTAGCTTGGGCGTCTTGAGCATAATAAACTCTTCTTTGAGAAATAGCTGAAACTAATGAAGAATGGCGATTTTTGAAAGACGGATATAAAAGGATTAAAGATTGACTATTAGTTAAATTTTTTAATTCCTTCATGCCGTCCATTTCATTTTTGGTTATTAAAATCGGATCAATTTTAATATTTAAGTCAATAAAAGTTTTAATTGTCGTCGGAATACTAAAAAACAAAAATAAAGATAATAATATTAACTTTAATAAATTGCTCTTAATCTTTTTTAAAATTTCAAAAATAAAAATTGCCGTAAAAATGTTCATGAAAATTAATAAGAAATACCATGTTTGGATAGAATTCCAAACAACTCCTTTTTGTAAAAACAGTAAGGGAAAAATAAAAGATGATAAGATTGACCCCATTAAAAAAATTCCCATTACTTTACTCTTTTTGTTAACATTTTTTTTCTGGTTTAAAAAAAAGAAATAAATTCCTAAAAAACCTATTGAACGCAAGCCTAAATTGCCAATAACAAACAACATAAGCTGATGAACCTTAACCTGAATAAAACGTAAATAATTCCCCGCTTGCAAATAATGCTCTTCTTTAAGAATTAAATCTATTAAATAAAGTCTTCCGGGTGAAGCAACCATTGCTTTTGGGAACCAAAAAGGAGCATAAAAAAACATGTTTTTACCACCACTGTTTGGTAGATAAATAAGCAAAGTAATAATACAAGTCAACAGGCCTAATAAAATTATTTTCTTGTTTGTCTTAAAAAACAACTCATATAATTCAACTGCCATCATTCCTCCTAGCACTACCAAAAACCCATAAGACTTAAAACCAACAATGCTTCCCAACAATAAAGCAATAATAACTGAAATTTTTAGATCTTTTTGTTTTAACCAACTAAAAAAAATAATTAAACTAGTAAAAATAATGACAACTGAAAGTAAAAAATGGGGCTGAATGGCCATGGAAAATGTCTGACTAACCCAAAAACTAGACTCTCCCCATTGTTGATTTTTATCCTTTAAAAGAGGAATAAAATAAGCAAAACTGCCGCAAAAATAGGTCAAAAAAAGGCTTATATTAGCAATAGTTTTGTTAGATAACTTTTTAACAAATAAATAAACAGAAAGGCCTAAAAACAAAGAAATTAATATGGGAAAAAATCTATAAATAAGGATTATGGAAGAAATATTAGTAATTTTTCCAAAACCAGCCACTAAAAGATCATAAAAATAATGATAATCTTTTAAAATTTCTGCTTTAAAAATTGGGTTTAAAGGAGGAACTTGTTTTTTCAGCTCTTCTATTAAAGCCAAATGCCAAGAAAAATCATGCCAGGCCCAATCTGTTATAAAAAATAAATCGCCATTCTTTTTTATAATGCCACTTCTGAATAAAGCTAGGTTTTGACTTATGGTTCCAACTATCAATAAAAACCAAAGCCAAAAATTTTTAAACAAAAGGTTAAAATTTTTACTTAAGGCGGGTTTTGACCCTTTTATTAAATCTACAATTCCAATTAAAGGAACTATTAAATATATAAAAAAACTTAAACCCAAAAATCCCAAAATATAAATGACAAAACTGAAAAAAACCAAACCTAAAACCAAACTAATAAACAATTGTTCAAAAAATTTAAATCTGATTTTCATAAATCTAAGAATCATTCTTCCTGGAAGATAAAACAAAACAAAATTGGCAACTAAAAAATAAAAAAATATTATACTGTTTAATAAAAATTCTGATATCATGTTAAATTTTAAAAAATATTAGTCAAAAAAATTATCTACTGAAACTAATATTGCATTTTTTAAACAAATGTTTTCTATTAAAGTCTTATCCTGATAAAATATTTTCAATTTCTTTTTCTCAAAGTCTTTAGAATTTTTATAATCATTTAATCTATATAAAACATTTAATCCCTTATCATCGCTTAAAACATAAGCTAGTTGCTCTGATTTATTTGTTTTTATTGGTAAATTAATATCATTACAGTAACCATCGTCATAAAAGTAAATCTCAAGATTATCTGAAAGTTCAGGATATTTTTGTTGAAAAAATGAAAAAACTTCTTTAGAAATCTTAGCTCTTTCAGCAGCCCAATGAGTATTATGTGCTACACGTAAGGAAAAATAGTTAGCTAAAATAAACAACATCAGGCCTAAACCAAAAAAGAGTTTTGAAAATTTAAATACTTCTTTTAATATAATTGCTAAGATTAAAGAAACTCCCATAAGGGGTAAACTAAGACTATAACTAAACTTATGAAAAGGAAAAAACAAAACCAATAAAAGAGTAGTAAAAAACCAACCTAAAGAAAATAAAATAATTTTCAATTGCTTGCTTTTATCAATTTTATTAGTCTTTTCAAACAACAATTTAACTCCTATAAAACAAAGGATAGAAAAAATAGAAAATAATAAAGTTGATAAAGCTCCGTCTTCTCCAAAATTTGTCAAAAATTTTGGATTAAAAAAATATCTTGGATCAAAAATGCGGACATTAACAAAGGCTTCAGGAATTCCAATACTCCAAAATAAATACCATAAAGAACTATTTAAAATACTTTTTATCTTAAAAATAAATATATATTCTCCCCCTTTACTAAATCCAAAAAAGAAAAAACGAAAAAATAGATAAACAGCAATTAGGGCTACAAATGGCAGTATATATTTTAGACGTTTTTTAATCCAAAAAGTTAAATTTTGTTTTTTTCTTAAAAAACAAAAGTCAATTATTAACATTGACAGCGGAATAGTAATTGCTGTTTCTTTGCTAAGAATAGACAAAATTAAAAACAAAAAAGTTAAAAAATAATTTATAATTTTTTTAGTTTCTATAAACTTAAGATAAAAAATTATTGTTAATAAATAAAAAACTACCAATCCAATTTCTTGAAATTGAGACAAAAAATAAAGCCGGTAAAAATGTGAACTAGACAAAGAATAAAAAAAAGTTGTCAAATAAGAAACAAGCAAGCTTTTTGTTGTTTTTTTTGTCAGATAGAATATTAAAGTTAAAGAAAAAACAAAAAAGGAAAAATTTATTAAATGAAAGCCCAAAGGATTTAAACCAAAAAGTTTAAACCCCAGCCAAAAATAAAACTGGGTTGTCAAAGGTCGGTAAAAAGGAAAGCTTTCTGGCGCTTTAATTAAATTAAAAAAATTAATTACTTGTTTTAAAGAGGTGGCCGGAGAAAGCATTAAATTAAAAAAATCATCTCCAAAGAAAAAATTATTAAAACTTGGCCAGTAAATTACCACTAAAACAAGGGTAAGCAGTGGCCAGAATAAAAATGGATAAATTTTAAATATTTTTTCTTTCAATAATCTCCTTTAATATTAACTTTTGATTAAAAGTCATATTAATAATAAAAAATAAAAATATCAAAAATAGACTTAGTAAAGATACCATATTAGCTATATTTCGAATTAAAGTATTTTCAAATCTAACATTCACCTTATGATCTCCAGCTGGAACAGTAAAAGAAATCGTCTGTAAGTTATTATCAGTTAGGTAAGAAATCTCTTTTTCATCCAGATAAACTTTCCAGCCAGGAAAAAAGAAAATATTTGTGTTTATTAAAAACTCTTCATTTGAAAATGTTTTAAAACTTAAAAAATGGGTTTTATCTGCTATTAATTTAATATCCTTAGTTTCCGTTACTATATCTAGTCTATTTTTAGCAATAGTATCTTTGCTAATAAAAGGAGCATATTGTAATCCATCTTTGATTTCTTTTAATGCAACTCCCGAGGAAACATACTCAAAAGAAGTAATGCTAACATCCCATTTTATATTTTCTTCACTAATAAAACCTTTATCTTGTAGATTTAAATTATAATTTTGAGGCTTAAAATAATTTTTATTAACAAAAATTATTAAAACCAACAATAGTAAGGTAAAGAAAATATTTTGTTTTTTATTTTTAAAAGAAACTATTGATCCAGCAATAAACGAAATAAATAAGCCAATAATGCTTAAAAATCTCCAAGGAAACTGAACATACCAAATTGGTTTAATCAACTTCCAGATTGTTCGCGATGGAGACAGGCTCATAAAAAGAGCTCCTAAAAACAGAAAGGCTGCCCAAAAAACAACAATAATTTTTCTTTTATCTTTTCCTTTTAACCAAAGGAAAATAAATTTTAATATAGCAAAAAAGCCAACCAACAAATGAACCTTTCCAATTTGAAAGCTTAAACCATCATCTAGGCCTAAAAGAGAACCACCATATCCAAAAGGAGAATTCCAAAGCTGAATAGGCACAATAAAATGAAGTTGATAGTTGTATAGTTTATCCAATAGTATTTTATTTACTAAAGTAAAGCTCTTTTCTGTTAGGGCTGGTAACCAGAAAAAACAAGAAAGCCCTGCTCCCAACATTATTCCTAGAAAAAATAGTTTCAATCTAAGAATTTTTTCTTTTTTCTTTGTCTTAATTAAAAAAAATAGTGACCAAAGAAGAAAAAATGGGGCAAAAATAAGCATGCTTAAATTATGGGTTGTCATCAATAAAAACAAAAATAAACCAAGATAAAATATATCTTTAAATTTTATTTTTTTAAGGTAAAAAATTCTTCCTCCTGCCCAAAGCAAACCAGGAAACCAAGCAAAAGATAATAATTCTGCTAATGCTCCCCTAGCATAACTATCAACTGCCCGATAAGGAAGGTAGAGATAAAAAGCCGAAGCAACAAATGAACCATATCTTCCTAAAAAATCCTTGGCAAAAAGATACATTAAAAGCGCAGATAAAATAAATGATAAAATAAATATCGATTTAATTGACCATAAGTATGAAAATCCAAAAAGATGAAAAAGCTCGGCCAAATAATACAAAAAAGGGGGGTAAAAATTAAACAAAGGATAACCATAACCAAAGCCTAAATCTTTAACCCAGCGGACTGGAAATTGACCATCTTTTAAAGCTAAATCCAGCTCATATAATCTAACAACGTGTTGATTGTCATGAATGGGGAAAAATCCTGGCTTTAAAAACGACCAAATTACCGGTAGACATAGAATGATTAAAAAGAAAATATGATATTTTTTAAATTTAAGGCTAAACATAAACTTACTTCACCTTTTTTATGTAAAAAAAGCTAGTATAAATTATAAATATTATTCCTAGTAAAGATAACCATAAGCCTATTTTAAAAGATTTTGGCTTATAAATAAACTTAATAAAACTCTCACCCTTGTCAACAACTATGGCTTTAAAAGTATAATTTGCCCTAATAATCTTTTTATTAACAACTTTAGAAAAATCGTCTGAATTACTAACATAAGCCTGCCAGCCTGGATAATAATTATCATTTATTAATAAAATCGCTTGTTGGTTTGTTTTTAGCTTTAGGGTTATTTCATCAGGATTATCTGATAAAACTTCTATTTTACTCTCTAACGCTTTATCTTTTACCTCTATTCCCGGTTCTTCCTCTAATATTATCTCTGTTAGTGGATTAAATTCTGGTGAAAATAGTTTTGATAATATTTTTTTGTCTTCCTTAATTACTTGATAATCTTTAAAAACATTAAATCTAGATAAACTATCCATATTTTGATGTAAGTGAGAAAATTCAAAGTCCCAAACTAACTTAAATCTATTTTCAAGTTCCGTCTCTAAGTAAGGAATTTCCCCTGCCCAGCCTAAAATATATTTAACACTTAATAAATCCAAAAGTCTTTTAAAACTTAAACTGTGTCTATCTTTTTGAAAATATACCACATCTACATCAGAACGAGGAATTTTTTCTAAAGCATTTTGATCTTTTAAAAAGTAAACTAATTGACCATATCTTTTGGAAAATAAACCATCATATCCTTCGGGAGAAAAAAAACTAAAAAAAGTGGAAAAGTTTTTTTCAAATCTGGCACCAATAGTTGAAATAAATCTAGAATTGTCAAGTTTTTCTTGCAAAATTGCTATTTGAAATGTCTTGGGAAAAACAAACTTTTTTTCACTAAAAGAAAGGTACTTATTGGCAAAGTAAAAATATTCAAAAATAGAAAAAATAATTATTAAACCTACTAATGCTTTTTTAACTTTTAAAAACCTAAAGCTTAAAAAAGTAAAAATAAAAACCAAAAAATAAACTCCTACAGGTAAAATTGTATTTTTCAAGGCAATACTTAAATTTCTAACTGTATTTTGATCATCTATTGTCTTTATTGCTATAAACAAAAACAAAAGGCTTGCTAGATAAACCACAATTGGCAATATTTGTGAAATTAATATTTTTTTAACTTTTATTTTGTTTTTGTTTTTAAAACCCAAAATTTCTTGCAAACCAAAAAGGGCAATTAAAAACGAGGAAAATTGGTATAAAAATAATATTCTTGAAGGATCCGAAGATGAAATAAGAGGAATTTTCAAATAAGGAACAAGGACTGTTAAAGGATTCTTAAGAGCAAAGAACAAAAAAGATAAATTAGCAACTTTAAGTCTTTTTATAAATCTAGTCTTAACAAAAAAAATTGCATATAGATAGAAAAAGATCAAGCTTATGCCAAAATAAGCTCTAAAACCAAACTGCTCTCCCCAAAAATTATTAACCCCAGGATTACCAAAAAAATCAGGTATAAAAATGGTAATTAAATATTTTAATGGCATTAAAAAATCTTTATATATAAGCCTTGAGGCTAAACTGCTACGAGAAGAAAGATTATAGAGCTCAAAACTAGGAACCAGCTGGACTGAGGTCATTAACAATCCTGCCATAAGTAAACCAATAAAAACTTTAAGTTTAAAAAGTTTTTCTTTCTGAGTTCTAATTAAAAAATATAAAAAAACAAAAGTTAACAAATAAAAGCTGGTTTGAATATGACCGCCAAATATTGAAAAAGCTATTCCTAGTGAAAGTAAAAAACCATATTTTAATTTTTTCTGAACAAAAACTTTCTCTACGATGTATAAACAAAAAGGTAAAAATACTGCTGTTTGACCAATTACTCCAATCTCCAGCCACTGAATCATAAAACTTGAAAACATAAAGCCTAGGCTTCCCAAAAAACAAAGATTAGCTTTAAATTTAAGCTGTTTTAAAAATAAAAAAGTAAAAATTCCAGATAAAACAAAAGTTAAAATAATATTTATTA
>Ga0066639_10005820_pt1 | contig 10325 bp, 9 predicted proteins | sample CryGeyCG2114_010_2_FD_59504 | JGI IMG/M metagenome (GOLD analysis project Ga0066639, IMG submission 59504) | Groundwater microbial communities from aquifer - Crystal Geyser CG10_big_fil_rev_8/21/14_0.10 | ecosystem: Environmental > Aquatic > Deep subsurface > Groundwater | place: USA: Utah... | reverse complement strand
CCTCCAATATAGAGGTCATCGTACACGACTTGGTCTTTTGCAACAGAAACATCCTCCCCTCCTTTAAGTGTTGCCGCCGCTACAGGCTGTGCAACAAACAAAAGAAGTAGAGGAATAAAAATTAAAAATACCTTTCCTTTCTTCATACTAAAATTATTAGTTTTTAACAGATATATAGTACCGTAACAAAATGTGGAAGTATATGCTTAAAAAATTCTCACTAACGCTTTTTATGCTGTTCTATAAGCTCTTCTATAGCGAAGTCAATAATGGCGTCGCGTTTTGATGCATACAATACCGGGCACCCCCGATCAGCAGTTCGGCCAATCATATCCTCAGAAATTTCATTTTCCTTTGCATATTTATAAATCTCTTCCATCAACTTCGGATTGATGTGTAACGAATCGTCATCTCCTAGATAGAAAAAATTAGGATCATATTCAGTCTCGAATGTCAGATCACCCTCTTTCACAGTTGCAGCGTTATGTTCCAGACTCTCTGCTGTTTGAATATTGGTACTGAGTACAGCAGCAATCACAGAATCAAGACCAATGAGACGTGATAGAAATTTCGGAAAGTTCTTCCGTAAACATTCGTAGAATATTTTATCGTTGTAGCTATTTTTATATTTTTCTTTTAGAAGAGTCTCATAAACTTGCGCGGACATACTAAGAAAAAAGTAGAGTTCGACACTTGAAACAGCCATAGTTTCGTGCCGAGAAACCATATTAAGAGTTAAATAAGCTGCTTCTCGAACAGTTAGTTCTGCATTTGGGCTCTTCTTCAATAGGTTATCAACTTCGGTACTGAGATTATCCCAAGCCTCGACCTCTTTCCTTTGAACTACCTCAAAATAAACGCGCCAAAATGTATTATAGAAATCTTTTTGTTTGTCCAATATTGGACTTTCGAACGTCCGCATCAATTCTTCTTCGATGTAGTCAATAAGAACAGCTTGGGCCGCGTTGCGCATATCTTCCTTTTCCGCTTTATCATCGGAAATCAACACCACTCCATCCTTTAGTTTTGCTGGCAACACTTTCCAAAACTCTCGCCGAAGTGGTAGCGGTTTCCAACGATCACTTTTACTCTCTTTCATCGGATCTTCCATAGATTCATCAGTATTATACCATCTGCACAATTCCTTTTGCTTAAAATGTAGCTGAACGTTAGGATATACATATGAACACAACATGCTGTATTGCTGGCGGCGGACCTGCTGGAATGATGCTTGGGTTTCTTCTGGCGCGTGAAGGTGTTGATGTTGTTGTGCTTGAAAAATGGCCCGACTTTTTCCGTGATTTTCGAGGCGATACTATTCATCCATCAACCATGGAAATGCTTAGCGAACTCGGTCTTCTCGATGCGTTCTTAACACTGCCTCATCAAAAAACGCGTCGTATCGAAGCAATCATAAATGACCAGAAAGTTTCTATCGCTGACTTTTCGCACCTTAAAACTCCAGCTCCATACATTGCGTTTATGCCACAATGGGACTTTCTTAATTTCATAGCAGAACAAGCTAAAGTCTACCCAAACTTCCATCTTTTAATGGAAACTGAGGCAACTGACATTATAGAGAAAGAGGGGGTCATAGTCGGCATACAAGCAAAAACAAGAGAAAAGGAATTTGAAATAAAAGCGCAACTTGTTATTGGCGCGGATGGCCGTCATTCAATAATCCGTGAAAAGAGCAAGCTAAAGGTAACTACTTCTGGAACCCCAATAGACGTTTTATGGTTTACTCTTCCACAAGGCTCCATCGATACTGATGTATCCCTCGGCTACGCGAAAGCAGGTCAGTTTATGGTGATGCTTGATAGGGACAGTTATTGGCAGTGTGGATACGTAATTCATAAAGGTGAATTTGAAAAAATGAAAATGGCAGGCATTAACACCTTCCAAAACAACTTAATAAAGCTTGTTCCAGCTAAAGAAAAAGATATTCGTGCGTTGACGTGGGATTCACTGCGCTTACTGTCTGTAACAGTTGACCACTTGAAGACATGGTATCGACCTGGTCTTTTATGTATCGGCGATTCAGCGCATGCCATGTCACCCGTTGGGGGTGTTGGTATTAACTTGGCAATCCAAGATGCTGTAGCAGCAGCTCGTATTCTTGCACCAGAACTACTTAAAAAAGATACACCCATAGCTGTCGAAATCTTGAAAACTATTCAAGCGCGTAGAATGTTCCCCGCTCGCCTTATACAGCGCATTCAGGTATTCATACAAAACCGTATCATCACGCCAATTCTAAAAACAAAAGAAATAAAAAAAGTCCCACTTCCCTTCCGCATATTAAAAAACGTGCCCATACTACAACGCATCCCAGCATACTTTATAGGAATCGGAGTGCGTCCTGAGCATATCGAACCTAAGAAGAACTAACGCTACGCCACTAGCTGATTTGTTTCCTTTTTCTCACTACTATTAAGTATGTCATGTACGCGTTTATTACTATCATTGTTAGCGAGTGGAGCATTGTAGCAATGTTATATGCCTGAAGTGAAAATAGCGCCAAAAAATGCCGTGTCGCATTCATGGTAAACAAAATATGATTTTCAAATTCTGGATGCTGTTTTGTTTTTTCTAATGTCGGTATAAATGCAATCACATCAATCGTTACGACGATAATAACGGAAATGGTTGGATCTTTTGTAAGAAACCAAGGAATTAAACCAAGTAATGCAACAATTAGAAAAAAGGTATCTCTTCTCGTGGCGCCCTTAAACCCATACTTCAAAGAAAACAAAAATATCAATAGTGTGAAAATTTCAGATGCTCCTGTGGGAATTGCACCAACACCAGCTCCTTTAGCGATTTGGCCAAAAAAAATAACTCCGGATACAATAGACCACACAAACCATGTGTATGGATGTGGTTTAATCTTTTGCTTTACTACATCCCACAAATATGGAACGTTTCCAACAATTGCCAGTAACGCAGCTATAATGGCTATGATTTCTTTTGTTTCAATTTGCACACCACATCATACCGCATTTACGTAATTGGAGTGTACTTTATTAAAGACCTTGAATAATACCTATTTTCGTCTATTATGCTTGTAATTAACCAATCAATATCAATATGGCAAAACGAGAGACAGGAATCGAAAAGGGTAAAAAATCACATTCCCGAAAGACAGCAAAGCGTCTTGAAATAAAAAAAGAAATGCTTGCAAAGAAAGGTCCGCAAGGGCATTTCAAGAAGGGAAAATAATTCTATTCGAACATATTAAAACCCCCAGATTCATTCTGGGGGTTTTAATATAGAATATGCCTCCAATTCACATATGCATGCACTGCTTTTTTCCTATGCTATTTATTATCACACGCCATGCACACACTAAAGAATTCAAGCATGTGACTGTGAATACCTTTAAATTGGCGAGACTGTTGTAGCGCTTTTTTTTGAACATCATTTAAACATGAAGTTATCTCCTCCTGTGTACCACATGTAGTACAGGTAATATGATGGTGGTGACTATTCTGTAGTTCATAGTACGCCTTTCCTTTACGTAAATCAGTTTGGTATACGATGCCCACATCAACAAATTGTTTAAGCATTCTATACAGCGTTACAAAATGTACCTCATCTGTACTACGTGACTGTATGTCCTCAATAGTCAGAGGATTTTTTGCTTTAAGCAGTATGACTAATGTCGCAATGCGGCCCTTTGTCTGCTTTAATTTTGTATCTACAAGAACTTCTCTAGCTCTCTGGTGTGTATTTTGATTCATGATTGATTTGCGTGTTTGTAGTTTATAGTATATCATAGATGTTAATTATTTGCATTTAAAAAACATTAACATATTATGATTCTTTTAGAACTTATCGCTGCGTCTTTCTTGATTATGCTTGCTTCTCTTGCGGGTAAAATTACCGTATGGAAATTCGCTGGCGACATTATTGAACGAAACCTTGATTACCTTGTAAGCTTTGCCGCAGGAGTATTCCTTATATTAGTATTCGGCCTTTCCCAAGAGGTTATAACCGAAGCAGCATCACCTACCATAGGATTCGCTTGGTTTATTGTAGGACTTATACTAGTGTGGCTTGCAACCAAACTCATTCCTGAAACTCACTTTCATTATCATCCAGACGAAGATAGTGATGAGCCAATAAAAAACAATAAGCTTGACGCACGACGCCTTCTTATCGGAGACTCAATGCATAATATTGGTGACGGTATTTTACTCGCAACCGCCTTTCTTGTTACTCCAGCGCTCGGATTTGCCGCTGCAGTGAGTATTTTCTTTCATGAAATTGTGCAAGAAGTATCCGAATTCTTTATTTTACGCCAAGCAGGATACACGACTAACGGCGCATTAAAAATAAACTTTGTAACTTCTGGAACTATTCTTATCGGTTCCTTTGGTGGTTATTTTTTCCTCTCACATTTCGCGCTGCTCGAAGTGCCGGTATTAGGGTTCGCAGCTGGAGCATTGATTGCACTCCTCTTACAAGACATTATCCCTCACTCAGTAAAACACGCTCGAGAAAAGAAATGCGCGCACAAACACATTGCTGCTGCTCTCATTGGCTCACTTCTTATGTTTGGTATCGTTCAAATCACAGGCGAACATTCACATGAGCACCATGATGACGAAGTAAGCGAAAGCGCCTCAGTACTCATTGTTGATACCGATACGTTATTAGATGACTCAATACAAAAAGCGCAGTAGATTAGGCATACTTAACCGAGTACACACGCAGACGTCGACATACTCGCACCCATGTGGTATGATACTAGTAATCAAATCATAACTGTAGCAGAATCTAGTTAGTCGAACTTTTGCCATACAGAGTTTATATTTGGTAGTTTATTAACATAGCTTCTCTACAGAATGCAAAAAGGAACTATTGCTCGTCTTACAGACCGCGGTTTCGGATTCATTAGTCAGGAGGGTGTTGAAAAGGATCTTTTCTTCCACTCAAACGAACTACAGAATGTCGAATTCAACGATCTTCGTGAAGGTGACCAACTTACTTTTGATGTTGCTGAAGGTCAAAAAGGACCTAACGCGGTAAACATCAACCGAGTTTAAGTTTTAAAAAGAAAACACCCCGCATTACGCGGGGTGTTTTCTTTTTTAGACTACTACTATTTCCGTTTGTGTTTTGAGCGTTCGGTTTCTGTAAGATACTGCTTACGTAAACGTACTGCATTTGGTGTAACTTCCAGATACTCATCTGAACGCATGAAACCAAGTCCTTTCTCAAGCGTAAGGTCAAGTGGTGGTGCTAGTTTAATGTTTTCATCAGAACCAGACGCACGCATGTTTGTGAGCTGCTTCCCCTTTGTTGGATTTACCATCATGTCCTCCCCCTTTGAAGTATTTCCGATAACCATTCCTTCATATACTTCAGTTGTTGGACCAATATACAAGTTTCCACGTTCTTGTAAGTTTGCCAACGCAAATCCAAGTGCCTTTCCGGTTGCCATAGATACCATTGAGCCAAGTTCGGTTTTTTCAATTGACCCAGCATATGGACCAAACTGACTAAATATTGAAGTCATAATACCCTCACCTTTTGTATCAATAACGAGTTCATTACGGTATCCCAGAAGTCCACGTGTTGGTACCTCAAATGTAAGTCGCACCTCTCCATGCTCTTGCCCCATACTGGTCATAACACCACGACGCTTTCCAAGCTTTTGAATAACCGCTCCTGAGAATTCTTCTGGTACTAAAATACTCACGTCTTCGTATGGTTCTAGTTTCTTTCCGTCTACTTCTTTAAAGATAACTTCTGGCTGTGACACTGCGAGTTCATACCCTTCTCGACGCATGTTTTCAATAAGAACAGCTAAGTGCAACTCTCCTCTTCCAAATACTTTCATACGTGAACCTTCAGTTATTTCAAGACGTAATCCTACGTTGATTTCGAGTTCTTTTTCGAGCCGCTCACGAATTTGTCGCCCAGTTACAAACTTTCCCACCTTTCCTGAAAATGGTGAGTCGTTTACGAACATGAAGAGCGAAATGGTTGGTTCATCAACGGTAATAGCAGGTAGTGCAACACCTTCTTCATTGTCTAGCAATGTTTGTCCAATGTAGATATCTGGAAGTCCTGCAATCATGACAATATCTCCTGCACTCGCTTCTTGTACCTCGGTTTTCTCGATTCCTTTAAAGGTGAATAGTTTCACTACACGTCCTTTGAACTGTTTTCCTGTGGCATCTTTAACAAACAGTTCCTGCTTCTCCTTTACAGTACCTTCGTAGATACGCGCAATACCCATACGTCCAAGGAAATTGTCGTACGCAAGGTTGAATACCTGTGCTGAAAGTGCCTTCTCTTTTAAGTTGTCACCCGAAGCTGGAGGCACTTTCTCAAGAATCACATCAAGAATTGGAGAGAGGTCAATTGCGTTGTCATCCATGTTGCGCTTTGCTACACCATCACGTCCGATTGCATAGAGTGTTGTGAAATCAAGCTGTTCATCAGTAGCCCCGAGATCAAGGAATAGTTCATATACTTTTTCCTCCGCCATTACAACATCAGCTGCTGGCTTATCAATTTTGTTTAAAATAAGTATTGGCTTCAAACCAAGCTCTAGAGACTTTTTAAGTACGAACTTAGTCTGTGGCATCGGGCCTTCAGCTGCATCCACTACAAGAAGTACTGAGTCAATTGAGCGCAATACTCGTTCTACCTCTGAACCGAAGTCCGCGTGACCTGGAGTGTCGAGAATGTTGATTTTCGTACCTTTGTACATGACACTCGTGTTTTTTGCATAAATGGTAATTCCACGCTCTTGCTCCAAAGCATTCGAGTCCATTGAGACACCAGCTTTAACGGTTCCCGTTTGCGTAAGAATAGAGTCAGTAAGCGTTGTCTTACCGTGGTCTACGTGCGCGATGATTGCAATGTTTCTAATCTCCATAATATGTTCTTAAATTACTACTCTCGAATGTGGTCTATGTGGGCGCCCCATTTTTCTTAGAGTTTTGCTCTTAGAAAGAATGGAAGTACTCCTGTGGTGCGCCCCATTTTTCTTAGAGTTTTGCTCTTAGAAAGAATGGAAGTGCCCTTGGGGTACGAGAATTGCTATGTTCCTGATTTCCATAAAAAAACTCCGCCCCTGCGGATTTATGGCACAACTATACCGTAATATAGGTTTTTAATCAATGAGACATGAAAAAAGCCGCGTCCCGGAGGGCGCGGCTATGTTGTAGTCTGAAGCGTCTCCCTCAACCAGAAGATTGAAACAGAGAAGGGCCCCAGAAGTCCTATTACGGCAACAAGTGCACTTGATTGGTCATATGTGCCCATGTATATACTCACATAAGCAGCAACCACCAAGACGCATATGCTACCAAGAGTGCTTACGACAAGGTATATGTTGAAACGTGCGAACACGTACCAAGCAAATACCAGCCAACCGCACAAAATGGTGCCGATAAGGACGTTTAGATAAAGAACTCCCGTGCCGTTTGAAGCGAAGAAGGCACAAAAACAAACTGCTAAAATAGTGACTGCGGTTACTGCTTTAACTCTTTGCATCTGCCCTCTCCTTCCTTCATGTATGGCTAAATTAATATACAATTTTTAATCACTTATGTCAATAGTCTTGAAAAGTGACTCAATTTAGAGCTTTATTCAGTGCTCTCAACGACGCCTTCTGCACTAGCTACCTCACTCTGGGGCACTACTTTTGCGTCTAGCTTGTCAATGTAACTTTTAAGCTTCTCTAAACTTACAGACGAGAATAGTGGCCCCCGATTAGCCATTGTAAATTTTTGTGATATGAAATCGAAACTAACGTCAACATTATCTTCAACACCTTTGGTATATATAGTATCAACGAGACGCTTTATCTCTACTTTTTCCAAGTCACCATCGCGCGTAAGTCGCACAGGATCTTGCTTTTGATTTAAGATTTCTTTTGCGTCTAGATAGGTTTGAGTTTTGGTTTCCTCTGTTCTTGATTTACGAATACTTGTTTGCGCACGCAATGCGTTTCTATGTTGGAGATATGTTTGCATTCCGTTGTTTAATGTTTCAAGCACTTCTTCTTTGCTTGTTTTACTGTTAGCAATCGGCACGCGTATAGTGGTTCGAATTCTCTCTTTAATCATTTGGTCAACCTCTGCCCTAAGGTCAGATTCAGATGCTTTTTTAATTTTTTTCCAAAGTGCTGCATACAAACTTGGTAGCGGGGAGTCGGCATTTATTTTCTCCGAAAAAGTGAATGTTTTATTTTTCTCTATACTCGACCAAATACTTGGGCCGACGAGCACTTCACCAACTGCCTTTAAGGAATTGTCGGCACCTTTATTTAAACCACCGCGCAATGGCGCCCCCAATGGTAATTCTTCTTCAGCAACAACCCCATCTTTGTCTTGAATTTGCACTTTAAGCGCAAGTACTCGATCCTTCGTAATTCCAACGTTACTCCGGACTTTGTAATTCGGATCTACTTTATCTACACTTCGCGCAAACCCAGTAACAGTCGTCTGAATAACATCTAACATGCGGGCAGTTCTTTCTTCTGCTCGCGTCTTTATTTCTGGATCGAGCTTCTCTGTTGGAGATGCGCCGCTGTCCAATTGCCCAACTAGGCTAGTTGCGTACCCCTCATTACTATCGAAAGGATTACTCCAACTTTTTTTATCTAATTCACGTTCTATTACGTTTTGCTTTCGTCGTTCAGCTTTAACAGCAGCTGCTTCAGTTCTTGAAAGATTTGGCGCCTGTATATTTCCAAGTCGAACAACATTCTCAATCACCTGTCCCGCAACTGTTCCTTTTGCCGCTTTTTCAGCTCTTTTCTTAGACTTTTCAGCCCTTCGTTCACTCCGATTCATTGCCCGTTCACCAGCAGCTTGACTGAGTGTTATATTTGGCTTTGATCCCTTTCTAACTTCATTAACGTTACTTACAATCCAGGCAAACTTATCTCTAACACTCTTGAATGGTTCTTTTGGCCTTTGCTCAACTTTAATCAAATCATCTACCATTGCCTCGGCACCCTTACGAGTCAAAATTGCGTAAGGTTTAAAAATTCCTCCACGTCCTTTTTCTTCCACTTTAGTTCTCTTTAAAACTGCGTTCTTCTGAAAGTCCTCATACAGTGAATCGATTTTCTTCGAACGGTTGGCTACCTGCGAACGCAAGAGTTCTAAATGCTTTGTTAATTCACTGATAACATTTCCCCCTTGTGCAGTGTAGATAATTTCAGCCCATTCCCTATCATACAACTTCAGTTCTTTCATCTTTTTTGCAATGTGCGGCAATAACTCTACCGTATCTTCAGGGGCTTCTTCTTGGCCAAACACCTTACTCTTCAAATGCTCCAACAGAATTTCATGTAATTCTATATCCGCCTTAGCTCGATTATTTTGCGTGGTAAGAATAGATAACTCAAGAATCTTAGGATTTGTATACACACTATCTACATCATCTTTTGCTTCCTTTCCTTGCTTTCCGTACTTCTTCATGTGCTCAAAGACTACTTTCATCCCAGGAAAAAGTTCATCAAGGACTGCACCGTTGTATTTTGGATTATTTAAAGCTAGGAGTGAATTTCCATATCGAATACTGCCGTCCCATTTTGTAAGAAATGGACCACGCGCAAAAGTTTTCTCAACTAGTCCCATCTTTACAAAGTTCTCTTGCCCAGCAGCACGTAGTGCACGTTTAGTTTCTGCCTCAGAAACTGGGTTATAAGGAAATACAATGTCTACACCATTCTTTTTATATTCATTCGCTATCCCTTGATACTTTTGCAACATGCGATTAGCAAATTTCGTATACTCCGAAACAAGTCTGTCTTCTACTTTTGCAATTCGATCACGTTGAGAGTCGCCAAAATCGCGTTCCAGTCTTCGGTAATACCCAGCTGCTCCCCACAACATTGTCAAACCAATACCAAATTCAATACCAAAAGCGATTAATAATGTTTGGGAAACTTCTTGTGTTATGTAATCTTGTCGCTGCTCCGGTGTTATATCTGGCCCATGTCGACGCGTCATTATTTCGTTTATCTCATCGCGAGGATCAAGTAAATCGAGAACGTTGTTCATTCGATCTTCCATGTCCTCCATGGTTGTTTCAAATTCTTTTTCACCGGCGACTGGGTCTCTAAGTGTCGGGTCTTTTTCGACAATTTTACCAGTTTCAAGCGCTATGGCGTTAGCAAGTTCTCGCAACTTTGGAAACTGTAAATCTAGAAGAGGTGGTGTAAGCTCAATCTCATTAAAGCTGACAGTGTCTCCACTCGCCCTATAAATCGATTTAATCCCTTCGTTTACAATAGAATTGAGCTCTCCGAATGTTTTTGCAAAATTTTCATTATAGTGTGTAGCAATTTC
>Ga0066639_10005819_pt1 | contig 10325 bp, 9 predicted proteins | sample CryGeyCG2114_010_2_FD_59504 | JGI IMG/M metagenome (GOLD analysis project Ga0066639, IMG submission 59504) | Groundwater microbial communities from aquifer - Crystal Geyser CG10_big_fil_rev_8/21/14_0.10 | ecosystem: Environmental > Aquatic > Deep subsurface > Groundwater | place: USA: Utah... | reverse complement strand
GAAGCTTATGGCCCGCTACTAAATCTAAATCGAATTCGTCCTGATTTAGTTACTCGAGTTGTCGACCGTTCTATTCAAGGGTTTAATGAATCAGATTTAGAGCATCTTTTGGCCGAAGCACTTTTTACTGAAAAATCTAGACTTAGAAGGCGTGACAAAGGATTGACTTATTTGTTCACGGCACAAAGGCGACATCGTGATTTGGACCTTTGGAGGAATGTCAGCGGGAAGCTAGTTAAGGAGCCATCGGGCATTGAAACTAAAGATCAAGTTGAACGAGTCCTTCGACATTATTCGGAAGAAATTGCGGGACGTTTTAAGCCAGGGGTATATGAATTTGCAACGGGAGCAATACCGTTTGGGTTTCGTTGGCTACTGAATGCTCTAAGTGTAAAAAATTTTATACCCTGGGGTATGAAAGCGTCGATCGAAGATCGAATTCAGATCCAAGGTGAAGTCGAGCAGCTTCAAAAACTGTGCAAGAAAGGAACCGTTCTTCTAGTTCCAACTCATATGAGCAACATAGACAGTATATTAATTGGATATGTAATATACATGATGCAATTACCACCATTTTCTTATGGAGCGGGTTTAAATCTATACTCGAATCCAATTTTGAGTTTTTTTATGAGCTCACTGGGGGCCTACACTGTAGATCGAAAAAAGCAAAATAGAATCTATAAAGAAACTCTGAAAAATTATTCGACTGAGATATTGAAAGAAGGAATTCATTCCGTATTTTTTCCGGCTGGAGGTCGAGTCAGGAGCGGAGCGATTGAAAATCATCTAAAATTAGGCTTATTGGGAACGGGGATTCAAGCCCAGATTGATAACCTAATAGATCGAAAGCCGAATCCGAAAATTTTTGTTGTGCCGATGGTGACCAGCTATCATTTTGTTTTGGAAGCGATCGGGCTGATCGAGGATTATCTTCTGGCTGAGGGGCAATCCCGGTTTTTGGGTGCAGACGTACAGGAAAACCCATTATTAGTAAATATAGGCCGATTTATTTGGAAATTTTTTAGCTCTGAGACCAGTGTCACGGTACGGATTGGAAAGGCGCTTGATGTATTTGGAAATAATGTAGATGAGGATGGGAATTCGATTGGCCCGAGTGGGCAAATTGTCGATCAAATACAATTATTGAAGACTCAGGGAGAGCTTAAATCGGTACCACAAAGAGATCATGAATACACGCGACACTTAGGTTCCGTTATTGCGGATCGATTTTACGAAAATAACACTGTTTTAAGCTCGCATTTAGTTGCGTTTGCGTACTTCAGGACCCTGAGGGAGCGATATCCTAATTATGATTTGTTTCGGTTTTTAAGGCTTTCTAGTTATCAGCGGCAAATTCCCTTGCGGCGTTTTTATGAAGAAGCGGATCAACTATTTCAAGAAGTGAGGGCTCATGCTGATCAGGGTAAATTGTTTCTGTCGCCTGAGTTGAGGCAGTCCGGGACAAAAAAGTGGGTCCGTGATGGTGTGAGGAATTTAGGATTGCTTCACGATGCTGCGGTAGTGCGAATTCAAAACAATACAGTTAATACAGATGATATGAATTTACTTTATTACTATCGAAACAGATTGACCGGTTATGGTTTTTCATTCAAGGGCAGTCTCGGTCGACCAAAAATATTAAGAGGGGAGCCCGATGAGTTCGGATTTTTGGCATAAATCTAGTGTCGCCGTTATCGGAGCTGGAAATTTTGGTATTGTGCTCACTCAGCAGATTGCACACAATGCTGAATCTGTTCGAGTTCTAGTTCGAGATCCAGATCAGGCCAACTCCATCAATAATCAGCATCGAAATACTAAGTATTATCCGGATTTGGAGCTTAAACATAATATTACTGCGGACTCCGATATCGATGCGTTTTTTAAGCACCAATATCAGGCAATATTATTCGTACTTCCGGCAAGGGTAATGCGCGACAAAGCTCGAGAAATATCTAGATTTATTAAGGGCGATGAGATTATTTTTCATGCGACGAAAGGTGTCGAGGAGGGGACATTGAAAAGAATGTCTTCTGTCTTAGCAGAGGAAATTTCAGCACCTCGAATTGGCGTTTTGAGTGGACCGAATTTGGCGGAGGAAATTGCCCGGGGAGATCCATCAGCGACAGTAATCGCTTCTCGATTTGATGAGGTGGTTGAGGCGGGGGTGGCTCTATTTACTACCGATCAGTTTAGGGCTTATCGTGGAAATGACATGATCGGTGTTGAATGGGCTGGGACATTGAAAAATATTTTAGCGATTGCAGCGGGTTGTTTAGATGCCTTGGGCCTTGGTTGGAATGCTCGTGCGTTTCTCATATCTAGAGGCATAGCAGAGATGGTACGATTTGGTACTGCAATGGGCGCAAAATCGGACACTTTTTTGGGGTTGGCCGGAATAGGCGATCTCTTGGCGACTTGTGGAAGTGATAAAAGTCGAAATTATAGAGCGGGTTTTAAGTTGGGAGAGGGTAAATCGCTTGATCAGGTAATGAGTGAAATTGGATCTACTGTTGAGGGCGTTCGAACTACAAATTTGGTGTGGGAGTTTGCAAACTCAAGACAAATTCAAATGCCAATAACTCATGCCGTTTATCAGTTGATATATGGCAGTCATGACGTTCAGGTGATTGTTCGAGAATTGCTGGATAAGCAAGGCGCCTTCGATGTCCGCATTTAGTTGGGGTATTTAAGGTAGTAGATATCTTTAATATTTCGAGATTTTTCTTCTAGGTCTAGTCCGTATCCTACCAAAAATTTATCATCCACATTTCGTCCCACGTATTTCACTGGCACTTCGACAACACGTTTGTCGGCTTTATCTAGAAGCGTAATAATTTCAAGTGATTCTGGATTACTCTTTTGTAACCGCTCATATAAAAACTTAAGGGTTCGACCGGTATCAATTATTTCTTCTACAATTAGTACGTGTTTGTTTCTAATGTCGGTTTGAATATCCTTAACTAGGGTAACGGTACCTGATGACGTGAGGCTTCTTCCGTAACTAGAAAGTCGAACGAATTCGACTTCAACTGGCACCTTAATTTTTCGAATCAAATCTGAGGTGAACACGATTGCGCCCTTTAAGACGCATACGAGTAATAGGTCTTTACCTTCATAGTCGGTATTGATTCGCTTGGCCAATACCTCGACGGTTTCATTTATTTCGTCTGAAGTTAGGTAGCGATTGAATTGACGTCCATCGATCATTTTAGTTTCTTACCTTCCTAGGGCCTTTTTAAAAGCGGTCACTCCATTGAATCCTTTTGTGGCCAAAAAAGAGGTAAATGCACTTCCTCCCTTTGATATGATTCCGAAATAGCCCATTCTAAACAATTTTAAAAACCCTGCGTGTATTTCAATATTTAATTTTTTTTGAAACACCAACTTCGCTAAATCAATCCCAATTTGTCCCAATTCAGTTTCTTCGCTATCTAGTATTTGGCGAGAAGTAGATTCTGACATGGTAAAAGTCATTTCAGGTTCGGTAGAGGCAGAGTCAAAAACACCGAGGTTAGATTTGGATTTGACTAAATAAAATTCCGAAACAGAATCGACTTTTACTTTGATCGTAGCGTTTCTCTTTAGAGAAGAGGCCGCCTTGATCGCCACAGGTTTTAAAAAATAATCCTCGAAGTCTTTTTTAACTTTTTCCATCAGAAGGGTCCTTTGGGGAGGAGTGCGTTTCAGCAGAGGGTTGAGCGGGCGTATCGATGGCTTCTGTTGTCTTTGCCTTAGGTGAGGTCGGGTCGGGGACCTCGCGGTATACTGCTTCACGCACCCCGTCAACTGAGTCTTTGAAATTTCGGTAAGTTTTTCCAAGGGATCGCGCAATATCCGGAATTCTTTTTGGCCCTACTAAAATAAGGATAATAAAAAGGATGACTAGGTGTTCACCGGAGAGTCCAAAAGGCATTAAACAGATATACTTTTCGAAATCGTGAGAGTCAATTTGTCTCTTGAGAAAAAATTCATTAAGATTATCGCTACGATGAGCGTATCAGGAATAAAGGTCCTAATGGTCGAGGACGTTAATACGGTGCGAACCCACTTGAAAGAAGCGATGAGGGCAGCCGGATTTGAACAATTTGAATCCGCTTCAAATGGTGAGGAAGCCAAGCAGAAAATAGAAATGGACACCTATCAGCTCATTTTGGCGGATTTGATTATGAGCCCGACAAACGGAATCGAATTGCTAGACTATATACGAGCTCACCCGGAGTATTCAAAAGTGGCATTTGTAATGGTTACCGCGGATAGCACCAAAGAAAATGTGGCGACAGCAGTAGGTAAGGGAGTAGACGATTACCTGATTAAACCGTTAACTCCCGACGCTGTGAATCAGCGTATAATGAAGGCTCTGAAGAAGAGGAAGGTGATTTGATGTCGGATCGCAAAGACCTCATTGCTAGTTTGGCAAATGAATTAGGTGATTTTGTAAAGATAGCCGAAGACGCACTTAAGGAAATTGAAGCAGATTTGATAGGGAATAAAGAAAAATTTTCTATTTTTTCGGAAAAAATGTTTACGATTCGAGGAGCGGCTCAGCAGCTTGAATTACCTGAAATTAAGGAAATAGCGGGGTTAGCAGAAGAAATTGGAATTAAGGCTCAATTGGCTGACAAAAAACCACAGATTAGAAAATGTGTCGGTGCGCTTTGGGATGCCCTCACTACGGTCAAGTACCTCTTGATCAATCATGAATCAGAAACGTCTGAGGAGCAGGATATTTTAAAGAATAGACTTAACAAGACCCTTGAAGCTTTGGGTGGAGCGAGAGAAACCTTTAGTCCTGATGACATAATGAAAATGCTTGAAGATCGCGATTCCGACGATTAAAGACAATTAAAAAAAACGGCCGTGATTTCGAAAAAAAACCACGACCGTTGAAAACTAATTAATAAGTTTGCCTACTTTTTTTCAACCGTTAGTACGCGGTTAACTGATTTTCCGTTCATGCTGCGAACATGAATCAAGTATTTTCCTTTACTAGCAGTGCCCAAACTAATCACCTTTTCAAATGGTGTAATCTGCTGCGTGCAAAAATCGACTGGCAATACTCTTAGTACTGGAAGAACAACAAACACATCGCCTTCTTTTTTGACTTCAATATTGTCATTTAATTCTACACAAGTTGAATTAAGTACACCCGAAAGAGTTACTAAGAGGGGCGCTCCTTCCGTTACCACATCAGAAATTGACGCATTAGTTACTGCAGCGTACGGAACATTGTCAATTGTTGGCTCCGGAGCTTTCGCAATCAATAGGTTTCTTTCGCCAATTCGATTGCTGTTTTTCAAATATTCAATTTGGTACTGTCCGCTTGAGAGCTGACCCAATGACACTTCATTGGTAAATGGGATTGCCATCAACATATGAGGCGGAAGGTCGCGTTGCTGCGCGCAGATCCCGTTTTCAGAGTAACTTGCAAATTGCCGAATTCGAATTGTCTTTTTAGATTCGTCCTTTTCAACTTCAGTCATCGCCAGTGAATAGCACGCATTTGGAATCATACCGTGAAGTACGATTTGCACATTGTCATTGTCATCGTAGCCAACCGACGGTAAAAGTGCCATTTCAAGTTGCACTTCAACAACCGCGTCGGATGCAAATACTCGATTGGGTGTGAACAATACGAACGAAAGCGCTAAACCCAATGCAATGCGAAGAGTCTTAATTAAATAAACCATATAAATCTCCTTTCCGAGAATTGAGGTTTGGTGATGCCTCACTACCTATCAAAACGTTCGGTGAATGGCCAGTGACATTCTGTTACCGGCTGCCTGTTTGATTCAGTGCAATAGCGTTTCCAAACGAAGAGTTTTTTCGATATTTTGATCTGATTTAAATTTTGTGGCGTGTATGATGTCGCCCCGTTCAAGCTCCGTTGGGATTGGCTTTTTTTCGCGGCGGAGTAAAGTTTTTTTATCGGCCGAAATTTTTTCAGCAGATTTTCGCATTCGGTGCTTCCCATCCGGGCCACAAGTGTAGAATTCTAAAATGCCCTTCCTTTCGCGCGCGGGACTCACTAGCCGTCGGAGCGTATCGCCGGGCAATCGAGTTAAAATCTTTTTTTGGTCGGCAACAGAATTTGAAATAACAAGGTAGCTAAACGAAAGACTTTTGCTATTAAGCCCAGTGAGGCGATCAATTTTTCTGGTAACTTGAGGTCGCATCCATAAAACTTCTTCGTGACACCAGTCGTCCATTTCGGCGAGTGCGCCGCATGCTTGATGTCCGAGGCACGGGGTTAGAATTTTCAAGCCGTCCTTTTGAATTAATTCTTTTCTAATCTCCAGTAGTTTGCGGGAATATTTTTTGAGTGCAGGTTCGACAATGACAAGAATACCATCTTTTTTTAAATGCTTATTAGCGTTTCTGCGAATTGAATTGGCGACATCTCGTGGTGAATCGGTAAATTCATTTAAAAAATAGGAGGCAATAATTACGTCATACTTCGCTGATTTTGGAAACCAAGTAGATTTGAGGTCTATCACACCATGGTTTAGAAATAGTTTTTTCGCGGCTAAGTTTCGATCATTCAAAACTGAACGAATTAACTTTTCGGCGGTTTTCAGGAGCTGCCGATTTTTTTCAAATAGCGCGACTTGGTCGAGTTGAAGGTTACGGCCAGGGATTGATTCGGCAATGAGCGCGCCAATAATACCAGATCCGGGTCCGGCTCCGACTTCAGCCCATGATGTTGGCCCTTCCGGGAGGGTCCATCCGAGTCGATTTAGTTCCGAAAACACTGAGGCGACTCTATAAGCATTTGTTGGCAAAAATTGTAGCATGTAGGCTAATTTTAGATTTTTTGGATTTGAGGATTCTTTCCAATAATGAGCCTGTAGGTCTGGTTCCAGCTCTGGGTCGGTTTCTAGAGATGATTTGCGGTTGAATAAATCACTGAGCTTGACTATATGCGGTATGATTGAGCGATTGATGAAACGGTCATTTTCTAGGTCGGCGGGACCGCTGAGGAGTCCCTCATCAGTTGCAATATCGGTGATACGAGAAAGGAGGCTGTCTCGAAAATAGTGTGTGATCTCTTCTCTTACCTGCATTATCCTTACCCTATAACGCATGAATGTACATATTGCACCTGCGGCCCGAGATTATGGTGGTTTGGTTGCTGTTTTTGGGGAGCCGGCCTCTGCGTCGCAGGTTGAAGAAAACTTTTTGAAGCTGGGATATGCCATTTTCCCGAGGTCTAAGTTTATTCATCGACTGCCTCGGTTTTCTGACCCGAGCTTTTCTCCAAAGCTGAGAGACCTATTGACCGATATGGCCAAAGAAGTGGATATGCTTCACCCCGGAGTAAGTGCTTGGGGGAATCGGGCTGAACTTTATCAAATCGGACAAGATATTGGATTGTTTACCGTAACTCCAGTGCCTCGTTTGGTTACGATGTTTTCAAATATTGCAAACCTACTTTTTGAAGCCGACCGCTTGAAGATTCCTAATCTACTTGTCACGACGGTTCCATTTTCAAGTTTAAGCGAATTGAAGCAATCGTTGAAAGAAGATCTGTCGTTTCCGTATGTCATAAAAAATGTAAAGGGTAATGGATTGCAGATGGGAATCAAGGTGATTGCCAATGAATCGGAGTTAGATGAAATTCCGCTTTGGGTTGCTCAAAATAAGGGGTTTGCAGGTGAGTGTACTTTTGTATTGGAAAGGTACCTAGACAGTTCAACCTACCTAAATTTACCATTCGCACGATTTTCGGATGGATCCATAAATTATTTTCCGATGATCGATTCCTCGCTCTACCATGACGATAAACGATTGATTGAAATTTGTCCGCCGGCGGATATAAAGGCGATTGAGGTAGAAATAAAGGAATCTTCGGGAGTACTGCTGAATTCGATATCGTTTGTTGGGGTTGGTTCGCTTGAGTTTTTGGTGAGTGGTGATAGGCATTATTTGATTGGTGGAACATCCGGTCTAAGCCCCAATTTTCATTTATGGGAGAAATCGGCACAAACTAATGCGGTTGCTTGGCAATTGGCTGCCCTCGGGTCGGGCCCACGACCCGAAATTAATTTAAAATCTGGGCACAGCGTTGCGGCTCATATTTATGCAGAAAATGTTCAGTATCAAATTCCTGCACCCGGCACGGTGAGGGTTTTTGATTTACCGAGCGCTGAGCGTAAAATGCATTATTCCGCGGAGATAACTAGAAATGTCTTTCCGGGTGAAGAGATTCCATTCGATTCAGATGGTTTTGTGGGTAGCGCATGTGTGCATGCGAGGACTATTTCGGATGCCTTTTTGGGATTGCGCGAGACAATTAATGATATATTTATAGCTGGCTCACTTCAAACTAATGAGAGTTATTTAACTGATGTTCTTTCCCACCCGTGGGTTCAAGAGGGGTATGTTCACTCCGCATTTTTGGAAGAAGAATTCGTGCCAAACTATTCCTCGGGATTCGAAAATAAACGTTTTTTCGCTGCATTGGTAAAGTCTGTTCTCGGTAGTCCGATTGACTCATGGTGGGTCAATGAAACCGGAATAAAGCTCGATGGCACCGTCTCGCCTCAACCGCAAGTGTTCAGCTCCGGACAAAACAATAAAAAGGATCATTCAGAAAGCACAGAATTTGACTTTTATCTTGGTCAAGTTAAGTGGAATGGATCGAACGTGCGATTTTCAGTTGAACGAGCCGCAGGTCGCTTTCATGTGCGTGTCAGCAATCAGTTTTATGTCGTTCGTGAATCGCGAATAAATAAAGGATCGTCTTTAGAAAAAGGTGTTTATTCGATCTCTGCCCTCACCGGCGGAAAAATTCACGCGCTGATGTTTCGAGAGGGTGCCATCATTCCAGCGCATGAACCAGTATTTATTCTAGAATCTTTGAAAAAATTAGTTCCCCATAGCTTGCCGATCAAAGTTAGATTGAAAAAGGTACTCGTTTCTCCGGAAAGCCATGTTGCTCAAGGAGACTCAATAGTGGAAGTCGTGCGCGCATAGTTGTATCATTTTATTGAAGGGAAGGATCAAATGCCGAGTTATCAAAAAAAAGTAAATGCTCCCGGGCAAAATGCTGATTCGTTGTTTAATAAATGCGAAGAGCATATCCGATCATTTTTGGATAAGTCTCCAATCGGAGACTATGAACTTACTTCCGATTCTTCTCGGAGAGAATTAAAAGCTGAGGCTAAGTTGTTTTCAGCTCACCTCGTTTGCGAAGACGAATCTTTGACCTTGAATGTAAAACTCAGCTTGCTAGCGGCGCCCTTTAAGGGGCAATTGGATGGCGCTATTGATCGTTGGGTTCAAAAGTACATTGTTTAATTGATGAATCCAGATAATAAAGTCGTTAAATCTGCGGGAGCAATGGGATCGGCGGTTTTATTGAGTCGTATCTTGGGCCTTGTGCGTGAGCAGGTCATGGCCATTCTTTTTGGTGCCGGTTTTGCGATGGACGCATTCTTAATCGCATTTCGTATTCCAAATCTATTACGTGACCTTTTTGCTGAAGGCGCGATGAGCGCAGCATTTGTACCGGTGTTTATTGCTGAAAAAGAAAAGCAGGGTGATCGGCGCGCTTGGCGGGTTGCCGGCCTCGTGTTTAGAGTTTTATTCTGTTTAATGAGCGTTATTTGCTTACTAGGAATCCTATTCGCAGATGATTTAGTCTCTATATATGCCGGAAGCTTTAGGTCAGTTCCGGGAAAATTTGAATTGACCGTAAGTCTAACCCGTTTGATCTTTCCCTATTTTCCATTGGTCGTATTGGCCGCAGCGTTTATGGCCGTTTTGAATTCAATTGGGTTGTTTTTTCTACCTGGGTTGTCGACGGCGTTGTTTAACATTACGTTTATCGTTTTTGGGGTTATGGGCGTTTTTGTTGCACCAAAATTTGGATTTGAAAAAATCCAAGGCATGAGCGTTGGAATTTTGGTTGGAGGCTTGGTTCAGGCATTTTTTCAGGTGCCTATTTTGTATAAACACGGTTATCGATTTGGCAAGAAACAGCCGGAAGATCCAGTTTGGTACCGGGATCCCGCATTAAAAAGAATGCTGTTTTTAATGGTTCCCGGAACGCTCGGTATGGCTGCGACGCAAATCAATATTTTGGTGAATAGCTATTTGGCCACATCTCAGATTCAGGGATCGGTTTCTTGGCTCAATTACTCATTTCGCCTAATGCAGTTTCCGATTGGATTATTTGGCGTGTCAATTTCGGTTGCATCAATGCCGCTACTTTCGAAATTTATGGCCCATGAGGACTATGGGTCGGTTGAAAAAACGCTACTGAGATCCCTCCGAAGTTTGTTTGCCGTAAATATTCCAGCCGCAGTCGGGCTTTTTGTGCTCGC
>Ga0066639_10005810_pt1 | contig 10337 bp, 14 predicted proteins | sample CryGeyCG2114_010_2_FD_59504 | JGI IMG/M metagenome (GOLD analysis project Ga0066639, IMG submission 59504) | Groundwater microbial communities from aquifer - Crystal Geyser CG10_big_fil_rev_8/21/14_0.10 | ecosystem: Environmental > Aquatic > Deep subsurface > Groundwater | place: USA: Utah... | reverse complement strand
AAAAGAGATTTGGTATTTTGAACATCCTCTTCCAGAGGGTTATAAGACTTACAACAAAGGTAAGCCCATTCAAATCAAAGAATTTGATTTAGAGAAAGAATGGTGGAATGATAGAACTAACAAGAAGTTTGAACAATACGCTTGGAAAGTTTCTAAAGAAGAAATTATCAAGAGAAATTTTAATTTAGATATCAATAATCCTAACGGAAAGGCAGAAGAAGAAACTTTGAGCAGTAAAGAAATAATTGAGAAGTTGCATGAGAGCTTTAAGAAAAGCGGGGAATTACTGGAAAAGATAAGGGGGGAGGTTTAGATGAGTAACTTAATTGAAGATTTTACAAAGGAGATAATTGGCGCATTTGTATTGGGTTTTATTGCAATAATCTTCATTTTTATTCTGGTTACTCTTGGAGAGTCAACTGGACAAAGTGAAATTACTAACCAAGCCATACAAGCCATAATTATTGTAGTTTTTGGTGTTGGTTTACCTATAGGAATAATAGCCCTAATAAAATGGCTTGGAGGACTTTCTCATGGTAACTATTATTAATCAACAAGATAAATTATTTGATAATTTAAGAAATCAAAATAATTTATTATTGGGTTTTATAATAATCTTTATAGGAATCTTATTTTTTTCTAATGATGTCTCTAGGAGATATCTCTTAGCGTATTATTCCCTTTTGTGTTCATTCTTATTTTCAATGTTTATGTTTTATTTATCTATGAATCATCTCTCAAATAAAACGGACAAGAACAAGAAAATAATTAGATATTCTAAATTGTTTATTCTTCTAAGTGTGGGTTTTTTATTAGCTTCAATAGTAATATTTTTCTATCTTTCTTTGTGGGGGCCAAAATGAAAAGTGATAAATTGTTTATCAAAACAAAAATTCTAAAGGAGGTTTTTGATATAGCTCCTAGAAAGTTTAAAGAGGATAGTAAAACTGACAAATTTTTAGCAAAGAAATTTAAGATCTCGGAAAGAGAAGCAAAAGATAACCTCGAATTTTTATTTGAGATGCATTTAATAAAAAAATCACCTACAAAAAATTATAAGGAAGAAAGAGCTTTTAATTGGGAGATCACCGATAAAGGTCTCGATTATTTAGAGAAGAAAGAAGGAGAAAAGAAACAAGAGAATATTAATAAAACAATTGCATTTACAGGTTCTATAATCGCTCTTGTGACAATATATAATTTTATTATAACAAATTTATCTTTTGAAAACTATCCTGAAAGTTTGGTAATAATTAAATTAGTTTTCTTATTATTGTTACTTCTTTGTATTGGTCCACTAGCCGTAATTGTCTTTAATTTTTGGAAGAAAGAGGTTTTTGGAAGATGAGAGCATCTGAACAATTTAGAATTTACACCAATAGTCCCATAAAGTATCTAGTAGACTTTTTTATAAAAAATACACTAAAAGATTTGCCTTACAAAGAGATTAGAAAGTTCGTCAAAGAAATAAAAACAGGAAAAACCCCTCCAAAGAAGGTTTTTACCTACTGGGATAAAGCAGAATACAATTGGTTTAGACCGGAAGATATTGGAAGGAGCATATATCTAGATAACTCTAGTAAAAGGATATCTTCTTTGGCAGTTGAACAAAATAAAGCAACAATTTACAAAAAAGACACTTTATTAATTACAGGGATAGGTGATTTGGGGAGGTTAGGACTTTTAAAAAAAGAGTCCTCTTCCAACCAACAAATAACAGGGATTTTATTTAGCGATAAAGTTATACCTGAGTTTGCTTATTTTTATTTCCTATCTATGAAAAACCAGTTTGATGAAAAATCTTCTAAAACCACTTTACCAATTTTGAATCAAAAAACATTATCTTCCATTAAAATAAAGATTCCTGAGATAGGATTACAAAGAGAATTTAATAAATTTATGAATTATTGTTGGGCTTGCTTTGAAAACAAGAAGCTTCCAGAAAATTTTAAATTTAATTTAGATCCCAACCTCTTACAATTTGCCAAAAAAATCTTTTTGATTTATTACTCAAAAAATAATTTAGAATCTAATTCTTCCTCCGACAAAATCCTCCTCCAAAAACTTCGTCAGTCTATCCTTCAAGAGGCTGTTCAGGGAAAGAAATTTAATAAACACACCCTGGGGGATCTTCTCGAGTTTACAAAGAACGGTTTTACCGGAAGACCAAATGACTTAGGTAAGGGATTAATCAGGTTAGGAATAGAAACAGTCACACAATCAAGATTTATCTCAATTCATTTAGAGAAAGCAAAATATATGGAAATTCCAGAGGAAAAAAGAGGAAATTATCACGTTAAGAACAATGATCTATTCGTATGCAGGCAAAATGGAAACCTAAACTTTGTTGGAAAAGCCGCTGTTTACTCTGGAGAAGACGATAAAGTAATTTTTTCTGATTCATTAATTCAATTAAGACCAAAAATCAACCTGGTCGATTCTAAATTCTTAGCGATATTCTTAAATTCTTCAATTGCTAGAGAACAACTAGACGAATTTTGCTCCACAACTGCAGGAAATTTTAGCATAAATGGAACTAATTTGAAGAAGACTGTTATTCCACTTCCCCCCCTTCCCGAACAAAAGCGTATTGTTGAAAAAGTTGATGTTTTAATGAAATTATGTGATGAGTTAGAAGAAAGAATAAATGAAAACAAAAAAAGCAGTGAAGTATTAATGAGTGCAGTGTTGAAGGAGAGTTTTGGAAATTAAAATTTCATCACCACAATCTTTAAATAGTATTTATGTATAAATGTATAATGGAAGATCTAAAAAAAGCTTTCATCGTCGATGAAAGACAATATGAGAAAGAGAAAATACCTGAACAAGTAAGAAAAGTACTAAGATACTGTAAGGTGTCGAAAGAAGGTAAAGTACTTCTTGAAAAAAATAATTTTACATTACGAGAAAGTCTCAAGTTAATATTAACTGCAAGATTCCTTGCGAGTAAATTAGATGGAGAAATATCTGAAGAGGTAAGCATTGACGAATTAGTAGCCTCAATGAATTCAAGTAACAAAGAGTCGTTGGTAACAAGAATGAAAGAGATCGTTGATGAGGGGCATGCAAAAAGAGTCTCTGCGGGAGCATACAAGATAATCCCGTTTTACATAGACGGTATACTCGATAAATTAAATAAGAAAGGTAAAAATGACTGAAGAAAAAGACCCCCTTGATGAGATATTTGTTGATGCAAACGAACCTGCCATTAGACTGTTGGTTGCAGATATTCTAAAACCTCTTGTCACAATTGACCCCCAGGGAAATATAGATTTTCTGCAAGGATATGACAAAATAAATAATCAGAAAAAGGCCCTTATTTATTTAATTGTCAAAAAGGCAATGAAACTAAAGGGATTAATTGAAGACGAACTTTCACTTAAAACAGAGGTAAGTAAAAAAGGTTTGATAAGCGAGAATGATGCAAATAATGCTTTTAGTAATACTTACAAGAAATTAGTGATAAACCGAAAAGGTAAGGGCTATTTCGTCCCCGATTATAATATTAAAAAAGTAAAAGCTCTTGTTTCCAAAAAAGAGAAAAATGAATGACCAAGAAATAAAAAAACGTTTTGAAGACATAGAAAAGAGACTTGATTTAATTGAAAATAAACGAGAAAATGAACGCTCAAAGAAAGCTTCAAGCAAATCCTTAAAAGGAATAGTTGGGGGAATCCAAGAATTAATTGATAGCAGTTTCTTTGATAGTCCTAAAAGTATTAGTGAGGTTATTGAAAAGTTAAAAGTAGAGGGTCATTTTGGGTCTAAGCAGACTATCGATGCTTCAGTCAGAAAAGATTTTTTTAAAAGAAAAAGAATTCTCACTAGGATCAAAGAAGGTAAAACTTGGAAATATGTCATCAGAAAATGAGGAGTCCAACTAAAGCGATAGATCATTTTTGGATGGAGGATTTTTTTAAGATTAAAAAGAAAACTTCAGATGTAACTCTTAAGCTTAGCGACCTTGGACTAAACCCAGGAAATGTTACTGATTTGTTAAGAAAAAGAACATATCTACGAAATAAGAATGGTTTTTGGATACAAAAATATCCTTATATAAGGAAAGATGATGATATCGAGGTTTATTATTTTGAACCTACCAAACCCCATACTTCAAGGAAGAATTTCGCGGCAATTCTTAATAGTCTGGATGGAGAAATAAAAATTTGTGATCCTTATTTGAATAAGGATACTTTAGAAGCGCTTGAAGAATTGAAAAAAACAAAAGTCAAATTTCTTACATCTTCAAAAAAATTAAATTTAAAAGTTTCTTCTCAGGAACTAAAAGATTTCAAAACAGAGAATAATAATGTTGAAATAAAAGGATTCCCTCATGATCATTTACATGATAGATATATTATTTCTAGTGATAGACTGTTTTTATTGGGTCATGGATTCTCCGTCAGAAACAAGGAGAGTTTTATCATTGAGTTGTCTAGCAAATTTGCTAAAGACTTGATACAATCTTTAATCGTAACGTTTGATACACGATGGAAAAATCAGAGCAATGTACTTCTTTGTTAATCATTTATACAACCTCTCTTTAATTTCTTTCACCATTGCCTGATATTTTACTTTTCCTCCGAATTGTTTCATTATTTCTAAGGGCCTTCCGAAGTTTCTTAATGGGTCCACTCTTAATACCTCTGCGTCTTCAAGGTTTTCAATACCTTCATCAGAGTATTTGTCGAGAAGTGTATCAATTATCTTTCTAGCTTGAGGGCCGTATTTATCAAAATATGAGTCCTTCTTAACTTTTTTTGCGCGCTCACTACGAGTTAAAGGCTTCTTACCATAAGCCACATGAAGGATGAGATCAAAAGGATCATACATTTTACCATTAGAAACTTCTTCACGAAGGGCATCAAGAATAAGACCGTGTTCTTGTAGTTCATTAATTAAGGCTTGTTTTTGGTCAACAATATTCCATTTTTGTATGAAATCATTTAGACTTCGAAATTCTTTACTAAGAGTTTTTTTTGTATAATCTTTAAGTTCTTCGGTAATAAGTTTTCCTGAAGGATCATGATATTGAACAGTTTCATTAATTACAGTTACTGGAACATCATTAATGTAATACTTCTTTACCTCACCACTACCCTCACGAATTTTAATATTAGGACTAACAAGTATTCTTTCTCCTGCTTCTAACACTTCATCAGACCCTGGAAGTTCTACTTCACCACCAGTATAAGTTAAAAGTTGTACTGGTTCACCATCAAAGTCTGGATCAGCAAAAAGATCTGTGACTTTACGAAAATCCATAATAGTAAAATAATGTTTACCATAATCTTCTCTAATACGGGTTCCTCTACCAATGATTTGTTTGAATTCAGTCATAGAATTGATATTTGTATCAAGAACAATTAATTTACAGGTTTGGGCATCAACCCCCGTGGTCATAAGTTTAGAAGTAACTGCAATAACGGGGTATTTTGATGAAGGGTCAATAAAATTACCAAGCTCTCCTTTTCCAATTTTATCATCCCCAGTTATTCTAACAATATATTTTTTATTCTTCTTTACAGAATCTTTATTTTCATTTACTAAAGCTTGCCTCATCCTCTCAGCATGTTCTATGTCAATACAAAAAACTATTACCTTACCCATAGGGTCTGTATGGCTCATAAAATCAGTAATCCTATTAGCAACAGCTTTGGCCCTATCATCAATTACTAAAGTTCTATCAAAATCTTTAGTATTGTAAATTCGATCGGGAATCTCATTACCATACTTGTCAACTTTTCCTTTTGTAGGCCTATATCCCTGATCCTTATCAAGTGCAACTTTTAAGACCCTATAAGGCGCCAAGAAACCATCCTCAATACCTTGTTTTAATGAATAAGTATAAACTGGTTCACCAAAGTAATCAATATTTGAAATTTTGTTAGTTTCCTTAGGAGTTGCTGTCATCCCAATTTGTTTTGCTGAACTAAAATGTTCTAATATTTCTCTCCAAGCAGAATCTGCTCTTGCACTCCCCCTATGACACTCATCAACTACTATCACATCAAAGAAATCTTTAGAAAATTCTTTGTAAATGTTCTTCCATTCTTCTTCACCACTTAAACCTTGATAAAGGGCCATGTAAATTTCAAAAGCCTTATCCGCCTTTCTTTTTCCAACCTTAGTCATAACTTTGGAAAATGGTTTGAAGTCGTTAACCATTGTTTGATCTATCAAAACATTCCTATCTGCTAAATACAAAACTCTTGGATTACTGCCTTTAGTTGCCTCTTTCCACCCCTTTCTAAGTCTCCAAAGAATTTGAAACGCAGTATAAGTTTTACCAGTTCCGGTAGCCATAACAAGTAATATTCTGTCCTGGCCTTTTGCTATAGATTCTATTACTCTATTAATTGCAATTCTTTGATAATATCTCGGCTTCTTACCACCATCTTCAAAATGATAATCCGAAGTAATAATTTTTTCTTCATCTTCTTTAGTAATTCCCTTATGTTTCATATATTTAGCCCATAATTTTTCTGGTGTTGGGAACTGAGATAATGAAAGTTCTTTTTCACTACCTTCACTATTGTCATAGAATAAAAAACTATCACCATTCGAGGTAAAAATGAAGGGCAGGTCTAAGATCCCACCATATTCTTTTGCTTGTTGCATCCCCTCCCCCAATGAATGTTTATTATCTTTTGCTTCAATAATAGCTAGAGGAATTTCATTTTTATAATAAAGTATAAAATCAGCCCGTTTTCTTTGACCTCTCTTAACAGTTCTCCCATTAATAATAATTTTTCCATCAGTAAAAGAAACTTCTCGCCTTACTTGTCTATCTATATCCCAACCAGCCTTTTCTAGAGCAGGAGTGATGTATTTCATACAGATGTCAATCTCAGACATTTGCTTTTTATCCATGAAATAATAGGGCTATAATAGTTTTTAGCTCTTTCTAAAGCTCAGTACCACTAAGATTATAATAAAAAGGCAATCCTTAAAAAGAGTATTACTACCTCCAAATAAGGAGTGACGAAACGAGAAGAACCAGAGACGAGATTTATTCTTTCTTAGTCAAGTAGTCCTTTGAAAGGATTATCATTTCGTCTTTGTTTTGCCTTCCGCCTATTAAGTTCTTTATTCTTCTTTTTAGTAATTAATCTCGTAACACCAGACTTATACTTCTTCCTGAACACCTTCTCATGTTTCTTGATATGATGAGTAGGGCATAACAACTCTAAATTTATTAGCCTAGGATCATTATTCTTCATATTCTTATGATGTATTTGTAGTTTGCAAGGTTTCTTCTTACATACCGCGCACTTATTATGATACTTTTCTTCTACCTCATGTCTTCTCTTAGCAGGCACCCTTATTCTCCCCTCTTTAGAAATTGATAACCCCACCTGTTTACCAATACTTTTCTGTAATGCTTTTTGATCCCTTAGAAGACTACCATGTAATGCTTTTTGATCCCTTACAAGGCTATTTCTAAAACTTCTTTGAAAGTCATCTAAGTTAGAACTAACCATAAAGAATATAGGCCTAAAGATTATTTAATTCTTTCCCCGCTATACCAGAAAACCAACCCCACACAATCTACCTCACTGCCCCCCTAAAATATCTCTTAATACTTAAGTTCTTTAACTCTTACGAAAAGATTAAGTAGTTTCTTTATTAGTTCTTGTTATGGCTTGTCAGATTTGTAATGCTAAATCAGGATTTTATCCTATATGCAGAGAATGTAATAAACTGAAAGAAGAAGGAACAATCACTAAGTGTAAAGAATGTGGAATTTGGAAGAAAGACTCAAAACCACTATGCCACGAATGCTGGCTTATCAATAAGAAGAAAGAAGAAAAAGAAAGCCCAAACTACAAAGAAACAGAAAGTGAAAAAGAAGAAAAGAACTTCAGAACAAAATACCCAGCATTATTCCGAACAGAAGACGGACATATGGTAAGATCAAAAGCAGAACAAATAATAGATAACTGGCTATACCACAAAGAAATAGTACACGCATACGAAAGAAAAGTACCAGTAGAAGAAGAAGTTTATTGCGACTTCTTCATACCACTAGGACAAAAAGTATGGATAGAATTCTGGGGACTGAACAAAAAAGCCTACTTAAAAAGAAAAGAAATAAAAAAGAAGTTTTACGAAAAGAATAAGAAAAACCTCATAGAACTAAACGATGAAGACATAGAAAACCTCGATGACATAATGCCAGTAAAACTAAGACCATTCCTACCACCAACATTCAGCTTTGACTAAAAATATCAAAAGAATCTTTATACAGAGAGGGGAAGGAACATTAATCATAACTCTCATATTCACTATCAAGAGTAACAACAACGTCCTTAATACCAAGACCCTTCTCTAGACCCATAGCAAGATTACGAAGTCCTGAAAGGTTGCTACGACCAAAAGCTGAAACCCTTATAGCCCCAGTAAATCCGGAGTTATTAATGGGTAAATCAACCTCCCCAAGAAATTTATAGTCAGGATTGTAATCATCAGAGTGACTAGAACTAATAAACGGACTAAGAATAATACCTAAACAACCCCTACGTTCTTTAACTCTCTCAGAAGCAATAAGTATCCGTGAAGAATCAGGAGTCACACCACCAACCATGCTAAGACTATCACTGTAAGTAAGAGGAATATACCCCCCCTTACGGATAATATGTGAAACCTTTAGAGGTAGAGGAATATAAACTTTAACCATAATAAGATGAAGGAAAATTAGTTAATAAAACCTCTCGGAAGGATATAAGAAATAAAGAAAGAACCACTAAAGAAGTTCTGTTAAAAGAGGATAATTAAGGGTAAAACAATAATAACCCCTGAACCTTGATGAAATTATGAATGGAAACAACCAAGAAACAAGCGAGCAAGATTATAGTTTTCGTAAAACTTTAGGAGTAGTTAGCGGAATACTAATATTTTTAACAGCAGCAACAAGATTCTTAGCAAGCTCTGATGATTGGGAACCAGCAGCGAAAAATCTTGGGAGAATGACAGGTAAAGTAGTAAGCAATATTGAAAGTGTAATTAAAAAGAACGAAGAAAAAGTAAAGACGAGAAGAGAAGTAGAAACACTACCAATATTTGTCAATAAAGGAATAGTAGAAGACTACCAGTGGTGGGTTATTAATAGAACACCAGAAGAAACAAGCCCAGAATACCCAATAACCATAGGTTACGTACCACGAAATAAAGATATTCACTTCTTAAGAGTTTATGACTCTGAATGGAAAAACATGTTTGGTTTAGAGAATATAAAAAAAGGAGAAACTTATTGGTTTGAAGTAGGGAAAAAAGGCGATTATTATATTAAAGAACAAGATGTTAACCAGAAGGAACTAGAAGCAAGAAAACCACAAGTAGTAAGATACTCAGGAAAAATACCTGAAGGTAAGAGAGATAAGAAATAAAGAAAGAATCAACAAAATAATTCTGTTAAAAGAGGAAAAAGCTTACGAAGAGAATATTAACCAGGAAAACTTAGAACTATTATGGGAGATTCATGGTGGGGAGGATCGCAACAAGATAAGGATAATGACGATTATGCTGCAGGCGATAAGGCAGGCAGAGAAGGAGGAGCAGGTGAAGACTTCATAGAAGGTTTCTGCGATAAGAACACACCCTACGGTAAAGGTTACCAACACGGATCAGAACATAGAAGTTCAAGAGCACCAGACCTCTTCGGAGGAGGAGGTAGTAGTTCTGGAAGTTCAAGCAGTAAGAGCTCAGGAGGAAGTAGTGGAGGATTATCAGGAGGAAGTAGCTACTCAGGAGGTGGAGGAAGTTCATACTCCAGAGGGGGAAGTAAGAGTTCTGATGAGGACTTCGCACCATTATTTGTTGTTTTAGCATTAGCAGGAATTGTTTGGATTACAGGATTATACAAACCAATTAATGATTATTGGAATAAACAAACAGAAGATTATAATAAAGCAATAGCCCAGAAACAAAAAGAAAACTTGGAACAAAGAACAAAAAATAACATATGGACTGTTAAGAAAACTACAGACGACCCAAAACACCCACTAATAATTATGTACACTCCAACAAGAGAAAATACTAAGTTCTTAGACGTACTAGACGATAAATTTAAACCAGTATACGGACTGGAGAATGTTAGGAAAGAAACTTATCGTTTTGAAATTGGCGACACAGGAACATATTACATCAGAGAAAGAAACAGAGAAGGAATTGGAGAAGAAATTAGAGGACCATTAGACATCTACAGAATTTGTGACACTGATTAGAAAAAAGAATGATAAGAAGAAATAAAAAACTTACTAAAAAGCCTAATCCAGAAGAATAAAAGGATTAATAATTAATAAAGATTGTTGTGATAGAAATATAAAAGAATAAAA
>Ga0066639_10005809_pt1 | contig 10339 bp, 9 predicted proteins | sample CryGeyCG2114_010_2_FD_59504 | JGI IMG/M metagenome (GOLD analysis project Ga0066639, IMG submission 59504) | Groundwater microbial communities from aquifer - Crystal Geyser CG10_big_fil_rev_8/21/14_0.10 | ecosystem: Environmental > Aquatic > Deep subsurface > Groundwater | place: USA: Utah... | reverse complement strand
ATTCTTCGGGTGGGGAAACGTCATATGATAAAAGTTATATATCCGTAATGGTGTTTACAATAGAAAGTTGTTAAAAGAAAACCCCGCACATATGTGCGGGGTTTTCTTTTCAAAATATACGCGCTTACTCTTCGTCCTCGTCTTCTTCATCTTCTTCTGTAATCTCATCGCCTTCCATCATTTCATCTTCATTTGAGATAAACTCATCCATAGTATAAATAAATACTATTTCTAGTAAAACGACCGTTGGCGCATCATCAATTACGAGACGCTTTATAATAAATAACAAAAAGAAAAACCTCTGTCAACGGGTAAAATATCCTTATTTTTTAACGATATTACGCAGTATGTTTTGTTTTTGCTGTAGCGGCCGCGGTAAGAGCGATTGCGAGCGCGTCAGCGGCATCATCGGGTTTTGGAATGGCGGGAAGACGCAGTAATTGCGTCACCATATACTGCATCTGTTTTTTGTCAGCATTTCCATATCCGCATGTGGCAACCTTTATTTCAAGGGGTTTAAGTTCTACAAAAGGGATGGCATGTATTTGGGAAAGAAGAATAATAATACCGCGTGTTTCAGCAACCTTGAGAGCTGTTTTTGCATTTTTAGAAAAAAAGAGCTCTTCCGTAGCGAGAAGATCCGGTTTTTCTTCCTCTATAATACGGGTAAGTTCTTTGTAGAGCGCATGGAGTCTTTCCGCATGAGGAAGCGTTTTTGCAGTTTCAATGCATCCGGCACGGATATGGGTGGTGGTCATACCTTCTCCTAGAATAATACCATACCCCATGCGCCCGAATCCCGGATCAACGCCAAGTATTTTCACGACGAAGGAGCAATGTTGGTAAAGATGCTCTGAATATCGTCATGCTCGTCTAATATTTCCACGAGAGTGGCAATTTTTTCCCGAATAACGTCATCCGCTTCTACGGTTGTTTGCGCTATCCATTCGTCATCAGATTTTTTAAATGCCCACAAGGCACCGCCCGGCGCCATCTTAGTATCATGATCCGAAAGAATTTTACGAATTTCTGAAAAGGTGCGGTTATTGTTGTCCGTTATACCCTCGATAATTATAGCAACACCACCCGGACCAAATGCTTCGTAGGTTACCTGCTGTAATGTATCGGCGGACATACTGGCTTTTGCAATAGCTCGCTCGATCGTATCTTTAGGCATATTCACCATTTGTGCTTTTTCGATGGCCGTGCGGAGTGCCGGATTCATATCCGGATTCGGTCCCTTTTCTTTTGCGGCTATGGTAATAACACGGGAGAGTTTGCCAAAATTGGCGCTTCGCTGTGCGTCTTTAGCGCCCTTTTTATGTTTAATGTTTGCCCATTTTGAATGTCCTGACATACGTTTTTAATTTTACCATTATAATTATTCATTCGTTTCTTTATGAATCTTACGGGAATATTTGAGTATAAGATCCTTAGCCTCATGTAAGTGCGGAATTTCATGAACAACAAAGCTTTTTTCTCCGGCCGTTTGAATGGTCATGTTCCCGAAATCAAACATGGTTGGAATAAATCCGGGAGTTTCCACGGTAACATCTTGTACGCGCTCTATCAAGAATTCCGAAGTTTCACGACTGAAAAGACCACGCTGTTCCAGATCGATAATACGTTTATCGGTAATAACCCACACATCCAAATAATAATTAATCCAGGATGTAAATAAAAACGCAACCGTAAAAAGAACATATAAAGTGAACAAAAGCCGTCCGAGCGGAATAACAATATCTTCACCGATATAAGGGGTAAGAAAAACACGGAGTAGAAAAATAAAAAATCCGCACACCAAAAAACCCAAAATAGCGGCAATATCTTTGGCAAGAGAAAACCAATGGCGATGGATTACCAGAAGTACTTGTTCGTTTGCATCAAGATGAAGAGGTTTTATAGGCATAATGAGGTGTGTTTTCTTTATATCACAGTAATGAAAGATCATTCCATGGTACGCGCAGAAAGAATATGATGGAGAGGATAATTAATATTCCTGAAACAACAATAAACGGCATAATAAAGTTATGTGTGGGATCTTTTTCAATCACATACGTACGTACATGATAAATAAGGGCAGCGGCAAACGCGATATATCCGCCCAATATAAGAAGAAAAATAATAAGACTTATAATAACCATGGTGCGTATAAGGCCTATAAAAGCTTTTTTTGATGTTCTTCCGGCATATGCACACCCATGTGATCGTATGCTCGTGCGGTGGCGATGCGTCCGCGGGGCGTGCGTTCTAAAAACCCGAGCTGTAAGAGGTAGGGTTCGTGTACGTCCTCTATGGTCTCTATTTCTTCGGCAGTAGAGGCGGCAAGCGTTTGTACCCCAACGGGACCGCCACGATATTTTTCGATAATGGCGGTTAAAATGCGCCGATCACTCGTATCAAGTCCCAGTCCGTCTATTTCAAGAAGTTGAAGAGCGGCGGTACTCATCTCGGATGAGATGGTGCCGGTTCCCCGCACCTCGGCGTAATCACGGCATCGTTTCAGTAGGCGATTTGCGACGCGCGGTGTAAACCTGCTTCGACGCGCAATTTCATGCGTAGCATCTGCGTCAATGGGAACGGAAAGAATATTTGCTGAACGGGTAATAATGCGTTCAATGTCATTTTCCGTATAAAAATTAAGACGAAATACACCTCCGGCAAAACGAGAGCGAAGCGGGGATGATAAAAGCGCAATACGGGTAGTTGCGGCAAGAAGAGTAAAAGGGGGTAGATCAAGCTGAATGACGCGTGCGGAGGGCCCTTTCCCGAGAACAATATCAAGAGAGCGTGATTCCATGGCAGGGTAGAGAATTTCTTCTACGAGCTTATTTAATCGGTGAACCTCGTCTATAAATAAAATATCTCCGGGGGATAGATTGGTAAGAATAGAAGCAAGATCCCCAACGCGTTCAATGGCAGGGCCGGATGTTATGCGAATTTGCGAACCCATTTCTTTTGCAATAAGATGAGCAAGTGTTGTCTTACCAAGTCCGGGCGGACCGTAAAACAACGCATGCTCCATGGGTTCTCCACGTTTCTTAGCCGCTTCTATAAATATAGAAAGATTTTCTTTTATGGTGCTTTGACCAATATAATCATCCCATGTTTGCGGACGCAGTGTCATATCGAGTGATTTGTCGTCGCGTTCACCGGCGGGAGTGAGAATATGTTCGTTTTTTAGTTCCATAATGAGTGAAGATATAGATTTATTTTGCGTGTCTTTTTATAGCGGGAACAGAGGTACATAAAATGTCGATAAAAGTAGGGGGTTGACTTTTCTTTTTAAATCTGTTATAAACTCTAAGAACAGCAAACAGCCAAAAAGGCGGTTTTTCTTTGGAAGCCTCCAGACAATTAAGGCCTATACACCTTACCTGGATCCTTTTGTTGCGGATATTCTGGTCGTCGCGTTTACGTGCCGTAGCTGGGGTACTCCCACGTTGGATTCTAAGTCCTTTGTACCTATGCGGGGACAATTGTCCGGAGGCTTTCGAAGAAAAAAACTACTATTCTCCCGTAACGCGTTCCACTTCCGAAATGCTCGTAATTCCCGCGAGCATTTTTAGTATACCATCCTGTTGCATGGTGAGCATGCCTTGTTTTTCTGCCGCTTCCCGTACGTCCGCTTCGGATGGTCGTTCAAGAATAAGATGCTCTATTTCATCATTAATACGAAATACCTCGAAAATGCCAATGCGTCCCGTGTATCCCGTATTATTACATGAGGCACATCCCTTAGCACGCCATATTGTCGCACCGGAAAGAGGAGGTGTGGTGTAGGGTTTAGGTAGTTCTCGTACCATTTCTTTTACACTCGCAAGCTCCTCGCCTTCAAGAATATACCCCTCTTTGCAATGTTCGCATAAACGACGGACCAGCCGCTGTGCCATGGCTATGTTAATGGCAGGGGCGATAATACTGGGATCTACTTCAAGATCAATTAGGCGCGGTATGGTTCCCGGCGCATTATTGGTGTGTAGTGTGGAGAATACGAGGTGTCCGGTAAGGGCGGCATGCATAGCAATCTCCGCCGTATCACGGTCGCGGATTTCTCCCACGAGAATAATATCGGGATCCTGGCGTAAAATAGATCGAAGGCCGTTGTTGAAATCATATCCTTTTTCGGTATTAACCTGTGTCTGATTAACACCGGTAAGATGATATTCAATAGGGTCCTCGATAGTGATAATATTTATGTTCGTATTGTTTACTTCTCGAAGAAAGGAATAAAGAGTGGTTGTTTTTCCGGAACCGGTAGGACCGGTTGTGAGAATCATGCCATTGGGTTTTTTAAGCTCTTCTTCGACAAGTATGCGAACCGGATCTTGCATTCCTAAATCCTTAAGACCAATATCTATTGTCTTCGGATTTAAAAGACGCATTACAATTGATTCCCCGTGAGGTCCCGGCAGAGTAGAGGTACGGACTTCTATATCAATATCATCCGTACGAATGGTAAATCGTCCGTCTTGTGCGCGATTTTTTATATTAAGCTTAATGCCGGACAGCAGTTTAATGCGTGAAAGGAGAAGAAGGTAAATACGCTCCGAGAAAAAAGTAACGTCTTCCAGTACGCCATCAATACGTACGCGAAGACGTGTTTCTTTTTCTTCGGCCTCAATATGAATATCCGATGTCCCCAGGTTAAGAGCTCCTTGTAAAAGCACTTCAAGTGTTCCGCTCGTTTTACGGTCTTCTTTTGCTTCAAGAAGGGGTGATAGGGTATTGGTAAGATCGGCAAGACTTCTTATGGTACGAGCCGCTTTGGTGATGTCGGACGTAGCGCGGAGTTCAACAACACCCTCTTCAACCGCTTTAACGGTTGATACTTCTTTATATTTTTCCCACGCCTTTTCCAGGCTGTGTGTGGAAACCAAAAAAAGTTGTGGTATGTAGCGTTTTCGTTTTAAGTCTTCCAAAAGAGCCTGTGCGGAATCATGATTAGGTGCACGCAAGCCGATTTTTATATTGCGTCCGACTATCTGAATAACGGCAAGTCCCGCATCTCGTGCGATGGATTCGGGAATAACGGCGAGTGAATCAGTATCAATAGATATAGTATCCAAATTTAAATAAGGGATGCCGTATTTTTCGGCAAGCATGCGTGCGAGATCTTCCCCTTCTTTTATGTGAAGCTCGCGCAGGTGCTCATCTACTTCATCTTCGCTAAATTCTGTCATAGAGAAAGTATATCATTTGTCATTCCGTTCTTGAAACAAATTTTCTCGAAGATAATCCGGGAAATGCCATACGCACAGGTATTTATAAGACGTTTTTTAAGAGTTTTCGTATTTCTATCTCCGCCTCGCTGAAAGTCGTGTATGATTCCAGAATAAGATATCCGTTTGTAAGAGGCGTTTTCGCTTCAAGAGAAATAATACGAAGCATCTCCCGATCAGATCCATATATAAGCACCTTTATATGATCTTGTTGCTTGGTTTTCATTTCTTCCTGCCATAAAACAATAGCCATAGAGGGAAGAGTTATAATGGTGCTCATATGTTCTACCAGCGAAGGAAGAATTGACGGTTTTGTTTCCGTTTTTTCAAAATCTTCTTTTGGGAGAAATGCCCACAGTACATCAATATCTTCATCAGTATGGGAACGTAACAGTGCGCGCCCTAAAAGTTTCATGTGAGCTTCATTCCAGGGGAATAATGCCTTTTCTTTAACGTCTACTGCGGGAGGGGATGTGTACGTATGCTTTATGTGTGAACGGGAGAGGTTAAGGATAACGCGCTCATTCTTAAACGGCGCATCATGCGTAAGAGTATTCGATAAATCTTTTTCGTCGGCAAATCCAAACGCCACAATGGCGTCACATGCCGGATAATGTTCCTCGAGATCAAAAGACTCTTTTGTTATGGGATGGTCCGGAGAAAGAAAAATACGTAAATGCCCATTTTGTTTTTCATACCGAAGTTCGCCTATGGGATTTTCTTCAATATTAAAAGAAAGCGCGACTTCTTTTTTAATTCCTTTTTCGGGAAAAAGATTCGCCCAACGTTTTTGCACAGCGGATGGCATATTCATTATATGCGCCCTATCATTAAGTCGCTCCTTGAGAGCATGAGCCGCAAGTACGTCGGTATCTTCCGATTCACTGCCAAGTAAAATACCTACGCGCTCAGATTTTGTAATAGTATCCAATAAAGATGATATATCACCATTTTCCATGCTTCATTCCTAGCATAAGAGGAAAGCGAGCGCACTATTGACTTTTTATATATTTAACAGTATAATGATAAAAATCTATTCTCGTTAAAAAAGGGGATTATATGGCAATAAAGAACATCGCTTTTTTGGTAGCCCTAATCTTTTTATTTGGTTCGGTAGACGTTTCTGAGGCTGGTGGTCGTAGGAGGCGCAATAATAGCGGTCGTACAGCAGCATTTGCCACTATTGGTACGGTGCTAGGTATGGGATTATTGCTTCGTTTTTTTAACAACAATAAACGAGAAGAAACGGAACGCCTTGCTATCAAAAAGGAATACGAAATGCAGGGCAAACAAGCGGAGCTGAATGCAGCGCTTGCCGCACCTAACGCACTGGGAGACAATAGAGAAACGTCCACTGTTGACCAAACGCTTCCGGGTCGCACGATTTTACACGCGCCGTTTCGGACGGCATCACCCAATCCTATTCCGCGGAACGATGGAAGTTTGTTGCGAGATAAAAAGAGGCGAGAATTCCATCAGAAAGCGCCGAAGTTTATTCCTCCACCACCTCCACCGGCAAAAGGGGAATTTAGGACGGAGCCGGCTCATTATGTGCAAGCCTCGCTTGGCGAGCGCAAGAGAAAGCCACAACTTCCTCGTATTGATACTTTGCACCAGCTTCGTGCAGAGCTGCCTCTTACGGATGAGTATAGAAACGCGCGCCTTGCGCTTTCTATGGGCATTGAAGAGGTAAGTGATCCGAATCGTGCGGCGTATAGCAAAAGTGAACTTCGTGCCGTTCTTGGAAATCTTAAGGAACTACAAGAACGTAGGCGTAGCCGCGCCCTCGACGATCTTGTAATGTATCTTTTATGGGCGGTTAGATAGGAGGATTAGTGAAGATAGTACTTTTGATTGCAATTATCATATTATCTGGGATATCATCGGTATCGGAAGCGCGATACTATAACAGGAGTTATAGGTCACGGTATTATAATAATTATCATTATAACGATAATTATTATAATAGATATCGATATAGGCACTGGAATGGGTGGTATGGACGCAACAATTATAACTATTGTTGCGATAGTGATAAAAGTACTGTCGAAACCGGACGAGAACGGTTTCGACAAAAAACCATTATCGAGAAAAAACCGGACGGATCATTCCGGTATGAAAATTCTCGATAAAACATGTTCCTTCATTTTAAGCGACATCAAAACAGGTGTCGCTTTTTTCTTTACCCGCTTTATATATGGCGTATATCTGCTACTATGCGTGCATATGGAATCAAAAGAATTTACCTCCCATTCAGAGGATGAAACAAAGGCCATTGCCCGTTCTATAGCGAAGGAACTTATGAATAATCCGCTAGAGGGAGCGGGAGCGTTGGTGGTGGCTCTTACCGGAAATCTGGGCGGCGGAAAAACAACGTTTACGCAGGGATTCGCTGAAGGTTTTGGTATTACGGAAACCGTTTTAAGTCCTACTTTTATCCTTATGAACACATACCCCATTCCTCTGTATACAACAACAAAAACACAACACGAATCCTTTAAAAATCTGGTGCATATCGATGCATACCGTCTGGACACCTCTATGCAGTTACACGCCCTTGGTTGGGAGGATATAATGAAAAGTATCCATAATATTGTTTTGATTGAATGGGCTGATAGAGCGCGAAAACTATTACCGGAACGGTATGTGGAGATACAATTTGAGGTTATTCATGAAAAAACAAGACGTATATTACTTAAGATATTATAATACTTCTTACTAATGGTTTCTTCCCAAAAAATAGAGCAACCGCGCAAGCTTCTTATTCTTCTGGATACGCATGCTCTTATTTACCGTGCATTTCACGCCTTACCTCCGCTTACATCACCGGCGGGGAAACCCGTAGGAGCTGTGTATGGTGTCGCTAACATTGTTCTTAAAATGCTGAAGGAGTATAAACCTGATTACATTGCCGCCGCATTCGATCGTGCGGAACCGACATTTCGCCATGATGCCTATGACGGTTATAAGGCGCAACGGGAAGAAGCGCCAGACGATCTCATTGCTCAATTCGGTACCACACGCGAGTTAATGGACGCATTTCATATTTCGACTTATGATGTTCCCGGTTTTGAAGCTGACGATATGATTGGCACCATCGTAACCCGTGTTTTAAAAGATACGGATGATGTTGATATTCTTATTATATCGGGAGATGCGGATTTACTTCAGTTGGCGGATGAAGATCGTGTGCGGATATATCGGCAGGGAAATAAAAACGTATCCGACACAACGCTTAATGCGGCGGGTGTGCGAGAAAAATATGGATTCGGACCGGAGCATATTGCGGATTATAAAGGATTAAAGGGGGATTCTTCGGACAATATTAAGGGTGTGCCGGGTATTGGGGATAAAACGGCAACGGCTCTCATTATGGAATTCGGAAGTATTGAAAATATTTACAAAGCGCTTTCCAGAAAAGATGCCTATCCGGCATTATTTAAACCGCGCGTGGTACGCGCTCTGGAAGAGTATAAGGAAGATGCTTTTTTTAGCCGTGACCTGGCGCGTCTCCATACGGAAGCACCTATATCTTTTGATCTTGAAAAAACATACTGTCCCCGGTTTGATACGGAACATGCTTATACTTTTTTGGAACAGCAGGGATTTCGCAGCCTTTTAGCGCGTTTGCCCAACGAAAACGGAAAAAAGGAGGAGGTGCTGGAAGATAAAAGCACTAAGCATAACGTGCATCAATGCACAAAAGATACGGAGGAAATGTTCATAAAGAGTGTTTCGAATATGCCGATAGTAGGATGGCTTCCTGACGAAGACCGCACCGGCGTTTTGATAGGAGATAAAAAAATGATATGGCATATTTCCGCCAAGGAATGTTTTCGCATGAAAAAAATGATACGGGACCTATTTAGCGATGCCGCTAAAAAGCATATTGCCCACGAAGCAAAAGATTTAATACACATCCTGCATGCGGCGGGCGTGGATTATGTTGCATTTGCCCATGATACGGGTATAGCCGCATGGGTTTTAGATCCCATCGAGCGGGACCTTACCATTAATGCTTTGGCGGATATGTATTTGGGAGTGGAATTGAAAGCATATGAAGAAGGTGTACTTTATTTGGAGGATATTACAAAAAAACAGGAGCAAAATCTTATAGCCGATAAGGTGGATAATGTATTTTATACAATAGAACTTCCTCTTATACCGGTACTTGCACGCATGGAAGAAACAGGTATAGCGCTTGATACAAAAGAGTTAGCCGTATTTTCCCGTAGGTTGGAAAAGCGCATAACGGAACGAGAAAAAACGATATATGCGCTTGCGGGAGAAGAGTTTAATATAAACTCGCCGAAACAACTTTCTGAAATTTTATTTGATACCATCGGCATTATGCCGGAGCGCATGAAAAAAACAGAGGGAGGAGCTCGCTCTACGCGTGCATCCGAACTTGTAAAAATGAAGGATATGCATCCGATTATCGATGAAATTTTGAGTTACCGGGAGGAAGCGAAACTTAAGTCGACTTATGTAGATGTTCTTCCGGTTCTTGTACATAAGGATACGGGACGCATCCACGCCACGTTTAATCAAACGGGAACCGTAACAGGGCGATTATCATCGCAGGATCCTAATTTACAAAATATTCCTATTAGAACGCCGTTAGGACAGGAGATTCGCCGTTCCTTCGTAGCGTCTCCGGGATATGTATTCATCGCGTGTGATTATTCGCAAATCGAACTTCGCCTCGTAGCATCTCTTTCGGGGGATGAAAAAATGATAACGGCGTTTAAGAACGGGGAAGATATCCATACCCGTACAGCGGCGGCCGTACACGCGGTTTCGCTCAAGGAAGTAACGTCCAGTATGCGTCGGGCGGCAAAGGTTATTAACTTCGGTATTCTCTATGGCATGGGGGCGGTAAGTCTTGCCGAGAATCTTGGCATAACGCGTAAAGAAGCGGATGTGTTTATAAAAGCATATTTTGCGGAATTTCCGCGCATAAAGGAATACATGAATGAACTTAAGGAACAAGCCGAAGAAGAGGGATATGTTGAGACATTATTTGGACGCAGGCGATATTTTAGGAATATGGCATCTTTAGGATGGCAGGCGCGGCGGGAAGCGGAGCGCATGGCTATTAATGCGCCCATTCAGGG
>Ga0066639_10005808_pt1 | contig 10339 bp, 7 predicted proteins | sample CryGeyCG2114_010_2_FD_59504 | JGI IMG/M metagenome (GOLD analysis project Ga0066639, IMG submission 59504) | Groundwater microbial communities from aquifer - Crystal Geyser CG10_big_fil_rev_8/21/14_0.10 | ecosystem: Environmental > Aquatic > Deep subsurface > Groundwater | place: USA: Utah... | reverse complement strand
TCGACAAACTGCTTGTATTCAATTGCTCTCCCTACTGCTCTTGGAACGTACCCCAACCCTAAAACTTCATGTGTAAAATCAGCCGTATAATGTTGTGTTTCTGGAGTCCACCCAAAAACCAGCGAATCAAATACTCCTGACCCCTTGAACCGCAGTAAAGGAAGTTTAACTTCATCTATATGAAATTTTCTCCTTGTCCAATATAGAATTCCTACCATGTCTTGTTTAACCAAAGACATCTTTTCAAAAATTCTTGCCCGCGGTTCTTGCAAAAGGATGTATGCCGCAAGGATGTCTATGGGATAGATATACTTCCCGTGCAAAGCTCTTACCAAATCTGCTGCCTGATTTAAAATGTCATTCTTTTCAATTATTACGTCAAGAAGCGTAATGTTTGTACCTATTTTTTGCATTAAATATTTTCCTTTATTTGTCTTTACTATCGCGCTTGCTATCTCAAAACTCGTGTGATCGCTTTCCAAATCGGCTCTTGCTTCAAACGTGAGGGATTCATTAAGATTTTTAGAATCTTCGACTTTCTTTGCCGGTTCTATTTTATTAAGCTTTAAGTGGATAAATAGCTCCTGGAGAAAAAGCACGAAATACACCGGCAGTATTCTTACTAGAACTTGATACTCATCGATAAAAAGAAGGAGTATTATCGTAAGGACTGCAAATGTAAGCAATCGTAATAATAAAACTTTACGACTGGTTAGTATTTTATATAAATTAAAAAATGTTTTGTCCTGCATAGGCAATGTAAATTAGTAATATCGGAAAAGCAAAAAGTCCGACAGTAATTATTAGCTCCACTGATAGAAAAACAAGTAAAATTGAAAGAGAAATTCCCACCAAAATAGACTTTAGAAAAATTCCAAAAACAATGGAGAACAGAACGAGTCCTTTTCTATACTCATTTTTAAGAGGCTTAAAAAATGTTTTTAAAAGTAATGGAACAGAAAATAGATTTAAAAGATAGGAGTTAAATTTGACGAAGGTTTCAATTGTACCTATGCAAACCTCACGATACCAAAAGCTTATTAAATCCAAAGGATATAAAAGGGCAGTTTTCATCCTCTATTTAGTTTAGAGGGAGAGAATGTCCAAATCAAGCAATAACTTCTTTACCAATACAATTTATATATAAACACAACAACAGATGGTCGGCTAACGAAACCGGCTAAAAACCTATATTCTCGTATACTAGTTTACGGGAATAGGAGGTAAATGCGGTTATTGTTTTTGAGCACTATAATTATTATTTGAGCATCAGACAGATACTTTAAATCTGGGAAAATTAAAACCATCCTTTTTTATTGCTTTCCTCCTCAAATTCCTCCAGAAGCTTTTTTTGTTTTGAATTTACTTTTTTTGGAATTTCGATTTTCACTCTTACAAACTGGTCGCCGTGCCCGCTTCCTTGTAAGTTTTTTATACCCTTCCCTTTAATTCTGATAAGAGTTCCCTGCTGTGTTCCTTCGGGAATTTTTAATCTAACTGTTCCGTCTAAAGTCTTTACTTGCTTAATATCGCCTAGTACTGCCGTTACCATCGGGATATTTTCTACGGAATAAATATCAAATCCTTTGCGCTCAAAAAAATCATGCGGCCTTACTTCTATAACTATGTCAAAATTCTCAAAGCGCAGCCTTTGGCCGTTGTCAATTCCTGCAGGAATTTTAATTTCCTCATTTTTTCCGTTTATATTTACCTTTTTAGTAACTCCCCTAACAGCATCCATAAAATCTATACTCAGAGAATATCTTGGCTTTCTTCTTCCAAAAGGCGACCCTCCTCCAAAAAACTGTTCAAAGATGTCAAATGGATCTGAAAAATCTCCGAAATCAAACCCCTGAGAACCCTGAGGCCCTCCGTTTGTCGAATAATAATAGGTAAAAGGCCCCTGCCTTCCTTGCGCGCTGCCGAAAGGCCCGCCCGCGCCAGAAGGACCTGCTCCTCCCGCAAAAGCTGCGTCGCCGAATTGATCGTAGGCTTTTCTCTTTTGAGGAGTAGAAAGAACTTCGTAAGCCTCATTTATCTCCTTGAATTTCTCCTCAGCCTCTTTAGACTTATTTTTATCAGGATGGTACTCGACCGCCAACTTCCTGTAAGCCTTTTTTATCTCCTCAGCGCTAGCCGACTTTGAAACTCCCAAAATTTTATAGAAATCTTTTGCCATAATGATTAACCCCGCACCACAATGCTCTGAATCACATTAGATTGTGGTTTTTTTAATTACTTCAGCGAAACTCCCTCTATGCTCAGACTTTAAGGTCGTTGGTGCTGGGTTTACTCCCTATTTTAGCATTCAAGAGTCTCAATTGCCAGAGCATGCCCCCACCAACTTCCTTAACTATTTTGTTTTATTCTTTTAATCGTACCTCCTCTATCTCCGCAAGCCTAATTCTAAAACTCTCATGGTGCGGGATAAATTATATTTGAGTACAAACCAGAGGGCAAAGCTGAATATTTTTTTGGCCTGATACACACGCCGGGTCGTACTCGCATTTGTAGTAAACCGCGGGTGTGGGGGTTGGGGTCGGAGTACTAGCCCCACCTTGACGAGGGGTTGACGTTGGAGATGTGGACGTTGGAGTGGGAGTAATTGGAATAGATGTAGGACCAGCAACTATTGTAGGGGTAGGATTTGCTACGTCTTTTGTTACTATAAATTTAAGCTCAACAGCAGGCTGTGTCTGTGTTAGATTTATTCCGTTAAAACCAGTTCCTTTGTATGTCACATTAAACGTCCCCTCAAATAAATTGTCAAATATAAAGGTACCGTCTGTTAACGTAGCTGCTGTATCAGTTAAGCTTCCGGATAGGGCTATATTTTCATTTACCAAAGGCAAATCACCGGTATTAAATTCTCTATCATTATTATTGTCTTCAAAAACTATTCCTGATATGTAATACCTGCTGGGAGATGTTGTTGACGTTGGATTTAAAGCAGTAGTTGGAGTAGGCGTCGGGATACCCGCACTTCCTATGCAGTTATTTATGCTGTTGCCGATATTTAGTCTAGGTCCAATTGAGGAGCTTGAGGGTATATTGTCCCCATTGGTTACCAAACAATTTCTTACTTCCTGCGGGCTAAGCCCGGGATTTGTGGATAGTAAAAGCGCCGCTGCCCCCGCTACCATCGGCGACGCCATGCTTGTGCCGTTAATGGTATTATACCCTCCAGGCCACGTTGATAATATTTGAAAACCGGGCGCAGCGATATCAACTACGCTCCCGAAATTTGAAAAGCTAGCTCTTCCATCACTCGGCGTTGTCGCGCCTACCGTTATTACCCCCGGACAGCTTGCAGGGCTTACAACAGACGCGTCCCTCGAGTCGTTTCCAGCAGCTACTACTATGGTCACTCCTTTTGATATCGCGTACTGAATCGCAGAATAAAAAATGTGGCTTGAATTGCAAGGTTCTTGATAGGGCGCCGGTGTGCCAAGGCTCATATTAATTACCTTTGCTCCACTATCAGCGGCTCTTTGAATCCCTCTTGTAACCGAAAGATTACTGCATCCAGCTGAAGAACAGACCTGAATGGGCATTATCTTTACATTCCAATTAACTCCCACAACCCCCACGCCGTTGTTTCCTATCGCACCAACGGTTCCGGCGACGTGTGTACCGTGGCCTATGGAATCGGCAACAGTCGTCCCCCCGTTTATAGCATTGTATGGATTTACAATACTTTCAGACAAATCCGGATGACCGGCGATTCCCGTATCAAGCACGGCAACTATAATTCCTGTAGAGCCGGTCGTTTTATCCCACGCGGTAGGAGAGTTAATTTTCTGTATTCCCCACAGCTGAGGATACATCGGGTCGTTTGGTGTTAAAAAAGGCTGGGCTATAAAATTTGGCTGAGAGACCTCTATTCCTTTAATACGAGAAAGACTTTTCTGCAGAACCCTTATATCTAAATCGCCTCGAAAAGTTAACAAATAGTATCTAGACAAAGGCCCTTCCTCTCCTTCATACGCCTTAATTTGAGATACGACACCAAGCTCCGATAAAGCACTATCCAGCTTTTCTCTTTCTTTCTGAGTTAACTCGTGGGGAGCAAAACCTTCATGATAATTTATCAAAAGCTCCTGAGGAACATATTCCGAGGTCGGAGGGACTGCCGTGTATTTATATCTTTCTGCTAGAAAACCAACTATAACAGTGGTAATTAACCCAATAAAAAGAAAAAGAGCGATTATGACAAATACTCTCCTATCCCTAATAAATTTAAAAAAGTTCGCTTTGGCTATTTGGCTTAGCATCTTCAATCTCCGATAATTGATATATTTTTTGTGCGGCTGTTTCTATATCCACTCCTTCACTAAATTTTAAAAGATAATAAAGGCTTAATTCACCTTCTTCCGAATCATAAACTTTTTCCTGCGAAACAACCCCGAGCTCCTTAAATACATCACTTATTTCTGATTTTCTTTCTTCCGAAAGACTGTCAAAAGCATTCCCTTCCATATATTTTATAACCAGCTCCCCCTCTACTCTCGGCGTATCGGGAAAGGTCGGGAGAGGGGGTTTTTCAGGTAATGGAGTACTACTCTTAGAATTGTTTTTAGAAACCGAAAATATGGCAAAAACGGCAACTGGAATAATAAGTACCAGAACTACTATTATAATTACCCACTTCTTATTATTTATTGAAAGTTTTTTGAGCATTTATTGATTACTGTTTTGTCCGACAGCCATAGTAAGTGCTTCTCCTGTATTAGGATCTACGGGAGGCGGTGCTGGAGTCGGATCGTGTGTGATTGGAGTTGCAGGATCGACAATTATACCCGCTCCGTTCTGCTGGGAACCGTTATCAGGCTGGGATGCATTTAAATTTTGCATACTACTACCGTTTACGTTTGGCGCGGGAGGGAGATTTGACCCCGCCGTATTTTGTTGTTGTCCAAATTGCTGTGGAATTTGCCCAGAAACCTGCTGTTGGGGATCTTTTGGAGGTGCTTTCTTAAACACAAATTTTTTGGTCTCGTCATTATAATCGACTATTATCGTATCTCCCTGCACGAATCTTTTCCCAATTATATCTATGCTTATCGGATTTTCAATCGAAGTCTGAATTAAACGTCTTAAGGGTCTTGCTCCATAAACAGGATCGAATCCTTCGTTAGCTAATACGTCAATTGCTTTATCTGTCATGTCTAACCCAAACCCTTGTTCGCGCAACAAGCCCTGCGTCTTTTTAATTCCAAGCTTTGCGATAAATTTCATATGCTTTTTAGTTAACGGTTTAAATATCGCAACCCCGTCAAATCTATTCAGAAGCTCCGGCCTGAAAAATTTAGTCAGTTCGTCCATAAGTTTTTTCGAAAGTTCTTTAAATACTTTTTCGTCTTGTACTTCTTGAGGAGTTGTTTTTACCGCTTCGCCTTTTTCAATATTTTGATCAGTTTCATTGGAAGGGGTTTGCGCTGATGGGATCTGGACATTCTGAACAGCATTCCCTTTCTTTACTTCCAAGCCTGCTGTTAGCTCTGCTACTTCTTTTTGCGTTGATAAAGTTTCTTGAATCATTTGGCTTCCGATGTTTGAAGTCGCAATAACTATGGTATTTTTAAACGAGATGGTGTTTCCTTTATTATCTGTTAAGCGTCCGTCCTCAAGAAGCTGAAGTAAAATATTAAACACATCGGGGTGCGCCTTTTCAACCTCGTCAAGAAGAACTATGGAATACGGTTTTGCGCGGACTGCCTCAGTCAGCTGTCCTCCTTCTTCGTAGCCTACATATCCGGGAGGCGCCCCGATCAGTTTTGCGACTTCATGCTTTTCCATATACTCGGACATATCTAAGCGAACCATCGCGTCGTCTTTTCCGAATAAAATTTCGGCAATAGTTTTTGCTAGCTCCGTTTTTCCAACTCCGGTAGGGCCTAAAAATATAAATGAAGCAATCGGTCTGTTAGCAGAAGCTAACCCAATCCTACCGCGCCGAACTGCTTCAGAAACAGATTTTACCGCCTCATCCTGATCAATTAATCTTTTATGAATTAAATCTTCAAGCTTTAATAGCTTCTGACTCTCATCCTCTGTCAGACGGGTTATAGGAATTCCTGTCCAAGCGCTTACGACCTTTTCTATATCGGATCGTACCACCTCTGTGCCTTGTCTTTTCCCTTCGGCCGCCAAAAGCTTAACCTCAGCTGCCGCCTCGTCAAGTAAGTCTATTGATTTATCAGGGAGATATCTTTCCCCTATGTACTTTTTTGAAAGTTTTACCGCGTACTCTACCGCCTCAGGAGTCATTGTTACGTTATGAAACTTTTCGTACTTCCCCTGAAGCACTTTCATCATTTCAATCGCTTTTTCAACTGAAGGTTCGTCAACTAGTATTGCCTGAAAGCGCCTTTGAAACGCTTTATCTTTCTCGAAATACTTACGGTACTCTGCGGTTGTTGTAGTTCCTATTAACTGAAGCTGTCCCCGAGCAAGATACGGCTTTATTATGTTTGACGCGTCCATCGCCCCTTCCGTAGTACCGGCGCCTATAAGCGTATGAATTTCGTCAATAAATAAAAGCATCTTTCCTTCGGACAGCATTACTTCTTTAATTACGTTTTTAAGCCTTTCCTCAAATTCTCCCCTATGAGACGCGCCTGCGATAAGCGAGGTTAAGTCCAGTTGAATAATTTTTTTGTCCTTAAGCTCTTTGGGTATTTCTCCTTTTACAATTAGCTGCGCAAGCGCTTCAACTATTGCGGTTTTTCCAACACCGGCCTCGCCTATTAAAATTGGGTTGTTTTTAGTTCTTCTTAAAAGGATGTGAACCGCGCGCTCAATTTCTTTTTCACGTCCTACAACAGGATCAAGTTTCCCTTTTTTTGCCTCTTCAGTAAGATCTATCCCGTATTCCTCAATTACGCTCTTTTTTCCTGTCTTAAACTTCTTGTCTTTATCCAAAGTTTGCTCAAAGTCCTTTTTCTCTACCCCTTTTGAAACCAAAAACGCCGCGACAGACTCTTCCGAAAATATAGCGAGTAAAACATCCTCAGGTGAAATAAAGCTTGAGGAGCGCTGTTTTGAAAATTTATAAGCCTCATCGAATATTCTCTGCGTACTTTCGCCTAAAATTGGGGGCGTCGTTGCCGTACCCATTTCTTGTTTACCTTGTATTTCCTGAGCTAAATTGGCAACATCTACTTCGTGTTTTTGGAGCAGTTTATATATCTCCCTGTCATAAGTTAGCGACAAAAGAAGAATGTCCGGCTCAATAGATGAATGCTGGTATTTCTTAGCTTCATTCTGCGCCTGTTGTAAAATCTGATTTGTACGCGAGTCAAGATGCGAGAGAGCATTAACATTTTGTCTCATATTCGGATCCATAGTAGAGCTTGCAATTCCCTGAATAGGCGCGGGCGGCGCCATCATCGGAGGCACCCCTGCTGTTTGCTGCAAATTCACTCCGGGCGCAAAAGGTCCCTGCGGATTAGCACTCTGCGGAGGTTTTTCCTCGAATTGTTTTTTCTTAAATAGGTTTCCGAACATATTTTTATTATAAGCAATTATTTACTACTACAACAAATTCTTCTTATGTTTTGTTCTGTCCATTATCGTCATTTGGCAATTGTTCCGGCTTCTTTTCTTCTCCAGGAAGTTCTTCGTGCATAACCATCGTCTTTTGCGCTTCTTCCTGCTTTGTTCTATTTTCTAGAAGCGTATCCTCTTCGCTCTTTTTGTGCTGAATGCTATCAAGCACTTCCTTTGCCGCCTCAAGTTTTGCTTTTAGATACGCAATAACTTCTGCCTTTGAGAATCCCCCGATAAGAAGAAATGGCAAAGCGTCTGACACCATTTCCATTCCTTTTTGCACTTGGTTCTGGTCCGGAGAACTTAGAAGATTTACGGTTTCATTAATTTTTTCCATGTCACGGCTAATCCATTCTTCTTTTGTCGGAGTGTTTCCGTCAAGAGGAGTGGGTGGTTCCATATTCGCATAATTGTCTTTCCATATATTTTTAACCTCCTCATATTCATCAATGCTTACCTCCTGCACACGATTAACTGATGGAAGCACTATGCCTGAAACAGCACTCTCTCCCTCCTGAGGCAGTATCTTTTCGGCTAATTTATTTCCTTTTTCTTTTTCGCTAAATAATTTTTCTTTTATCTTGTCCACTAGGGATTGTTTTTCCGCATCGCTTACTTTCTCATCGGCAATCTTTTCGCTCATATCAAGAACGTAAGTCGCAAGCGGATTCCCCTGCCCCTGAGCCGATAATAATTCCTGTCTTATATCCTGAATTTTTTGCCTCTCCTGCGGAGTCAAAATAGACGTCGGGTGCGCTATGTGCTGAAGAGTAAGCGATAAACGGCTTTTTATTCTCTCCGCCGTCTCCCTGCCCCTTAAACCAACCTGCACGCCTATATTTGAAGCCGCAAGAATGGAGCGCGCTAGCGGATCGCCTTTCTTCTGCTGTTCGATAAGTCTTTCTTTAATAGTTGTAAACTTCTCTCTTTCAATGGGTGTCGCGCTGGCGGGCATTCCTATATGAGAAAGTTTTGAGGTCGTTTCCGACGCTTCCTGCCTAACCGTCTGATTTCTTGTAATTGAACTGGACTCTATCCTTGCGATGTCTCTCATCTTGGGAATTGAAAGGTTTGCGAGACGCAATACATCTGAAGTTTCATGACTAACCGCAGTAACTCTTTGTGACCTTTCAACTCCGGCAAGCCTCTTTATGGGAATCTGCATTGCTTTTTTATTCAAGAAAGGCAGTGCGCGGGCAAGTCCGGTTGTTGCCGGCCCTTTGGGAGGAGTCGTAGGAGGAATATCCGGACCTTTTCCAATAGTTCTGTTTATAAAAGGTATGTTTGTTGACACTATGCGCTGGTATAAAGGCGTTTCTGTAAGTGAAAGATTATTTAGATAATCAAGAAATATCTGCAATAAGAGAAAGGGCAAAAGAATTACCACCCAGAGCATTAGAAGCGCGACTACATATAACGCGAATGTATCGCGAAGATTAACTGAATTATTTATTCCTATCTGCTGTCCCGGGCCGCCGAGTAATATATTTATCGCGGTCGGATAAACCTGGTTCCCAACTTGAGAAAAATCAAAAGACAGAGGGATTCTGTCTCTCCACATAACCACCAGACCGTGAAGGAAAATGGCAAAAATAGGCGCATATAAAAGCCATCGGAAAAACTCCCCTATCCAGATTTTTGCGGTATTCCTTAACGGCCTAAAAAACAGGAGAAGCGGGAAAACGGGAGATATAATCACAAAGAACCACAGAATAATTTTTCTGATAAGAAGAATTCCGGTCATTACATAATAAGTCACGGCGGTAATTTTTACCAAAAGAAGAGAGATATAGGCCGACTCGTCGAATTCAATTCCGACCTGCCTAAACCCTATAAAGTTCTTGTAATCAAAAGCTATATAGAGTAAATCCTGCGGGCCTATAAAACGATCGGGTCCGCCGGAAGGATCTGAGGTACGAAGAAAAAATCCTTGTATAACATCGAAGAATTGATATAAAAATCGTATCAATGCAAAAGAAAAGACAATAAGAACAACTATAAAAATAAACCGTGGGATAAACCGCATGATAGTAACGTTTTGTCCTCTGGTTATAATAATCACAAAAGCCGCCGCGAGAACAAAAAGAACCAGCATAGCAAGGACTATATTTCTAATTACTCCCCAAAATCCCATAAGAGGATTTACCGGATTATCAGGAGTTATACTTATCCACTGATAATTTTGAAGGGTCCACTCCAAAAAATCATTAGCTCGCGCCGCTGTTTTTCCTATAAAAGTGACCTCCTGATCTTTCTGCCACTGTCCCGCGGGGTTTGCGGGGGTTGGGGAGGTCGCTGTAGTATCTATCGTCTGCGCGTAAGTACTTAGAGGTGTTACCAAACCTACTATTAGAAAAATAAAACTAAAAAATACGGGCAGTAATTTTCTCATATCTTTATTCTAATAATATCAATAAAACAATATAGCAATTCATCAATTTATTTTCTAATTAAATCCCGGAATACGAAGTATATCGCCGGTTACGACCTGAATAAAAACAAAACCGAATATCGCAAGTAAAACTCCTGCTATGGAGTATAGAATATACGACCTGCCTTTTTGAAGCTTTCCGGGGTCTCCCTGAGACGTCATTATAAAATATCCGCCGACTATTATAAAAATAATCGCAATCATTCCTATAAAACCGAGTCCTACTCCATAAAATTTTTGGACAAATCCAACAGGATCATCGGGTATACATCCAAAATCTGTTAATATCTCATTTGCAGCGCAGATTTCCATAATACAATAGTATCATGCAGAAGTAGTTCAAACAATAGTTTTCTG
>Ga0066639_10005805_pt1 | contig 10339 bp, 12 predicted proteins | sample CryGeyCG2114_010_2_FD_59504 | JGI IMG/M metagenome (GOLD analysis project Ga0066639, IMG submission 59504) | Groundwater microbial communities from aquifer - Crystal Geyser CG10_big_fil_rev_8/21/14_0.10 | ecosystem: Environmental > Aquatic > Deep subsurface > Groundwater | place: USA: Utah... | reverse complement strand
TAAGCCTATAATTTCAGATGTGACAGCAGAGAACGAAGTGGCTTTTGAAAATGAGATTGTCAAAATAAGAAAGGCAGTTACGTTACTGCACAACAAGCAGTTCGATAAGGCGATGGAGCATCTTCAAAAACTGGAACAATCTAGATTCAAACAAATTCGCGTACGCGCAAAATTTAATATTGCTCAACTACTCATGGGACAAAAAGAATTTGACTTAGCGCTGCAAGTTTTTGAAGAAATTTTACAGCAATACGCTTTTTCCGGAATGATTTTAGAATCATTGGAAGGAATTGTGGTTTGTGCTAACCAGCTAAAGCTGGAGGAAAAAAAATCTAAATATAGCTCACTTTTGAGAGATATATTTAAACGGCCTTAAGGGGAGAGTTCATTAGAATGCAGCATAGGCCTAAATTTTTCTATTTTTTATTCTTATTTGTCTGTCAATTTTCTTGGGCACAATATGATGATCGCGATTTTCTCGATTTGGTGGATGAAGATGATTCAATCATTGCAGAAAAAGATCCAGTTGAACTAAAAAGAGAAACACTTAAAGCAGTTGATCTTAATTTAACTGAAAAAGAAGAATTGGATGACCTCGAGTCCCTACGAGAAGACATTGGGGAAATTTATTTTGAAGATACAAATATTGATCCCAAAAAAATAAAAAAGGCCTTAACTGAAGAAGGTAAAGATAATACGATCATTCAAAAAAAAGAAGGCGATCCGGTTGGAGATATTCCTGAAAAAGATATTCCGGCCGAATACCAAAGCTTAAAAAATGAAAAAGTTAAAATATTTGATGTTGGAAAAGAGGAAAAAGAACTCTTAAAACTATCTAAATTGATCGAAAATAAAATACCTGAAAAGCAATGGAATGAGGTGGCCAAAACTAATAAAAGCGATAAATACGTCATCGTTGAAGGTGAATATTTGTGGAAAATTTCACAGAAGCTTTTTGGTTCAGGCTTTTACTATCCGAAAATATGGTCACTGAATCCTTATATTACGAATCCTCATGAAGTTAAACCAGGGATGGTTTTAATTTTTACCACCGGAGATGAAGATTCTCCTCCTGAAATAAAATTAGGAAGCTTTGATGACGACATTGTATTTGAAAGCAAAAGACAAGGAAAAAAATTTGTTGAAAAACTGGGTGATTTTGGCCGGTTTGGCGAAGATGCCAGACCTCCTTGGATTAAGGAAAAAGCAGAATTATTAAAACAAGGTGTATTTATTCAATATGCGACAGAAGAGACCTATGAGGACTTAGCAGATATATCAAAATCTTCACTGGTTACAGAGTTTAAAAAATACTCACCCCCTGACGCAAAAATTAAAATTTATCAAGATGCTGAAGAAATAGTCCCAGTCGGGTTTGATAAAGAATCAAAAGTGGCCACTAAGTTTAAGGAAGGCTTCTTTTTAAATACATTTGTAACGAGTAATATTGTTCAAGATTTCGGTGAAATTACGGATGCCAAGAAGGCCGGTATGTTTCAATCAAAACATGACACCGTTTATGTTAAGTTTGATGCGCTTGTTTCGGTGGCACCAGGGGATATGTTTTCGGTATATTCAGCAGATGGAAAAATATCCCATGAGGTTTCAGATAGGGAAGGATATAAATATACCATTGTTGGGCAGATCAAAGCGATTCAAAAAATTTCGGATAAATGGGAATGTCTTATTACAGACAGTACAGGAGTTATTCAAAGGCATGATCGTATTACCGTACATACTCCCCGAATTGGGCAACTGATTACTTCCTTTAATGCACGCAACATCGAAGCAGCAGTTATCGGTGGATATAATGCTAGTATGGCCAATTATGCTACCGGTGACGTTCTTTATTTAGATCGTGGTCGTGCCGATGGGCTTGAATTAGGTAATGTTTTAGAGGCCTTTTCATTTATTGATCAAGGAACTGAAAAAAGAATCACCTATAATCCTACTTACAAAATTGGAGAGATCTCAGTAATTACATTAACCGACAATTTCGCCACTGGGTTGGTTACGAATGCGAAAGATTCAATTGCCTTGGGTAGTCTTTTGGTTACCAAAAATAAAGAACAGGCGGCCCGAGATTACAGAATTAAAAATGAAGCGGCCTTAAATGATGTTAGAGATTTGGAAAAAAAGTCTCTAGATGAATTAGATGTGGAACTAAATTTAGATGATCTAGCGGATGATCTTTTAGATAAGGCGGATAAAATTCAGCTGACTGAAGATGAATTAGAAGAGTTGGAACGACAAGAACGTGAAAAATCGATCATTAAAGATAGCGAGAAAGATTTACGTGCGCTAGAACGATTAGAAGAACAAATTGAAGATGCAGAGGTTCAGTTAAATGAGTCAAAAGTGGATGAAGATAGGCTACTAGAGCATTCCAATCTTGATTCAGTGGAAAAAGATGATAAATCTCCACGAGCAGATGCATTTGAGTCATTAAATGAAATTGAAAAAGAGCAAGGCCGAAAATATTTGGATGAAAATTTAAACTCCAAAGAAAATCCTTATGGATTAACTGAATTTGATTTAGAAGAAATTGATGAACTTTTAAATCTAGAGCAAAAATAATAAACTATGAGGATAAATGTGAATAAGTTTCTTATATTAATGCTCTTTATTTATAGCAGTATTCTGGTTGCTGACGATAAAAATGAATATTCCATCAATTTATTTTGCCAAGACTTAAATGTGATTTTAGAGCGAGTTAGTGTTCATTCTTATAATATTGCCAATCATCAAACCACCCGAACTGAAAACGGAACGCCATTTAGAAGAAAGATAATTGATCATTGTCTGCATGGCCAATGTCTGATTTCAGAGGATCAAACACCTCCTATTTTAAAGTATCGGCCGGGGCATCCAGATGCCAATGAAAATGGATTTGTGGCCTACCCTGATTTTTCAATTGATCAGGAGAGGGCCAAATTAATAAAAGCACAAAATGCTTACGATTTAGTGGTTGGAAATATGCCAATAAGTTCAGTTAATCTTCTTGTTGGAAATAAATGGGATGAATGTTTTTCGAAGTACATATATTTCAAAGAGCAATTTGATTTTAAAACATATTTGGGCCGGAAGTGAATTTCAGAGATGCAAATGAATTTGACTATGATTTTGTCAAAAATCTTCATCATTTAACATTAAAAGAATATATTGAACCGATCTGGGGATGGGATGAAACTGAACAAGACCAGGCCTTGAGAAAATGGTTTAACCCCGCAAAAGTTAAAATAATCCAAGATATTAATAAAGAGATTGGTATCGTTGTGGTTATACATAGGCAGAAAGATATTTTTTTTGAAAGTATTTCAATTATTCCAGGTTATCAAAAGCAAGGTCTTGGAACGAAGATAATAAAAAATATTATTGATGAGGCCAAGAAAAAACAAATGCCAATTGTTTTACAAGTATTAAAAACTAATCATAAAGCAAAAAAATTATATGAACGCTTGGGATTTAAAGTTTATGATGACAAAAATGAGCATTTTTATTTAAAGCTGGACTTACCCGAGGCCTAGTTTTTTCCAGTAATTATTCGTTTTGTAATTTTGTTTCTAGAATATAAACGAGCATAAATCCAATAAGCATAAAGACTAACGCATAAAAAGTTTCTAAATTAAATTTTTGCGGTAAGAAGTTTGCTTCTTGGAGAATATGAGCTTTTCCTCTAATGACGACAGACTCAATGGTGATCTTCCATGGCCAAACTTTTCGTAATGAACCAAGCATCAAACCGGTGAGGCAGGCCAACGTGGGATGATAGTATTTCTTTAAAAACCAAGAAAGAATTCGGGTAAATCCAAAGAGACCTAAAAAAGCACCAACGCAAAAAAGCAAAATGGTAGAAAAAGATTCTAACGTAAATGGGTTTTTAACTGCTCCAGTAATATAGCGGTATTTTCCCATCAGTAGTAATAAAAATGATCCACTAATACCGGGCAAAATCATGGCACAGATTGAGACAATTCCACTAAAAATAATAAACCACCAAGTGTTGGGAGTTTGGATGGGAATAACTCCTACTAAAAGGTAGGCCATTACTGTTCCAGTCAAAAAAAAGATCAAATTCATTTTCCACGATTTTATTTTCTTACCTAAAATGACTGTGGAGGCCATGATCAAACCAAAAAATAAAGACCAAGTATAAATGGGAAAATGATCTAGCAGATAATGAATAAGATGAGATAATCCCATAATGGAAAGACCAATCCCAAGGCCTAAGGTTACCAAAAATGGGCCTTCAATATCTTTTAGAAAACTTTGGAAATTTAAAGTTAGTAAATTTTTTATGGCGGAAGGAGATATTGATTGAATTGCTTGAAGTAATCTTGAATAAATACCAGAAATGAGTGCCACTGTTCCCCCAGATACACCAGGAACGATATCGGCCGCCCCCATACATAGACCTTTTATAAATAAAATAATTGTGTCTTGGAAATTGTTAGGAAATTTATTTTTTAAGAAGGCCGCTTTAAGATTTTTATATTGCATTTATTACCTTTTTTGGTTGAGATAGAGATAGATGAAATCAATCTCTTCGGACAAGCTTGGAAAATATGTCGATTCCATTATCTTTGACTTAATTGCAGAATCGTAGCTTGCAGGATATAAACCTGTTAAGACTTTACTTTTTAGTATTTCAAAATCAATTTCATTTAATTTAGGCCCCAATGTTCCACCTAATTTAGGGTCAGAATGATGACAGCTCGTACAATACTTTTGGTAAATGATTTGGCCGCGCTTAATTTTTTCTTGATGGGAGAGTTGTTCAATTGGTTTTTTTAAAATCTCAGGACCTGATTTTTCACAGGCCAAAAAAAACAATAATGAAAGGTAAAAGAAAAAATGCATTCTGGGATGTTATGATACTGGATCTTTATTGTCGAAAAGTTAAATTTTTTCAAAGTGAAAGCATTTAAAATCAAATAATGATAAGTTATGATTTACGACAAAGGAGTTTGGCAATGTCTCTTTTAATCCCGACTATTTTTCTCAGTATTGTATTGACTTCATGTGGCCATATCTCGAGCGAGATCCAACGGAATCTACGAGAAGATCAGGCGCTTCGAGAAAGGGAGACCCCCTCTTGGACCAGTGAGTCAGATATAATCGGAAGACCCGGCTGCCTCAAGGATGAAATTTGTGCTACCGGGCATGGAGATAGCTTATTAACGGCAAAGTTAAATGCTAAAAAACTACTAGAAGATTTAATTAAAAAAAATGAATTGGTATTGTCAACTCATGTGAAAGGCCAAAAAAAGTTAGAAATTCAGGCCTTGATCCCCAAATTTAGATTTAAAGGTCATTTTAAAAATGATCAAGATGTTTATAGTTTAGCTTCCATTAAAATTCAGCAAATTATTAGTCACTTAAATGAAAATGCTAAACTTTCGGAAAAGAATGCCCAAGACCAAATCCAAACCAAATAAATTTATGCTTTGTCTCCTAACGATCGAAAAATCATTATGGAGCGAAAACAGATCATCATATTATTTTTAGTGGTTAATTTTTATTCTAATAATGGTTTGGCCAAAAAATTTAATCGATCAAACCAGGTATTACATGAGACACACCGATCTGCTAATACAAATTTAAAATGGACTCAAGTTGATTCCAACCACGAAGTAAATATCAAAAATTTAATTTACTTTTTGTCTAAGTCAGATACGGGGCAAAAATTATTATTAAAGGCGCAGCAAAGGGCGGCCAAAATTGGTGAGACATTATTGGATGTCATTCACGCTGGAAATGGGTCTCTGACTGATACCACATTAATTCGGAAATTTTTGGCCAATAATCCACTCCACGTTATTTATGAGTCTAAATCAAAAATCTACATAAATTCAAATTTAACTATTATAGATGCTGTTTTAGATTTAGCACATGAACTTACTCACTTTGCTTACCGAGGACATTTTAATCCTTATTCCAAAAATTTTTCTTTAGACCATTTCATTGAATCAACAGTAGAAGGAGTTGGAGGTGAAGTGGATGCTTACATCACAGAATGCAAGGTTTTAAGCGAAGTATTTAAACAAAATCAACAAAACAGATATCATTGCAGAAGAATTTTAAATGATAATGGAGAAGGCCTCTCATTTCAAAGGGCCAAAGAAGAATTTTATAAAGTGGGCCGCTATTATGATAAATTTAAGGCCAAGCTGAAAAATTTAGGAGTAAAAAAAATCTCCCCATTTCTAAGTGATAAAGAGCCTATTTTTATTTCTTCGGCCTATGGTCGGCCTTATCCGATTGCTGCTTTAGAAGAATATCTTTCAGTCATGGGACATGTTTGTGAAAATGATAAAAAACGCCTGGAATACATTAATTTAGAAAGTTCCCAAAATGATCAAAGTATTGAAAAATACCGTAATCAACTCAAGCTTTTTAAGAGTAGATGCACAGAGTTGTTATAAAAGTCCTTCCAATCCAATTAATAAAGAACCAATTTATTTTATCTTTGCACTGTTTTTTTTTTGCAGTATGATGAACCATATCAATCAGTTGAAAGTTCAGAGAAGGGAATAAGAATGCAAGATGGGATTATCCTAACCACAGTGGATGAATTTTTAAATTGGGGAAGAAAAAATTCTTTATGGCCAATGACGTTTGGATTGGCCTGTTGTGCAATTGAAATGATGGCCACGGGAGCATCCAAATATGATCTAGAACGTTTTGGTTGTGGTGCTTTTATGGCCACTCCTCGGCGTGCTGATCTGATGATCGTGGCCGGAACAGTGACCTTAAAAATGGCCACCCGAATTGAAACACTTTTTTCTCAAATGCCGGAACCAAAATATGTTATTAGTATGGGATCTTGTGCCAATAAAGGTGGCCCTTATTGGCAGCATGGATATCATGTTTTAAAAGGCGTTGATGAAATTGTTCCGGTGGATGTTTATGTTCCGGGTTGTCCCCCTCGTCCTGAAGCCTTACTTGATGGTTTTATAACTCTTCAGAAAAAAATCGCCAATGAACGACTCCTTCGTGACAAATGGGTGGCCAATGTTTAGCACTTATACTGACTCAATTAATAAAATGATCCCTGAAGCGAAAGCGATTTATGAACTGCGTGAAGTAGGAGATACTCCCATTGATATTGAAGCGGAATCGGTTCATCCAGTGTGCCAGCATTTAAAAACACAATTTGGCTTTCATGTACTTGAGGTCATAACAGGATGTGATTACCCTGATCGAATTGAAGTTAGCTATATACTTGCCAATTTTACTGATAATCAAGAAGTGATATTAAAGACCAAACTTTCACGAGAAAATCCGGTGGTCGACTCGGTATCTGATATTTGGAGTAGTGCTAATTTTCAAGAGCGTGAGTGCTTTGATATGCTGGGTGTTCATTTTAATAATCATCCGGATCCACGCCGTATTCTTTGTCCTGATGATTGGGAGGGATTTCCTCTGCGTAAGGATTATAAAACTCAGGAACGCTACCGACATATGATCGTAAATCCGGAATCAAAAATGAATATTGAGGACCGGGAATTTGCCAATAAACAAAAAGCACTTGAGGCCAAGCAAAAGGCGCTAGAAAAGACCAAGGCCGATGCAATGGCCGAACCTAAAAAAGTTGCTGAGATTGTGGAAGATAAAAAAGATGATCAAGGGGAGAAATCCTAAGTGAATGAAAACTTTAGTAATCAAGAAAAACTTAAGACCGATCTTTTAACCATTAATATGGGGCCACAACATCCGGCAACCCATGGAGTATTGAGGGTTGAAATCAAAACGGATTCCGAAATTGTAGTCCAGGCAATTCCTCATATTGGCTATCTTCACCGATGTTTTGAAAAACATGCTGAAAATCTTGATTACCGCGGGATTATTCCTTTTGTGGATCGGATGGATTATTTGGCCGCTATGAGTATGGAATGGGGGTATGTTTTAGCCGTTGAAAAAATGCTTAAAACTGAAATTCCACTTCGAGCAGAATATATTCGTGTGCTTGTTTGCGAACTTCAGCGAATTGCTTCCCATTTGATGTTTTTTGGAACTTATCTTATTGATTTAGGGGCCTTTTCTCCTTTTTTATATGCCTTCCAAAAAAGGGAATGGATTTTAAGACTTTTTGAAGAACTTTCTGGTGCTAGGCTTTTATACAATTATATTTGGATTGGGGGAGTTTGGAATGACATCACTGATCAACAGTTGAAGGGAATTGAAAAGTTTTGCCACGAAATGGACTTAGAAATTGCCAAATATCATAAATTAGTTTCAGGCAATTCGATCCTAATTAACCGTCTCAAAAATGTGGGAGTTATGGATCAAAATTTATGCTTTGATTACGGGCTGACGGGGCCGATTCTAAGGGCCGCTGGTGTTAAGTGGGATCTCCGTAAAAACCGCCCTTATAGTATCTATGATAAATTTAATTTTGAAATACCAGTAGGAGAAGGTTTTAAAGGAACATTGGGTGATTGTTACGATCGTTATATGGTCAGAATGCTTGAGATGGAGGAATCCTTGAAGATTATTCGGCAATGTTTAGAAGGAATTGAGGCAGGGGATATTCAGGCCAAAGTTGCTAAAAATATTAAGCTCCCGGCAGGAGAGATCTACTCCAAATCAGAATGCCCTCGGGGGGAATTGGGCTATCATCTCATCAGTGACGGCGGGAAAACTCCTTATCGCTTAAAAATCAAATCCAGTTGTTTTACTCATGTTTCGGCCTTACCAGCGGTTGCTGCTGGCCAATTAATTGCTGATTTTGTGGCCACCATTGGAAGTATCGATATTGTTTTAGGTGAGGTGGATCGATGAGCTCGCAAGAACTTACTATTTCAGGCTATTTTAAAAATATTTATGATGGGATAAGTTCTTGCTTGAAAGGCATGTTCATCACTATTCAATATGTTTTTTTCAAAAAACATGTCACAGTCCAATATCCGGAAGAAAGGGAAGAGCTTCCCGAAAGGTCACGTTCTCGACTTTTTAATGATGTTCAAAATTGTATCGCTTGTAACCAATGTGCTGTGGCATGCCCAGTGGATTGTATTTATATTGCCTCTACGAGGCGTGCGAAAGATGCACCTGAACTTAAAACCGCGACAGGAACTGCAATTCGTCTCGACCTTACTCAATTTGTAATAGATGAGGCCCTTTGTTGTTATTGCGGTCTATGTACTACTGTTTGTCCCACTGAATGCCTTACCCATACTAAAGATTTTGAAATTTCCATGTATGCCATCGAGGGAATGAAATATAACTACCTTGATTCAGAAGTCAAAAGTTGGCGGACTCGTTTAGTAAAACCAGAATATTTGTAAAAGCTTGTTTATTTCATTAGACTAATGGATACGTAAAAGATTGCTCTATCAGGTGGAAGGCGATGAGAAAGTCAATTTTGATTGCTATATTGGTTACAGGTCTTATGATTATATCCGGAGCTGTTTTAAGCAATAATAATCGTCCGTTAACGGTATCTAGTTTTTCTTCGATTACGTTACATTAAGGCCAATTTAAATTAATGTCTGATGAAGTGACTTTGAGAAAGATGTTCTGTTTCAGGGGAGTCAAAATCGGGCGCTTGAGCGAAACGCCCCAAAACTTTTTTAAGATCTTGTGGAATTTCCACTGCTCGGTACTTTTTTCCATTAGATGTGCGAATCCAATAACCATCAATAATTTCATCTTGAGAAACGATACGGATCGGTTTTATTGAGATGATGTGGTCATAATTAATTAAAAGAGTCTCTTCGCGAGTATCCAAGCGGTGTTCATCTTTTGTATTTAAAATTCTAAATTTCCCAAACTGAACCATCTTTAATACCTCTTAGTATATGGGTTGCTTATAAATCATATGATTAACTCGGTCCAGCATATTCGGATAAATAGGTTAAAATTTCCCTGCTTTAAGCTACTAAAATGACAGGTAATTGATGAACATAGGAGTAGAAGATAATTTTGGCCAGACGTTTATGTTGCTAAGTGCTATAAACTTTAAATGAGTAGAACGACATCGATTGTCTGCATTTTTGTTATGGGGACCATTTTTGCTCAGGCCATTTTGGCCGCCCCATCCACCAGAACCCGTCCCCGTTATTCGGAACAACAATTCTATGAAGTCTATGAGCGAGTGGAAAGCACTTACCTTCGGCCCGGAAGAGAGAGAACTCAGAGAACATTAATCATTGATTTTTTTGATGCCCTCAGTATCCCAAATTCGCCGTTATTGTCGGAGTATATTTCCCGCATTCATGAGAAAAAAGATGTGGCCACTCTTATCTTAGTAATGGACCGAGTGAGTGGAATCCAGACTTGGGATCTTAATCAACTTAGAGAACCCGAAGTTCGTCAACGACAACGGTTAAAAAGA
>Ga0066639_10005803_pt1 | contig 10343 bp, 8 predicted proteins | sample CryGeyCG2114_010_2_FD_59504 | JGI IMG/M metagenome (GOLD analysis project Ga0066639, IMG submission 59504) | Groundwater microbial communities from aquifer - Crystal Geyser CG10_big_fil_rev_8/21/14_0.10 | ecosystem: Environmental > Aquatic > Deep subsurface > Groundwater | place: USA: Utah... | reverse complement strand
AATTTAAAATATCACCCAAATTAAAATTTTTATTTCGCGGATAAAGTTCTTGGAAAATTCTCGTAATAACCGATAAATCTTCCGGATAATCCAGGGTAAGCCGCAAAAATGAGAAATTTGGAACATAAAATATATTTTCTTTTCTGAAGACATCTCCATGCTGTCTGATATAAGAAGTGACGTGCTCCTTATCCAAAGGGTCTTGAGAATCTTTTTGCGATTTTTCAAGAGCATTGAAAGAAAAAATCTCTACATCCATCCCCCAAGGATATGTCGGAGGATTGATATTGCTCACATAATCGTATTTTCCTGGATTTTCCAAATAAAAACCAATCACTCTATCCACTATTTCGGGATCCATTAAGGGGCAGTCACCCGTCAGACGCACGATATGTTCGGCGGAAAATTTACAGGCAGTTTGGTAATAACGGTCTAAAACATCATTTTCCGAGCCGCGAAAAACTTCAATATGCGATTTTTCCGAGATCTTAGCTATGGCATCATCCTCCGATTTATCCGTGGTGGCAACAATAATTTTGTCCAAGAGGTTTGCTCGCTTAACCCTGCGAATCATATGTTCCAGAAAAGTCATACCTTCAACCTTTTTTAAAACTTTTCCGGGCAAGCGATAGGAATTCATCCGTGCCTGAATTATAGCCGTAATCATAGTGCGACAAAAAATCTATTAATTAGAGAGCACACCTTTTGCATGTCTTTTTTGGTCAAGTCGGGATAACACGGAAGAGTTAGGCAAGAGCTTTGATATTCTTCCTCATTTTTCAACGAGACATCTCTATAACCGTTTTCTTGATAATAAGGATGAGAATAAACCGCGGGATAATGGAAATTTGCGCCGATTCCGTTTTTCTTCAAAAAGGATGATAGTCTGTCGCGATTTTTCGGGTCGCGAGTTCTAACAACATAAATATGCCATCCGGAATAATTATTAGCCAGACATACGGGTAATAAAATATCGGAAGAATTTTTCAAAATGGATTTATACCATCGCGCGATTTGATTGCGTTTTGCCACAAATACATCTAATTTTGTCAGCTGAGAAATTCCCAGGATGGCCTGTATGTCGGTTATCCTATAATTATAGCCGAGCTCGGTCATGATATTTTTCCCGTTTTCGTTTTTTTGGATACCATGGTTCCTCAAAAGCGTCAGACGCTCATAAATTTTTTTATCATTTGTAAGCACGGCCCCTCCCTCACCCGTGGTGATAGATTTAACCGGATGGAAACTAAATACCGTCATATCCGAATATTTACAACTTCCAACTTTGGAATTTTTATATCTAGCGCCTAAAGCATGACAAGCGTCCTCAATCACAAGAAGATTATGCCGCCGCGCGATCGCTCTGATGACAGACATCTCGCAGGGATGTCCCGCAAAATGCACGGGCACAATGGCTTTGGTCCGGGGAGTTATGAGTTTTTCTATCTTGGTTTCATCAATGTTATAAGTATCCGGACGTATATCGCAAAAAACGGGTCTGGCGCCCGCGGCCATAAGCATATTAGAGGTGGCCACAAAAGTGTTGGGCGTGGTGATAACTTCATCTCTTTTTTTAAAACCTGCAATCACATACGTCAAATGTAGCCCCGCTGTTCCGCTTGAAACCACTACCGCATATTTTGCCCCGCAATAAGAAGCAAGTTTTTTTTCAAATTCCAATATCCTAGGCCCTTGCGTAAGCCAGTCGGATTTCAGGACATTGACAACATTCTTTATATCTCTAGAAGAAATATGTTGATGCGAATATGGGAGGTTTTTCATTATGTAACATCATAAACTATAAAATTTTCTTCAGTTCGGAGGCGGATAAGCGGGATTTATTGGTGTTGCTTGCGTAACAAAAACCTTCTTCAAGTTTTTTCCCGTCCCGATAATATTTTTTATGGATATTGCGATCCCAAAAAGGAAATTCTGGTAAAATTACATAATGTTTACCGAGGTCTACGGTATGCCTTGCTTCCTGATTTGTTATCAAAACTTCATGCATTTTTTCGCCCGGACGCAATCCTATTGTTTTTATCACAGCTTTCGGCGCAAGAACGTCAATAAGCTCTTTTATGCTCATACTTGGTATTTTAGAAACGAATAATTCGCCTCCTACCATATTTCGCAAAGCAAATTCCATCAAGTCATTAGTCTGTCCAAGACTTATCCAAAAACGAGTCATATTGAGATCGGTAACTTCTACCTTTTTTTCATTATTTAGCAGGGTTTCTATAAAACTCCCTCTGCTGGCGATGACATTTCCATATCTTACGACTGAAAATTTTGTCTTGGAAGAATAAGAGTTGGCGGCCACGAATAATTTTTCCGCGCAAAGCTTGGTTGAGCCGTATAAATTACTCGGATGAGCCGCTTTGTCAGTAGAAACCAAAAGCACTCTTCCCACTCCCTCGTCAATAGCGGCTTCAATTACGTTTTGAGTACCCATGATATTGGTTTTGACAGCCTCAAATGGATTATATTCCAAAGTAGGAACCTGTTTTAAGGCGGCCGCGTGCACCACTACGTCAACTTTGGAAAAAGCCCGCCGGAGGCGATTAAGATCTCTCACGTCTCCGATAAAAAATCTTAACTTATCGCCTCTTATTTCTTTTCTCATTTGATATTGTTTCAGCTCGTCACGACTTAGAACAATTACCTTTTTAAGTTTCTTATTTTCAAGCAGATGTCTGACAAAGCTTTTCCCAAAAGACCCCGTTCCTCCGGTAACCAATATGGTTTTATTTTTCAGACTATACATAAAATTATTTTTACTATTACTCACATTAATCCCACAAATTATCTTTTTCCCAATTGCCTTTTTTATCCTTACGCCAAACAGTAGGATCTCGGAAAGTATCGGCAATACGGTCAAATTCCTCTTCGGACATATTTACATATTCGCACCACCTTTTCAAATCTCTGGGTTTTACGTGATCATATTTTTTCACCATTTGTATCCCCTCTTCTCTCGTCATATGTCCCGCCCTTATATCTTTGCAGGAATGGTCGGTGGCCCTGCCATATCCAAATTTCACATATTTTAAATAATCATGTATGCCATTTTCGTGCATATCATCCAAATTGGAAAATTTGCGGTAGGTTCTGTCAAAAGCTTCTGGTGATTCTTCCCATCCATATAATTTTTGCATTTCTTTGTAATGGACATTGGCGTCCCAATTCACATAATTTCCAAGATGAATCCCCCTCACTCCAGATTTCTCCAGCTCTTCTTCCGAAGGATACTTTGCCCAAAGTAAATCCCGCTCTTCAAGTTTATCGTCCTTATCTTCAAGCATATCTTGCCAATCAAACCCTCTTAAAGGATGCTCCAGACGATATTTGGCGGTCATTTCAGGGAAATCATTCATTGAATACATACCACCCAAGTCCGTAAAACCGTGCTCTCCTTTGATAATAAGCTTAATTCCAAGCTTTACCGCTATCTGGACCGGGTAGCTGAAAATACCGCAATGAGCGTGCCAATTCATATCACCCATTTTTTTAAAACATATCCTGTTCAACTTTATCAAAGTCTCTTCGCTCGGCCCGAAGACCAAATGATCCACATTAAAGACTTTTCTCATTCTGCGCAAATTCCTCTCGCCTACCGGCAGATAATTATTTCCATGGTAGGTAACCAATAATGGTTTCAGCCCTAATACCTTGACCGTATAGTGCGTTTGAAAATAGCTGTCTTTTCCTCCGCTTACCGGAACGATACAATCATAGTTATCCCCCTTTGTTGATTTATATTTAGATACTAAATCAACGAGCATCTCACTCCTTTCATCCCAATTTATTTTTTTTCTTTCTTCGGCAACCCGACATCCCGAACATACACCATTCTTGTCAAAAGTCATTTTTACAGCCGAAGAAGTTGGATAAACACATTTGCTACAAAATTTCATGTTTTTATACCTTATACAAGCAAATTATATTCGCACGTCAATGCCAGATTTAGCCAAATAATCTTTGGCATACTTGGTGCTCTGCTCGCTAAAATGGAAAATATTAGCCGCGGACACGGCTGACGCCCCTTTTTTCAAACCTTCTACCATATCTTCCCATTTACCCGCACCTCCACAAGCAATAACCGGAATATTGACACTTCTTAGCACCTTATCAATGAGATTCAGATCATACCCCTCTAGAGTTCCGTCCCTGTCTATAGAGTTTATAAGTATCTCTCCAGCCCCGAGTTCTTCAGCTCTTTTGGCCCAAACTTCTGGAGACATTCCGGTAGATTTATCTCCATAATCGGTAAAAACCTCGTAATTATCAAAACCGCGCCGTCTTGCATCAATAGATACCACCACCGCCTGGCTTCCAAATTTATTAGCGGCCTCACTGATAAAATCAGGAGTGGCTATGGCTTGTGAATTAATGCTTATTTTATCCGCTCCCGACTGAAAAAATATTTGAGCGTCATTTATATTTCTTATGCCTCCGCCTATCGTCAAAGGCACAAAGCATATTTTAGCGCACTCTTTCACTATACCGATAAAGTTCTCAATAAATTTAAAATTATAATCTCTCCTTAAAAGGGAAGTATAATCTTTGGTCCGACTGATATCTAAAAAAATAATCTCATCCACAGACCAAGTATTAAAAAATTGTATAGCTATTTTCGGATTCCCCAATATCTGGAAATCTTCAAATCTGGTGCTTTTTACCAATTGGCCATTTTGCAGCAAAAGGCAGGGAATAAGTCTTTTTTTAAGCATTATTGTAACTTATAGAAATTCTTTAATAAAGTTAAACCGCTTTTTTGGCTCCTTTCAGGATGAAATTGCACCCCAAAGATATTGTCCTCCTCCACAGCCGCGGTAAAATCTTCGCCATAGGTGCAGACTGCCGCCATATTCTTTTTTTCTTTGGTCCTAAAAATATAACTATGAACAAAATAAAAAGTATTGGGCGCAGTATCCACAAACAGCTTATTGTCAGCTTTGGGGATTATATCGTTCCAACCAACATGAGGTATCCTTAAATTTTTGTCTTCAGACTTAAAACGAGAAACTGTTCCTCCAATCCACCCCAGCCCATCTGTTTTTCCTCCTTCCTCACCCATCTCTGCTAGCAACTGCATACCAAGACATATTCCAAGAAAAAACTTTTTATTTCCTAGAACCTCTCTGGAGAGGGTTTCTTTAAGACCATACTTACTCAATTGATTCATTCCTTCTCTGAACGAACCAACCCCGGGAAGTATTATGTGAGTGGATTTTTCAATAACTTCTCTTTCGCGAGATATATTAAAATCAAAATGCAGATATTCCAAAGCATTTGCCACTGACGCTATATTACCCATACCGTAATCTACAATAGCGATCATCGTAATTTGGATACAGTGTGATTTGTCATAACAATTCTTTAGAACCTATCTCAAAAATAATCTTTAGCTATTTTTGAGATAGGTTCTGGTTGATATCTTCTAAAATGGCTTTCACAAGATTGTTTTTGTTTTCTTCCGGAGTAAGAGAAGATATCCTCATACAATAATCCTCGAGATACGCCCTTACACTGGATTTGCCAAAAGCGACAAGATATTTTATTATTTCTTTTTTGTCAACTCTAAAACCAGCTTCTATCTTCTTAATCTCCCGCTTGCATGATTCTGGACCGTCAACATACAAAACACCAGGAGCATGTCGATACCAAGGATATCCAAATATCAAGGTTGGTTTACCATAAAACAAAACCTCCCAACCTCCTGTTCCCGTCACAGTGCCGACAGATTTACATCTCTCTAAAAGAATATGATGATCATAGTTTACAGGAACTATTTTTACTCCCTTTACTTTACTTATTTTCTCATAATACCCTCGGTAACGATAATCAAAGAAAATGGGACCTCGCGGCAACCATTGCGTGGGATGTTCCTTTACATATATTCCCCATCCTTCCGGCAAAGATGAAGCAAGGGTTTCTATCATAAATGTCTGATCTAAAAATATCCCCCCTAAAGGATTGGTAGAGCCTTCCGGCTGATACTGAAGAGGCACATAGATAAAATTTTTGTTAAAACTAGGAACACTTTGAACCGACTTATATTCTCTTATCAGATCTCCTCTGAACCATCTGACACAATGTAGAAATATCTTTTTAAAGAAACTTAAATCCTTAAAAGAATTGAGTAGAATTTTTAGTTTCCTTCTAAAGAAATCTACGCCTTTGTACCTATTTATTATTTCTTCAGTGTCCAAAGGAATGGAATTTTCTTTTGACGATTCTTTCAAGAATAGTTCCTTTATATCCGGCTCCAGGTCAGACAAATCAAAATCATTTTTTGAAGCCTGTTCAGCTAAGATTTTTTTTAATTTCAAACTGCCTACTTTTAAGTCATTTGTAAGCAACAAACGGTCCCCAATTCTGGTGAAGTTAAAAAATATGTTTTTAATGCCATATAAATTAGCTAAAGAATACACTATAAAATCATAAACTATATGCGGTTGAGCGGGATAAACAATCACATCCGGCTTAAATTTTTTTAAAACCTCGCTCCAATACCCCAAAAGATGATAATAAAAAAGTTTTCTCTCTCCTATGGACAGATACCCGTATTTCTTGAACATCATCATTATCACCATTGATTCTGTTTCAAACATTTTGGATATCAATTCTTTATCCGGTAGACTATTTTCAAGATATTTTAATTCCTCCGGAGGGATACATGATAAAACTCTGCCAAAGTCGTGGAAAATAGTTTTGGGAAAATTGGATTTTGCAAGTTCAATATTCGTTCTTGGAGTAGTAACCCAATAAATTATATCACACGAATTCTTGGATAAATCTAAAGCAGCCTCAACAGCCATATTAAAACCGCCCCAACCCAAAAGAAAAATTTTTTTACGTTGATTTTGCATTTAAAATGGGGAACAGACAATTTTTATCTTCTTAAATTATAAACCTTAAAGAAATAAGATTCTTTGTCTTTAAGCAATTCTGTCGGAGGTCCTTCTTCAATTATTTTTCCATCACTGACCACAATAAGTTTATCCATAGAAACTACTGTTGACAACCGATGAGCGATGGCTAAAACGGTTAATTTACCTCTGAGATTATCTATGGAATTCTGTATAAGAAGTTCTGACTCATTATCCAGCGCGCTGGTAGCTTCATCCAATATTAATATTTGAGGTTTTTTGGCTAAAGCTCTGGCTAATATTATCCTTTGCCTCTCTCCTCCCGAAAGTTTAGTTCCTCTGTCTCCGATTACCGTATCAAATCCATCGGACAAGTGTTGAATAAAATCATAACAATTGGCGGATTTTGTCGCGGCGATAACCTCTTCTTCGCCGATGTTTTCATTATAGAATCTGATGTTGTTAATTACGCTATCATTCATTAGGAAAGCGTCTTGCGATACATAGCTTATGTTATCTCTCCATTTTTGCACATCTATGAGGCCGATATTCTTACCGTCCAAAGTTATCTTTCCTGAATCAGGGATATAAAGACGCAATAGCAGATCGACAACAGTCGTCTTTCCGGCGCCAGACGGGCCTATCAAGCCCACCATCTCATTTTTGCGGACAATAAATGACAGGTCGGTCAAAACCGAGTTTTTCTTGTCATAAGAAAAATTTACCTTGTAAAAACATAACTGTTGAACAAGGGCAAAATCATTCTTCCCAGAGATATTTTCTTCATAATTCTGTACTTTGTCCCGATAATTTATGACGCTGCTTAAATATGGAATTGAGGAGAGAATTCTTTGTGTTTGATTTTGTATGCTTTGAATTTGTAAAAATAACTGGTTTACGGCATAGACCATTACCACAAAGGCCGCAAAATTAAATTGCGCGGTTTTGTAAAAAAAAGCAAATATAGTCAGAACAAAACTAATTCCCACCGCTTGAATGGATATTTCCATTAAATTTTTGTAGACGATAGCTCTTAAATTTAAGGCTTTGGTTTTCTCAAAATACTGTCTGGCTCTGTTAACCACCGAAGTTTCTTTTGAAAAAGATTTTACTGTTTTCATCCCTAATACATTTTCATTCGTATAATGCGATGATTCTCTATTTAGGATTTCCGCTTGAGTCGCGACCATTTTGCTCCGAGAGAACAAAGGTTTTAAAGCAAAAAAAGTTACCAAACCCACTAATATGGCCATAATGGTTATACTGGCAGAGATATTAAAAGCTATGATAGTATAAATAGTTAATTGACCCAAAGCCAAAATAAAAGCGCTGAAACAAAAAAACATCGCCGAGCTATTTGCTATATTAGTACTCAACATTTGGTCCAGATGCCCTATCTTTTGAGACGAAAGAAAAGCCCAATTTGACTTAAGAGTCTTTGAAAAAAGCTCTATTCTCATATTGACTTCATAGTTGGTGACTATTTTTGTCGTAAGGTAAGAAACAAAGAACAAAGTGATAAGTTTTATTATAAAAAGAGAGGTTATAAAAATAAGAAGATACTTCAAAGTAAACTGTAAATGCAAAAGAGTAAATAATTTTTCAATATGTACGGTGATAAAATCATTACTCTTATTACCTCCATAACTTACAAAAGAAAAAAGAGGTATCACCGCGCTTATGCCGATACCTTCAACCAAGCTATTTACAAATCCCAAAAAAGCCAACAAAGATATTTGTAGCCTATATTTGCCGAATAGCTCTTGAAAGACCTTAGGTACGTGAAATATATTTTTATCCGTAAAAATGGACATAAATATCAGAAAACTTTAAACATTTTCCTCTTTATAACGCAACAAAAGAGTTTTCAAGCCAGCCATAGTCATGGGTTTTTGACTTTCTGAAGAATACTCTCCTCTCTTAAACTTCTTTGCTCCTGAATAATATTGAGAATACTTTTTATCCGTATCCGACTCATGCGCCAGATACGATAGGATTATGAACATGTCTTTAGTATCCAAAGCTATACTTGATTCCTCTTCAGTCAATAGTTTTTCATGCAATCTTTCCCCATTTTTTTTGCCGATACTTTTTATACGTATCTCTTTGCCTCCCTTGTCCTTGCCTACTATTTCTATAACAGCTTGCGCCATATCTTTTATACGAGCAGACGGCATTTTGAGTATAAAAATCTCTCTGTCTTTCATCATAGTAACGGCTTTAAGGATAAGACCTACAGCTTGCGGTATGGACATAAAAAATCTGGTCATTTCAGGATCGGTAATCGTTACCGGCCCTCCCGACATAGCCTGCTTAAAAAAAAGAGGGACCACCGAACCACGGGAACCGAGAACATTTCCGAAACGAACAAAAGAAAACTTTGTTTTTTTGCTTCCTTTATAAAAATAAGTGGCGAGCATTATTTTCTCGGCCAAAAGTTTGGTGCATCCCATAACACTGCTCGGATCCGTGGCTTTATCCGTGGAAATACCTACAACTTTGTCCACTTTATTCGCAAAAGCGCAGTCAATTACATTTTGTGTTCCTTGCACATTAGTCTTAACCGCTTCAAAAGGATTCCTTTCGCAAGACAACACATGTTTTAGAGCAGCCGCGTGGAAAACTATATCAATATTTTCCATGGCCATATGCAGACGTTCTTTGTCTCTAATATCGCCCACTAAAAAAGCGACCGGTACATTAGGCCCCAATTCATTGGCCAGATTAAATTGCTTAGTCTCATCCCGACTGTAGACTCTTATTTGTTTTGGCTTATAAGACAGCAGAGTCTTTACAATCACAGAACCAATAGACCCTGTCCCGCCGGTCACTAGTATCCTCTTGTTCTTAAAATATTTCTTCATATGAGTATAACCGGTTTTAAATAGTAATTGTATTACAGGTATTTTTTTTGCTTGACATAAGACATTACCTTATTTACTGCCTGTTTAGGAGAAACACGGGAAGTATCAATTTTTATTTCCGGTTTTAGCGGCTTTTCATAAGGGTCGTCAATACCCGTAAACCCCTTGATTATTCCCTTTCGTGCCTTTGCATAGAGGCCTTTCCTATCTCGGGATTCGCAGACTTTCAAAGGAGTAGATATATGAATTTCAATAAATTCCCCGTATTGATTTACCAACTGGCGCACCTTATCACGAGATTTCTGATAGGGAGCAATAAGCGCCATGATGGCAATTCCGCCATGTTTGACTATTTCACTGGCTACAAATCCGGTGCGCAGAACATTAAGATCACGATGTTCTTTGGAAAAACCAAGTTCACCAGATAAATATCTTCTTATGATGTCCCCATCCAGTAAAGTTACACGTCTAGCCGAGAAATCTTCATTTAAAGCCGCCTGAAGATATCTAGATATAGTGGACTTTCCAGATCCAGAGAACCCAGTCAATAAAACAGCAAAACCTTTTTTATTTTTGGAGGAATAGATATTTTTTAACTCTTCCAGTA
>Ga0066639_10005800_pt1 | contig 10348 bp, 12 predicted proteins | sample CryGeyCG2114_010_2_FD_59504 | JGI IMG/M metagenome (GOLD analysis project Ga0066639, IMG submission 59504) | Groundwater microbial communities from aquifer - Crystal Geyser CG10_big_fil_rev_8/21/14_0.10 | ecosystem: Environmental > Aquatic > Deep subsurface > Groundwater | place: USA: Utah... | reverse complement strand
CCACCACTTCTACCATAACTTCTTTCTCTTCCATAGCTTCTTCTCTCCTTGAAATCTCCTTCTTCATGAAATCTAACTTTTATCATTGGAATAACTGGAGTCTCATCTTTCCTTATTTTCACATCTTCGCTTTCAAGAACCCTTGAAAAATTCTCATAATCTCTTTGGGAAACTATATTGACCGCCTTGCCCTCTTTTCCAGCCCTAGCAGTCCTTCCTATTCTGTGAATATATTCCTTTCCAGTTTTTGGAATATCATAATTATACACGTGAGACACCCCTTTTATGTCAAGTCCACGCGCAGCCACATCTGTGCATACAAGAACTCCTACTTTTCCCTTGTGAAAACTGCCGAGTATTGCAGTTCTTTTAGCCTGAGTTAATCCACCATGAATAGCAACTGCATCAATCCCTGCCTTTTTCAAATTTCTCTCTATAAAATCAACATTATCTCTAGTATTGCAAAATACCATCACTAAACCTGCCTTTTCATTATTCAATAAATAAACTAAAAAAGAAAACTTCTGCTGCGGAGAAACGTCATAATAAACCTGTTCAAGTAAAGAAGAGTCTACATACTGCTCAACTTCAACCTCAACAGGATTATCCATATGATTCTTTGCAATATGAACTATATCTGGAGAAATTGTAGCTGAAAAGAGAAAAGTCTGTCTTTTCTTTGGGCATTCCTTGATTATCTTTTCTACATCATATATGAAACCCATGTCCAGCATTCTATCTGCCTCATCTAAAACTAATACCTCAACACCTGACAAATCAAGAGTTCTTCTTTCAATGTGGTCAAGAATCCTTCCAGGAGTTCCAACAACAATCTCAGAATATTCTATATCTCTCATCTGTGGTTCAATCCCAACGCCCCCGTAAACAATTACAACATTCAATTCAAAATATTTTGAAAACTTTCTTAACTCTCTACCCACCTGCTCCGCAAGCTCCCTTGTAGGAGTCAAAATCAAAGCTTGAACTCCTCCTTCTTTCTTTACCTTCTCCACAATGCTCGCCCCAAAAGCAAGTGTTTTTCCGCTTCCTGTTGCACTTCCACCAATCACATCCTTTCCAGCCATAGCTAAAGGAATTGTTTTTTCCTGAATTTCAGTTGGTTTTTCAAAACCCGCGTCTTTCAACGCTTTTATAAGGCTTTCACTTAAGCCAAGTTTTCTAAAGCTTTCCATTGTCTTTCATCCGTTAGACGGTATATTAAAGAGAAATAGTCGTACTCATTGCCCTAAGGCGAAGTTAACTATTTCGTTAACAAGTTAATCTTGTGTCTTTACAAACATAGCAAAAAAACTCACTATTTAAAACTATGCAAATAAAGAAAACATTAAATACAATCCATTCCGAATATTATCATGTTAAAACTATATAACACTTTAACAAGAAAAAAAGATGTGTTCCGCCCATTAAAAGGCAAAACAGCTGGAATGTATTCCTGCGGACCCACAGTACATAATTATGCACATATAGGAAATCTTAGAACATCTATTTTCAATGACTTGCTACGCCGTTCTCTTGAGTATCTTGGATTCAAAGTTAAACAGGTAATGAATATTACAGATGTAGATGATAAAACAATAAAAGGGAGCCAAAAAGAAAATCTCCCCCTAAAAGAATTTACAAGGATGTATGAAGATATCTTCCTTAATGATTTAAAAGAACTTAACATAGAAAAACCAGATTTTATGCTAAGAGCAACCGAATCAATTCCTGAGATGATTGATTTAATTGAAAAACTCTTAAATAAAGGATATGCTTACAAAGCATCTGATGGAATTTATTTCTCTATCTCCAAATTCAAAGATTATGGAAAACTTGCGCGAATTAAGAAAACAGAAGATACAAAATCAAGAATAAATAACGACGAATACGATAAAAGCCAACAAAAAGATTTTGCGCTGTGGAAATTCCACACTCCAGAAGATGGTTCTGTCTCTTGGAATGCCTCATTTGGTCCTGGAAGACCTGGCTGGCACATAGAATGTAGTGCAATGTCAATGAAAATACTTGGTCCGCAAATAGATATCCATACGGGAGGAGTTGATTTAATTTTCCCACATCACACAAATGAAATAGCCCAAAGCGAGGCAGTTACAGGAAAAAAGTTTGTTGACTACTGGCTTCACGCAGGTTTCTTAACAATGAAAAAAAGCAAGATGTCAAAATCTCTAGGCAATATTCTCACGCTAAGAGATTTAAAAGAAAAAGGCTTCTCCCCCCAAGATTATAGGTATCTCTGCCTACTAACACACTATCGTTCTTCCCTAATATTTTCACTTGAGAATCTTGAAGCAGCAAAAACTGCCCACGAAAGGATAAAGAGAAAGATAATTGAGATAAAGAAAACCAAATTAAAAGGAAAAGACTTCACAGAAAGATATAGGGCAGAATTCAAGAAAGCAATAGAGGATGATATTAATATACCAAAAGCAGTGCAGGTTTTTCTTGAGGCACTTGAGAACCATAAGTTTGATTCTTCAAAAAAGATAAGGCTTCTGGAAAAATTTGATTTGGTTCTCGGATTAAAAGTGAAAGAAATGCATGAAGAAAAAATCTCAATTCCCGGAGAAATCAGCCAATTGATAAAAGACAGAGAAGCAGCAAGAAAGGATAAAAATTTCAGCGCAGCAGATAAAATCCGAGATAAAATAAAATTGTTCGGATATTCCTTAGAAGATTCTCCTGAGGGCGTTAAAGCAAAGAAAATATGAAAAAGAAAAAGTAATATTTTCCTACATTATCCTATATGCTAAATCAAATCCTTTAGAAAATCCTTCAACATCTCTTCTTGAAACTTTATTTGCAAAACAAACATCTCTATAAACAAAGGCTTTGTGATTCCATTCAACATTTTTAATGGTATCATAATCTGCAACTATAAAATTATGTTCTATTCTCATTCCGCTTTCAGAAGGATGCATCAAATCTATTGCTCTCTTTCCATTATTTGAATGATTCTTTATCAAATCCCTAGTCAAATTGATTGCCTGAGCATGTTGTATATCATTTATTTCTTCAGGAACATACATAAATAAACTAACATCACATTTTACTAACTTAGGAAGAATATCCATAACTTCTGCATGCTCAGCCATATAGCATGGATCAGAAACAATTAAAGTATTTGCCGCAGCAAAATTTTCAATGCAAAACTGAATATTATCCTTCCAATTTGAATAAATCCTAACGTTCTCATATGCACCCATATTTTTCTTTAAATTTTTTCGTCTTTCCCTATTTTTTTCATGAAGCAAAAACATAGCTTTCGCTCAGACTTCATGCACTTTTGAAAATGCTCTATAAGCCGAACCGAAATAAGCTTCATCATTCCCATTATAATAAATTCCTTCTCCGGAATGCAGTTCGATATAAGAAAAAGAGTGAGATGAATTTGCAATCTGCCCCATCATCGCCCCAAGATTACTGTTTTTAACTCTATCTGTAAAATTCCCGTGCTTGTAAGGAAATTTAGCCACCAAATTCTTCAACCTCCATCTTAACAAGTTTTCCATCTTTATCTTCAATAACAATCTCATTTCCGCTAAACCCTTTATCTAATAGTTGAGATATCATTAATTTATCCGAAGGAATTATTTCTTTTGGCAGTTCATTTAAAAAAAACCAAGCAATATCTCCCTCTTCAGATTGCACCAGAGTTTCATTCTTCGTATTTACTCTGCACAAAAATATAACGAAAGCATGTTTAATCTTTCCGCTATCTTTTACTCTTTCATGCAACACTGAAACAATCCTATCAAACTTGCATTTCAATCCAGTCTCTTCTTCAACTTCCCTAAGTGCAGTCTCTTTCAAAGATTCTTCAAGCCTTACCTTCCCCCCAATCAACCCCCAATAACCTTGATAAGGTCTTTTCTTCCTTTTCAACAAACAAATCTTTTCCCCATTCAAAATAGCTACAGCAACAATAGGCAATGCTCCGCTTTCCTTTCCAATTATGTGTTGGTAAAACGGAATTAAACTTTCAGCAGATTTCGTCAAAACATAAAATTCCTCCTCCTTCTCAACAATATTATCTTCAATCAATTTTTTCAGATGATAATCTAATTGATTTGACCTAATATCTAAAGCTTTTTCAATCTCATTAAATTTCAGCATTTTGTTCTGCACAAAAAGTGAGAATATTTTCTCCCTTTCCTCTTTGCTCGTTATCATATTACTTTTCATAAAACCCCGAATAAAACGCCTTTTAAAAACACTTCCTCAAGTTTATTTGACTAAAACGCCCAGACCAGGAATCGAACCTGGATATCCCAAGGGAAACGAGTTTTCGAGACTCGCGCAGTACCATTGTGCCATCTGGGCTACAAATTAAACAACAGTTCTGCGTCCTTTAAGCCTTTCTGTTCAAAATAACATTTATATATCTTAAGCAACTTAATAAAATATGAAAAAGAAATCAACAGAGAAGAAGTTCTCTGCAGAAGAGAAAGAGATACTCAAAGGATTAAGAGAAGAAGAAAAGGAAGTCCTTAGGGCAAAGAAAAAAGTTACGAAGAAGGACTCTCTTACGAACCAACTCTAAACAAGGGAGATTTAATAGAAATAGAATTTGATACTGAAGATTTTGAGCCTACAGAAGGAGGAAGAGAGATTATAAGAGGAAAAGTGCTTGGCATTTATGATAATGGTTACGTCCCAGATATAGACGAAGAAGTTGAAGGAACTACCCAAGACCCGGCAATACTCCTTGAGGTATATACTGCAGGAAAAAACGATGAATGGAAACCAACCGGAGAATTTGTCGGATACAAAATGAGCGAGCTTAAAAGAGCATTAATCAGTTATAAGGAATAATTATTTCTTCTTTCCTTTCTTGCTTTCAAACTTTAAAGCACAGGAATTTATGCAATATCTTTTCCCTGTTGGAGTCTGCGGAGCATCTTCAAATATGTGCCCTAGATGGCTCCCGCAGTTTGTGCACATAACTTCAACTCTTTTCATTCCGTGGCTTGTGTCTTCCTTCAATTTTATATTCTTGTTTGAAGCTACGTCATAAAAACTTGGCCACCCAGTTCCAGATTCAAACTTTGTGTCTGAAGAAAACAATTTTGCCCCGCACACTGCGCAGATATAATCTCCCGTCTTCTTATTCTCAACATACTTTCCTGTGAAAGGCGCTTCCGTTCCCTTCTCTCTCAAAACATGATACTGCTCTTTAGTCAGTTTCTTTTTCAAATATTTTTCAGTTGGCATTTTCTTTTTGATTTTAAAAATTCACAGGACAGCTTACTCTATGCGCCTTGTAATATTTCTGGTGATAATCTTCGGCAGGATAAAACTGCCCTGCCTTCACAATCTCAGTTACAATTGGCTTTTCAAATTTTTTCTGCATCTCTTTCTTTGATTTTTCTGCCAGTTTCTTCTGCCTATCATTATGGTAGAATATAGCAGACCTGTACTGTGTCCCTATATCAGGACCTTGCCCGTTTAGTGTTGTAGGATTATGATGTTTCCAAAAAACTTCAAGCATTTTTTCGTAACTTATCTTCTTAGGGTCAAATTCAACTTCAATAGATTCTGTATGCCCTGTCTTCTCGCTGCTTACCTGCTCATAACTTGGGTTCTTAACATTCCCTCCAGTATATCCTACAGTTGTCTCCACAACTCCAGGAGTTTCATCAAAAACCTGCTGTATGCCCCAGAAGCATCCTGCCGCAAAAGTCGCCTTTTCAATCCCAGCACTCTTTTTCATGATTTATCGATGAGAATCAGCTTAATAAATTTAATTAAATTATCTCGACTATCTCCCCTATGTTCTTCTTGAGAGAGTAAAGCATCGGAGGCCTGTGTGGCACTTCCCTGTTTATACCCTCTTCTTTTAATATATCTAATGAAATTATCTTTTTGAAAAAGTTCCTCTTGTCAAATTTCCTGTCAAAGACAATCTCATACAGCTTTTGTATCTGACCTATTGTAAATCTCTCGGGAAGCATCGAGAAAGCTACAGTAGTGTATTCAAACTTCCACCTCAACCTCTTTAAGGCGTAATTTAATATCTCACTGCAGTCAAAACAAGCCAGTAAATAGTTATATAAACAATTCCTTTCTATAATATAATAATGGTTGGCGACGCAAAATTATTGGAGGAAGTTAAGGGATATAATGAACTCTTAACAGTTAACGAGCTTAACAAAACCTTAGTAGATTTATGCAATCCTGATGAAGTAATAAATCTTGGGAAAAGTGACGGGGGCTGCGATATCTTTTCTGCAAAATTGGGAGAGGGTAAAAAAACGGCATTAATATTCGGGTTCCCGCATCCAAACGAACCGATTGGCTCTCTTACCTGCCTGACTCTGATTAAGCTTATAAAAAATAATAAGGATTTGATGAAGAGATATACCTGGTATATAGTTCCATGCGCAGATCCTGATGGTGCTAGTTTAAATGAGGGTTGGTTCAAAGGAAAGTTTAACATAAAAAAATATGCTTATAATTTCTACAGGACCCAGGCAAAAAAGCAGACTGATTGGACATTTCCTGCAAAGTACAAGGATTATAGTTTTGACAGCCCTCCAAAAAATACACAGGCACTGGCAAATCTTATTAAAAAAATAAGGCCCGATTTAGTTTATCCATTGCATAATGCTGGATTTAGCGGGGCTTATTTTTTTGTTACAAAAAGATTGGGCGAAAAATATTATTCTGAAATGATAAATTTGTGCAACAGGCTGAAGATACCTTTGGACTTGGGAGAGCCCGAGATGCCTTTCATGAAAATCTTGAAAAAACCGATATATCTGGATTTTGGGCTGGAGGAACTTTATGACTATTTTAAGGGCAACGGCCAAAATCCCTTAGAAATACTTAATCACGGGACACACAGCATAGGGTATGCCAGAAAATACAACAAAAATGTCTTTGGACTTATCGGAGAGGTTCCTTACATCTACGATGCTAAAATAGAGGATATGGCTTTGTCTGGAGAAACCAGAAAAACCATGCTAAAAAGAAAGTATGAAGAGTATAGTGTTATTGTGGATTTAATCGAAGACGCATTAAAATTGCAGAATGTAAACAAAGAAAGCCTATTTTATTCCTTGCTAAAAGAGATTATTCCTATGGAAAAAAGTCTTATTCTTGCGGGCCTTAATGGGCTCAAGAGTAAGGAATATCTGAAAAAAGCCTCAAATGCTGAAAAATTCAACTCAGATGTTATAGGAAAGTTTTATACCTCTTTGGTTTTAGGTGAGTGCAGAAGATTGCTTCTTGATTCCAAAAAATCTCCCGAAACAAAAAAATATCTTAATATGGTAGAAGCTAAAATAGATGAATTAATAGAATATGTGGATAAAAATTCGAGTTATAATGTGATACCTATTGATGTTTTAGTTAAACTGCAGATAGGTTGCCTTCTTATTTCTATAAATCATCTGAAATAAGTATTCATAATAATTTTGTCTTTTTAAAACTCCTATTTTTAAGAATTTTTTACTTGAATTAAATACACTAAATCTCCTTTCTTACATCTTGGTGTCTTTATTCCAACAACACTTCCCTTATCTGCTTTAGATATACTTCTATGTTTAATTTCTATATAATCCACTTTTGAACGTATAATTCCCGTCCTTTCACCAATTATATAAATTTCATCCCCAATTTTTAAATTATTAGCGGTAAGTTTCACCGCAGCAACGCTAATTTTAGGCCAATAATGTAATACATTTCCTAAGATAATCTTTTTCTCCCTCGCCTCTCCATCTTCACTTTTAGAAAAATCATCTGCAGTCGGCAAACCAAGATAAAATCCAGAAGAAAATCCGCGATTATAAACACGTTTCAACTTTTCAATATTCTCTTTAATCTCCTCCCGCATTAATTTTTTATCCAAAGCTTCCCGATACACTGAAACAACAGTTTTAACATATTCTGGATTTCTATTCCTGCCCTCAATCTTAAAACACCTTATCCCCGCTCTTTTCAAATCTTCAATAAACGGCAATGTGCATAAATCTTTTGCAGACATTACTTTATTATTCTTTAATTTTAATTCGTTCCCATCTTCATCTCTAATAATGTAAGACCTTCTGCAGAATTGGAGGCATTTACCTCTGTTTGCACTTTTCCCACATAAAAATTGAGAAATAAAACATCTTCCAGACACTGAGACGCACATAGCACCATGGATAAAACATTCTACATCAATAATTTTGCTAATCTTCTTTATCTGTTCTAGATTAAGTTCTCTAGCAAGAACTATTCTTTCAGCTCCAAGTTTTTTATAAAATCTAGCAGATTCAACATTAGATACAGATGCTTGCGTTGAAATATGAAATGGAATATTATATTTCTTACAAAGATTAATAATTGAAAAGTCCCAGCATATCACTGCATCAACCTTCCCTTTTATCTTCTTAAAGATACCTTCTAATTTATTTATTTCATTATCATAAATTATTGTATTCAAAGTAAGATATTTTTTAACATTCTTTCCACAAATCTTATTAATCCTATTCAAATCAGAGACATTGAAATTCTTTGCTGTGTCTCTCATACTAAACTCTTTCAATCCAAAATATACTGCATTTGCTCCCACTTCAACAGCAGCAATCATGCTAGAAAAGTCTCCTGCAGGGGCAAGTAATTCAAATTTAGATTTTACCATAAAGATAGATAAAATACATGTTTAAAAAATGTTAACATTAAGAATTATATCATTTTAGTTAAAGAGTTAAACGCCCGCGCCCGGAATCGAACCGGGATATCCCGAAGGAAACACGCACTCCAAGCGTGCGCAGTACCATTGTGCCACGCGGGCTTAAATTATATTAAACAGAATGTCTTTTAAAGATTACTAGGCAATAGACTTCCAAGCATGATATACTGAATCAAATACTGTCCGAATAAGCTCGAATACATCTTCTTTTGATTTGTGCCCATTAATAACCTTAACACAACCAACAAAATTTGGATTTTCTCTGGAATAATCAACTAGCTCCCGATACTTCTCTATAAGCTTGCCTTGGAAATCCCCCTGCTCAAATTTATCCAGTTTTTCTCCCCTAAATATTCTTCTCTTATGCGCAACCTCCGCATCAACATCAATTAAAAATGTCAAATCCGGATTATAAATTCCTACAAGATGATGCATATCCTCCAACCTTGCCCTTGAAACGCCCTGAGTTTCTTGATATGCATAAGTAGAAAGTTTATATCTATCACAAAGAACAATCCTTCCAGCTTTCAGAACTGGCTCAATCAATTCGCCTAAATGTCTCGCTCCGTCATTGACATAAAGCAAAGCCATCTCATCCCCATCGGAAAAGGCATTTTTATCCTGCGCTAGTTTTCTCCTTAACTCTTCTGCCCCAAATGTTGGCTCTCTCGCCAAAAGATATTCATTATACTTGTCTAACTTTCTTATATGGTGTGCAAGCATCTCTATCTGAGTGCTCTTTCCGCTTCCGTCAATCCCTTCAAAAACTACAAACAATCCTCTCTTTGTCATCAAACAATCCTCTCCAGCGCCCTTTTTCCACTCCAAACACACGAACCAACGCACTTCATCCCCTGCATGCACTTTGGTTTCACCCAAGAAGCAACTTTCGGAACACATTGAGCATACTCTCTTGCAGTTTCTAAAGTATTCCTCATTATCTCGTGCTGTGCATGCCCACACAATCTCAAGATACATTTAGACCTAAAATCTTCCAGATTTCCTCGCTCATTAACCTCAAGCAATTGCGCCTGTGGAAAATCATTTTTTGCAACACCCTCTAAATCCCTAAGCCATTCCGCAGAAAGCCCACTATCTCCCCTTATAATTTCAGGAATAAAAAATCCAAGAGGAGCACCAAGTTGATACCCATAAGAAACCTCGTAACTCAATGTCCTATGCCTATGTGCCTGCGCCAGTCCAGCAAAAGTCATTTGATAAGGCAACGAATAAGTGTCCCCGAAATGCTTCTCAACCTCTTTATCCCTAAAAAAAGATAAATCTCGTTCAGTTTGATTATCCAAATCCCCAACTCTCAGCTTCTGCACATCTTCCTGCGCCAAAAATCCCTTCATAGATAAAGCAAGTCTATTCTTCAAATCATTACCAGTAACACCATTTTTAACAATAAACCTTTCAAATTCATGAATAAGAAAATTAATCTGTCTTAAATCAACAGAATAAACCATCTTTGTTGGGGTAAAAACAGAAGTCATATATCTTGCGTTTTCCTGACACAATTTTTTTATATTTCCGTCACGTACTTTCGTATTATCCATTTGAGGATATTGCTTGTTTATCAGAGATGTTAATCTCTCCATCCACTTATCATAAAGCTCCCTCTGCTCCTGAACAACTTCCCTCATCTGCGTG
>Ga0066639_10005797_pt1 | contig 10350 bp, 8 predicted proteins | sample CryGeyCG2114_010_2_FD_59504 | JGI IMG/M metagenome (GOLD analysis project Ga0066639, IMG submission 59504) | Groundwater microbial communities from aquifer - Crystal Geyser CG10_big_fil_rev_8/21/14_0.10 | ecosystem: Environmental > Aquatic > Deep subsurface > Groundwater | place: USA: Utah... | reverse complement strand
ATGCTAATAATATTTTTGTTACTGGCGCAGGAAGTCATTGCATCTATATGAGTGGTGGAGGATATCATATGCTTATTGAAAACAGTGAGTTGAGTTATTGTGGTATTGGTTCTACTATAAGGGATGCATTTACAACACATGGACTTGTAGGTAATATGATCATAAGAAATAATGATATTCATGATAACGGATTCGCTTTTGGTTTGGATTCTGCATTATATGATCAGCCTGCTCAATCAGGAGATGAATATTGGGGAACAGTACAAGAATCTATTGAAGATTTTGTTATAGAGGGAAATAGAATTTATAATCAAAAAAATTTTGTCATGCAGGCTCGTTCTTTGCAAAATCTTATTTTTAGAAATAATCTTGTCTATGATAATGAGGACACTACTTCGTATGTGTTTACTCTTTCAGGTCCAAAAGCTGATCCTGGTCCTGTAGATAAGTCAACGCAAAATTTGCAATTTTATAATAATGTGTTCAGGAATAATAAGGCTACAGGTAGAATTTTTCAGATGGGTGAAGACACATTTTCATCTAATTCTGTTCATAATGATCTTATCTCAAACCTAATAATAATAAATAATATTTTTGATGCTAATGTTGGAAAAGTAGTTGAAGATATCAGGGGAAATAAACGCTCACAATCTGATGATATAGTATTGTCTAATAATCTTTTTTTTCAACATGAAAAAAATAATGAAGTACTTTTTATTGGACAATCATACAGTGTTAATAGCTGGATCAATACAACGGATCCTTCAAGTTTGCACAGTAATCCTTTGTTTGTTAATCCCTCATCAAACGACTTTAGGTTGCAGAGTTCATCACCTGCAAAGGATAGGGGATTGAAAAATGTTATTTTTTATGATGCAAATGGAGATCTAAGGGACGCGTTTCCTGATATGGGGGCGTTTGAATCCTCATAACCTTTTTATAATCTTTCTTCTTAGAAGATAGTATGATTATCACACTTACAGATTTTGGAGATTCTGAATATCTGGGGGTTATGAAAGGTGTAATTGCAACTCTTGCTTCCAATGCAAAGGTAATAGACCTTTATAATCATATTGAACCGCAAAATATCAGACAAGCTGCATGGATTCTGCTGAAAAATTATTCATTCTTTCCCAAAAAAAGCATATTTTTGTGTGTTGTGGATCCAGGAGTTGGAGGAAAAAGAAAAGCTATCATCATTAAAACTAAAAATTATTTTTTTGTAGGTCCTGACAATGGGATCTTGGCGCCTGCTTGTGAAAGTGATGGAATAATATCAATTCATGAGTTGTCGACTAGTAATGCACATCCTACCTTTCATGGAAGAGATGTATTTGCAGTCGCTGCTGCGCATATGGAGAAAAGAAGAAGTATGGGAAAACAACTGAATACTATTCAAGCACTTTCCCTTTGTCCCAAAACTAATGTTGGTGAAATAATGCATAGTGATGCCTTTGGAAATATTATTACAAACCTACCTCATAAAAATAAACCATCATACATCTTCAAAATAAATGGTAAGTCTTATAAGTTGTCCTTCTGTAAAACCTACTCAGAGGGTAGGAATATTTTTTTGGTTGAGTCTTCATATAGAACTCTTGAAATCACCAAAAAAAATGCCTCAGCTATCAAGTCATTGAAGGTAAGAATTGGTGATAAGGTACAGATACTATGACAGAAACAATCATTGAACTTGAAAATGTTTGGAAAACCTATAAGATGGGTGACGTGGAAGTTCACGCATTAAGGGGAGTTTCTCTCCAGATTAAAAGAGGAGAATTTGTTGCCATAATGGGTCCTTCAGGTTCTGGTAAATCAACCATGGTGAATATGGTCGGCTGCCTTGATATTCCAAGTCAAGGAAGAATTCTTCTCATGAGTAAGGATATTTCACATATGGAGGAGTCAGAGCTTGCTCAAATTCGTGGACAGAGGATTGGATTCATTTTTCAGCAATTTAATTTAATTAATACTCTATCTGCATTTGAAAATGTGAAGCTTCCCATGGTATTTCAGGATTTGCCAAATGTTGAGCGTGAGCGACGGGCAAAAAAATATCTTGAGATTGTTGACTTGTCAGATAGGATTGATCACAGACCAAAAGAACTCTCAGGAGGACAGCAGCAAAGAGTTGCAATCGCTAGAGCTCTAGCAAACGAGCCAGATGTAATTCTTGCTGATGAACCAACAGGAAATCTTGATTCAAAAACTGGTGTTACTGTAATGTCCTTCCTACAGAAACTTCATAAAGATGGAAAAACCATTGTGATGGTAACTCATGATAGCAATCTTGCTCATTTTGCAAAACGAATAATTTATTTGAAAGATGGTCAGACAGTTAAATCATTAAAATAGCTAACTTAATTTTTAACAAGTTAACATAAGTTTTATATACGTAATTATGTGGGGTGTAGAGTATGAGAAATATTCAAAGTATAAGAAAATGTATGTTGATAACTTTCATCATGAGTTTAGTGTGTATTTCAGCTGTGACAGCTGCTCTCTCTGAGTCTCTTCCACGTTCCACTATCTCGAATAATCAACATAGGTATTCTACACTAATCTATGATACTATTGCATTTAATAGTGTGAATGCTTCATTTATCTCGCAAGATCCAGATCCTGCTGAACCAGGAAAATATGTGACTCTTCGATTTAAGATTGAAAATCTTGGTTCTGAAAAAACTCCTGATCTTTATTTTCGTCTAAAAACAGATTATCCATTATCTTTTGATACATTAGATTCAGAAGTTGTTCATGTAGGCACTATGTTGCCAAGGCAATTTGGTGCAAATGCAGCAATTCTAAAGTTTACTGTTCGAGTGGATAAAAGTGCAGTTCAAGGGACGACTTATGTTGATCTTGTGCAGTATGCCAACAAAAATGAAAGTAATAGTGTGATTAGCAAGGACTTTCCAATCATAATTAAAAATTTTGATTCAATCCTGGAAGTAAAATCTGTGAAAGTAACTCCAGAAATGGTTGCTCCAGGTGCAAAAGGAACAGTGACTATCACATTGAAAAATCTGGCAGATTCCTATCTTGATGATATTAGGATTACGACTGGTTTTCTTCAGCAATTGACAACAGCTTCATCAATTAATTTTCGAGAGATTCCCTTAACTCCTATAGGAGATACAAATGAAAAAGTGATTGAGCATTTGACCCAGGGGCAGATACAAGAGGTACGTTTTGATTTTATCGTTGATGCTGATGCTGAACCAAAGATTTACAAGTTGCCTCTCACCCTTGCTTACTCAGATTCTTCAGGTCGAAACTATAGTAAAAGTCTTTTATTTGGGGTGATCATTGGAGACACTCCTGATATTGCTGTTACCCTTGATGATACTGACATTTATACTGCAGGATCAAAGGGAACCGTGACCGTGAAGTTTGTAAATCGTGGATTGACCAATGTCAAGTTGGTTTATGTGAATTTAGTGGATAATCCAGGTGAATATGATATCCTAAGTGCCGACGGTGTATACGTGGGAAATATTGACTCTGATGATTATGAAACTGCAGATTTCAACCTGTTTGTCAAGGGTGATGTAAAAAATGCAGCAACCCTTCGCTTAAACTTGAAATACAGGGATGTGAACAACAATCTTCATGATGAGCAAAAAGAGCTTAAAGTTCGGCTATATTCCTCAAGTGAAGCCAAGAAATATGGATTTGTGCAAAGCAGTAATGGCAGTTATATTGTCGTTGTCATTATACTCCTCATAATAGGTTTTTTTGCTTGGAGATATTTCAGGAAAAAACCTAAGAAACAGTAAACTCTTCTGATGATAAAGGACTACTTCGTATTTGTCTTGCGGAATCTCTCTTCAAGAAAGGTACGTTCATGGCTGACCATGATTGGAATATTTATTGGAATAGCTGCAGTTGTTTCTTTGATTGGTCTTGGTGAAGGATTAAGAATTGCTATCACCTCACAATTTGGGTTTCTTGGCACTGATGTATTAAGTGTACAAGCATCTGGTATAAATTTTGCAGGCCCTCCAGGAACTGCAACTCCAGATCCATTATCTGATAAGTTAACTGAAAAGATTTCTAGTATTCGTGGTGTTGAAGCCTCTTTTAATAGGTATATTCGTACAGCAACCATGGAATTTAATGATCATCAAATCATTGCAATGATTGCATCAGTTCCATCTGGTGCGAATCGAAAAACATTTGAGACCATGGTTAATTTGAAGGCTGATTCTGGTCGACTTTTGAAAGATGGTGATTCAAGAAAAGTAGTACTAGGTGCAAATTTTGCAAAATCTGATTTGTTGGGCAAAGCAGTTACTCCAGGAGACAAAGTGCTATTGAACGGTATTCAGTATGATGTTATTGGAATTTTGGAAAAAAAAGGAAGTTTTATTTTTGATGCAAGTAGTCTTGCAAATGATGATGCTCTCCTGAATGATTTTGGTGATACGGGTGCAGCAAATATTATTGCAGTCAAAGTAAAAGACGAAACTCAAATTCCGCAAGTAAAAGATGCAATTGAGAGATTTCTAAGAAAAGAACGTCATGTGCGAATAGGTGAAGAAAATTTTGAGGTGCAATCTCCTCAAAGTTCACTCTCAGCATTGAATTCTACATTGTTTGCAGTACAATTGTTTGTGTACATTATTGCGTCGATCTCACTTGTTGTAGGAGGAATAGGTATCTCAAATACAATGTATACTTCAGTCTTGGAAAAAACTAAAGATATTGGGATTATGAAAGCAATTGGTGCAACAAATAATACTATTTTTGCTTTGTTTGCAATTGAATCTGGGTTACTCGGATTGATTGGTGGAATAATTGGAATTATTCTTGGTTTAATCCTTTCCTATGGATGTGCATTCATACTTAAGCTTGCTCTTGGTTCAGATCTTATTCAAGCAAGCGTATCTATCTACCTGATTGTTGGAGCACTTCTATTTTCATGTATTATTGGTTTAGTTGCCGGACTTATCCCAGCTTATCAGGCGTCAAAAATGCAGCCTGTTGATGCATTGAGGTTTTCAACATGAAGATTGACTGGGTTATTTATGCTTTTGATAATGTAATTCATAGGAAATTGAGAAGTTTTCTTACCGTCCTCTCAATTCTGATTGGAGTCATGGCTATCTACGCATTGGTAAGTTTTGGTCTTGGTATTCAGAATTATATTGATGTGATTGGACAAGAAGCAGGTGTTGATAAGCTTACTATCCAGGCAAGAGGGATTGGTGCTCCAGGAACTGATGCGACTTTTGCTATTAAGCAGTCAGACATAGACTTTGTGAACAAGATTAAGGGTGTAAAAGAAATCACTGGCTTGTATATGAAGACAGTAGAAGTAAAAAAGGAGAGAGAGTCAACCTATACCTTTATGGTGGGTATTGATATGGATTATTTCAAGTTTGTTGAGGAGTCGTTCACTGTAAAACTGGATAAGGGGAGAACACTGAAAAAAGGGGATATGAGTAAAGTTATGCTTGGATATAATTATCAGATTGAGAATTCAGTGTTTAAGCGTCCTTTAATTCTGGGTGATAATATTGAAATAAATGGAAAACCATTTCAGGTAGTGGGTTTTTACCAAAGCCTTGGAAATCCCCAGGATGATAAAAACATTTATGCCACTGATGAAGGAATCTTATCCCTTTTTCCAGAAGAAAAAGATAGGTTTGGCTATGTGATGATGCGTGCAGATAAGGGTGTTAACGTCGAGGACCTATCTGATAGAATCACAGAAAAATTACGAAAGTTCAAGAACCAGGACAAAGGAAAAGAAAGTTTTTTTGTTCAGTCGTTTCAAGATGCACTGGCAACATTTAGTGCAATCATCCTGATAATCAATGGAATTCTGTTTGGTGTTGCATTAATTTCTTCTGTTGTTGCTGCCGTCAATATTATGAACACCATGTACACCTCTGTACTTGAGCGTACCAAGGAGATTGGAATCATGAAAGCAATTGGCGCTAAAAACAGTGATATCTTTGCTATTTTTGTGTTTGAGTCCGGGCTTCTAGGTATGTTTGGTGGGATTGTTGGAATATTTTTTGGATATTTGGTAGCAAAAACTGGAGGGGCAATTGCTGCAGCTGGTGGTTATGCACTTCTTACTCCAATTTTTCCTTGGTACTTAGCAGTTGGCTGTTTACTTTTTGCCTTTGGTGTTGGAGCTGCTGCAGGTTTTTTTCCAGCTAGGCAAGCATCAAAACTTCATCCTGTTGATGCGCTAAGATATGAGTAAGGAAAGATATTTCTTAAGAAGTTCTTTGCATCCTGAAGTTATCTCCAGATCAGGTATGTTATGTATATCTTGGACAGTAAACCACTGAACTTTTAAAATTTCTTGTTTGTCAATATTAAATTTTTCTTGTGTAGTATGAAAATGGTATACAGTGACAAATCTGTTATTTATTTTTGAGCCTGTATGAAATAGAAGTTCTTTTCCTAAGTAATGTAACTCTTGTTCTTTTAACCTAATATCAAGCTCTTCTTCAAGTTCGCGGATTGCTGCTTTCAAATAAGTTTGATGTATGCCAACATGTCCTGCACAGCTGGTGTCCCATTTTTTATTGTCTGCTCTTTTTTGAAGTAGAATTTTATTAGAAGAAGTAATAAAAATTCCTACTTCTCTGTGGAGCTGTCCTTTTGCATGAATCTCTTTTCGAGTTGATTTGCCATTAATTTTATCCTGGTTGTCAACAACTGGTAGGATTTCTTCAGGATCATGGGGGATTTTCATTCCACAACAATTTTATGGTGAATCTCATATAAATCTTTTGATGGCTCCTTCTACAGTTTAGAACTAGTACAACCTCTTTATACCACAACCTTTATATACTAATTCTGTTATTTTGTTACTGAAAATCAGAAAAAATAGAGTTAATTATGATAATCTATAAGTATTATCATAATGTATGTATTACAATACAAAATGAAAAATGAAAATCATAAAAATAATCGTATAAATAATAAAAATTTTCATATTATAAGAGAATTTATCTGTATTTCAGATAGGCGTACAGGGCAACCATGAAAAAATACCCAAAAATTGTACAGGTCGACAAAAGAGGCCAGATAGTAATCCCTAAAGAAATCAGAAAAGAGCTCGGGCTTTCAAGCCAAACTCCAATATGGGTGTATTCGATTGGTACACAAGGGATACTCTTAAAGACCAAAAAGCAGTAATCAAACATAAATGAAGAGAGAGAAAAAACGCCTTAAAGTAGAACTTTTCGTAGTTGCACTAATCTTCTCAATTATTTTTCTCATCAATGGCGCAGCCTACGTTAACAAAGAAATTTCAAAATCTATTTCTGAATCAGATGGAACTGTTTCTTCATTGTTAATCCTCAATCCAAAATCTCTTCCAAATACTTTTGAGAATTGGACAGTAAGTTTTGCAGCAGTTGGAAAGCATGATCTTGTCATCACGCCGTTTAATGGAACAACCTTTGCTTCTTCAATTGATGACACCGAAAATGATTTGGTCTTTCGTGACTTGTATTGTGGTGATACTAAACTTACTCCAGAATTAATCACAGAAGGAAATGAAAGCAGTTACTTCATTAAAGATTTTGAGTGCAATGATATTGCTAAGTTTACAATAAGTCCAGTTTCTCCAGGTCATCACTATCTGAATTTTCAATTTGGCGATATCTCGTTGATTGCAGAGAATGATGTTGTGATTACTTCAATATCGATTTTGCCATATGATCCAACAAACATTGGTTCAGGAACTGGCACAGGTATTCTTCCAGTTGTGAGAATAAATTTTTCAGTCTGGATTTTCCAGGTTGAGACTGGTTCTCAAAGCAATTGCAGCTATGCAAATGTCTCGTCAACCTTACCTGTAAACTATGAAGTGGCAAATTGGGATAATGTAAGCACCATACAAACAAGATGGGATTCTACTCTTTGTGGCGGTGCATCCTGTGTTGCTCAATTTGGTCCATGGAATGCTTCTGAAGGTACTTTAATGGGTACACTATCGACGGTACATACCTCTCCCGGAATTAATCCTTGGAGTACAAATCTAACTGATAACACAATAAAAATCGAAAGAGGATTTGAATATGGATTTTTTTGTGTTGATCCTTGGCTTCCACCCGGACAAACTGTTTCAAATGTCTCAAAGAAAAGAATCACTCTGATTGTAGATACACTCCCTCCCAAAATTAACATTACCAATTATAACGATAGCAGAGACATCACAAATGGTGCGGTGGTAATGAATAACTCCCTTCCCTTTTCTGCCAATGGTACGACTTATTTTAATCTTACTGCAGTAACCCATGAATCAGCAAATTGTAGGTATTCTACTGTGAGAACTGGTTATTCAGGTATGCAGAATCAGTTTCAAAATACAAATGGAACATCACATAGTACATCAGCACAAATTGCTGAAAGTTCTAATACTACCTTTTTTGTCGCATGTGCTGATACTCTTGCAAATGCAAATAACGCTTCTGAATCGCAGAATGCATCTTTCTTCGTGAACATCAAGCCAGATCCTGCAGTCATTACTGGTGCACAACTGAATTCTGTAACCCAATTTACTATTGCATTTAATGCTTCTCCAGATGATTATAATGCGCCAAATGATGTTGCTCGATATGAAATATTTTATGCTCAGGATGGTTCAACACAATATTCCCAGGATGCACAGTTAAAAGATGCTAATCAATTGCAATCTTATTCTATCGCAAATAGTGCGGTTTTGTCTTATAAATTAAATGAATCCTACTATCTTGCAAAAATTAGAACCATAGATAGTTATAATCTCTATACCGACTCTGCTCCCTTTACTGTCGATTTCACTGCACCAAAAGCTCCCTTTAATTTTACTGCAAATGATACCAAAGGAGATCAGGGTGGTTCTATTGATTTGTACTGGACACATTACAATTGGTCAAATACCAGTGCTGGTGCAAATGAGGGAACTTTCCGTATAGAAAGAAGATGCAATGATACTACTCTTCAAGGTCCTTGTGAATCATCAACTTGTAACCCTACGTATTCCTCTGTAGTAAATTTATCTGCCACAATGGCTGACACAAATTATCCCCAATACAGATTTACAGATAGTAGCCCTGAATTAAATAACAGTTGCAGTTATCAGTACAGAGTTAGTGCTGCAAATGTCTATTTTAATGGGGGTTCAGTTCAATCTGTCTGGGCCTCACCTAAAGATGATAAACCTCCTCGAGCTCCTGAAAATTTACGAGTTTTAGATAAACTAAATGATCAAGGTGGAGTGCTCATAGTAAACTGGAATCTTTCAAGAGATGATAATAATTCTGGTTATCCTGATAGCGCTGATGATGTATGGTATTATGAAGTTTTGAATAATAGTATCGCAGGAAGTGTGAGTACTTCATCTAGTCTTATTCTACTACCCTCAGGATCAGATACCTATGAAATTTCTAATGTTGACGGTAATTATACTCATTTTGCCGCAATCCGAGTCTGCGATTATTCAGGAAACTGTAATCTTACAGGTTGGGCTTCAAATAAATCCAATGCTGAACCAATTATGATGAACTTATCAGTAACACCGCTTAATCCTGATACCAGAAATAATCTTTCTTGTACTGCATTCGCATATGATATTGATAATGAATCTGTCAATATGACCTATGAATGGAGAATCCTTCACCAAAATGGTACACTTGCAGTCAATTCTGGTCAGGCTGGATGTCTTTTTGGAGGAATTGGAGGATGGCAAACCCATAATTTTGTAAATGCAACAACTGAGTGTCTTGCTTATCTTCCAGCAACCCTAACTTCAAAGGCTGCTAAGATAAATTGTATTATGACTCCTAATGATGGAAAGGAGGATGGAAAAGCACTTACTTCTTCGACTGTCTTTGTGAATAATACTGGGCCTGTCGCATACGACGTTCGAATAAGTTCCACAAGGCCAGATAATCCATCAACAATTATGAATGAGACTCTAAATCCTGAAGGGATAGACAATCTCATTTGTGATTATACCTATTTTGATCCATACGACAATGATCCAGAGAATTCTTCCCTCACTGTGTATGAATGGTACATCAACAACGAAGGATTAAACCAGTATGTTAGAATCCTTGGACAACAATCAAAGATTTTGCCATCCTCATTCATCGATCAGAATGATCAGATTATTTGTGCAGTAAAGGTGCATGATATTGACACTTCTTGGATTGCAAACCCTCTCCCTGATGAGCAGTTTAGAAATTCTTCCCATATAATAATCATTGAAAACTCAATTCCTCAAGTAATCGCTTTCTCAGATACGTCCAATTCCTCAAATCCTTCACTCGTTGGAGATATTGTTACTTTCAATGTTACTTGGTTTGATACTGACATGAGTCTTGCACCTGATGT
>Ga0066639_10005793_pt1 | contig 10353 bp, 8 predicted proteins | sample CryGeyCG2114_010_2_FD_59504 | JGI IMG/M metagenome (GOLD analysis project Ga0066639, IMG submission 59504) | Groundwater microbial communities from aquifer - Crystal Geyser CG10_big_fil_rev_8/21/14_0.10 | ecosystem: Environmental > Aquatic > Deep subsurface > Groundwater | place: USA: Utah... | reverse complement strand
ATGCCAAGTAATCATAAATTTAAAAAACTTTGAACCAAACTCTTGTTCTATTTGTTTTGTTGATGATTCCACTTGATGTTTGGCTCTTTCCTCTCCTCCTAAAACAACAATCAGTTTATCGTTGGGATAGTCTGATTCTTCTAAACTTTTAAAACAATCTCTAATAATTTCTAATGATTCGTCATACATTGGTATCACTATCAGATGATAAATATCTTTCCAGTTGCTTAATTCATTTAGTTTTTTCATCCAGTTAATATTTTCATTTTGAGCCATTTTTTTATAACCAGACCATAAATGCAAAGAAAAATAAACAGTTCTTAAAAACCAAAAAATAACAAAAACTATAATAAATATTGAAACCCAGAATGGTTTTTTCCAAGAAAGAAAGACGATAAGAAATAAAATAAGCCAGGAAGTGGCTCCCGGAAATATTTCAAATAATCTATAAATAAATCTTTCTTTAGGATCCTTTAAATCAGAAGCTTTTCCAATCCTAAGATAATAGTCTTGTTCCATAATTTAATTATCTTACAATAAATTAGCTCTCTTTTCAAGTTATAATATATTACATAAACCGAGTTTATGCATAAATGAAAAAGGCGATTCTTGGTGAATCGCCTTTTTTGCTTGGGTGGCGTTATTTTTTTGCTTGCTCAAGCTCTTTTTCGAGTTTGGCTTTTTCTAGCTCCAGCTTCAATCTTTCAATTTCAGCTCTGAGCTCTACTAATTCCTTTTCTTTCGCTTTTTCGGCCTCCTGTTGCTGAAACCTTGCTCGAATTTCTTCGTTTGAGCGATTCAATACAGGAGGAACTATCTGGGGAGAAGGCTGAATCACGATCTGCTGTTGAGGTTGCGGCACATATACCACAGTCTCGACTCTTTGTTGAGGGGCAAGTTGTCTCTCAACAATATCCAACATTCTATTTTGTTGCTGAATTTCAGCAACAGTTCTTAAGGCGCCGAGAGCTAAATAGCCTCCGCTTTCCCAGCTTGATCGAGATCGGCCGATGCAAAATCCTCCTCTGCTCCATCCGATGTTCCGACAATAGAGAGTGTCATAGGGACCGGTTTGATAGAACCGATGCCAGTTCATAGCCTTAGCGTTCGAGGCTACTAGCAAGATCGTTGCGATAATCAAAATCAGTTTGTGTCTCATTTTGAGACCTCCTTTCAAAATACTTACCCAAGCAAATTGTTAATGTGGGTTAATTGTAGCATAATGGTAGAACTTGTCAATAGTGCGGGTGCGGTCCCACGGGGAATCGAAGGTAGTTCTCGAAAGCATTGCCTCCTCGTCCGATGGCTATCGGACTCGTCGCAATTCGGTGGCGGGGTTCTCTGCACGTAGAACAGTATAAAACAAAAAGCACCTTTAGGTGCTTTTTGTTTTATGCGGTCCCACGGGGAATCGAACCCCGATTACAAGATTGAAAATCTTGTGTCCTAGCCGTTAGACGATGGGACCAACTTAATGAGCACTATAACTTAAAAATTGAAAAAAATCAAATTTTGTGTAATGATTAAAAATGAAACCCCGTTAGAAATTTTAAAAGAAAAAATTCTAAAGGGGTGAAATTTATGGAAATTTCTAACGAGGTGAATATACTAGCTATAGAAACAAGTTGTGATGATACGGCGGTGGCAATAGTTAAAGTTTCTAGGAAGAAATTTGAAATTCTTTCTAGTGTAATTTCTTCTCAAATAGAAATCCATAAAAAATGGGGAGGTGTTTACCCGACTTTAGCTAAAAGAGAACATGAAAATAATTTAGCCCCTGTTTTAGAGCAAGCGCTAAAAAAAGCAAGAAATCCTAAAATTGATCTAATTGCTGTTACTAATGGTCCCGGGCTAGAGCCGTGTTTATGGGTTGGAGTTAATTTTGCCAAAGCTTTGTCGCGTTATTGGAACTTGCCCATTGTCCCTGTTAATCATATAGAAGCCCATATTTTAGCTAATCTGATTGATAATAACATCAAGTTTCCGGCCCTCGCTTTAGTGGTAAGCGGAGGGCATACCCAATTAATATTAATGAAAAGCATTGGTAAGTATAGGATACTTGGGGAAACAAGAGATGATGCTGCCGGAGAGTGTTTTGATAAGGTGGCTAAGATATTAGGGTTGGGTTATCCGGGAGGGCCTATTATATCTTCAGAAGCTAAAAAAGGGAAAGAGGGTATAAGTTTGCCTAGACCAATGATAAATCAAAAAAATTATGATTTTAGCTTTTCTGGATTAAAAACAGCAGTTTTATATCATTCCAAGAAAAATAAAAAGACCAAGCAATATATTAGTAATATGTGCAAAGAAGTCCAACAAGCAGTTATAGATGTTTTGCTTAAAAAAACAATAATTGCTACTAGAGATTATAACGTTAAGACAATAATTCTGGGAGGAGGTGTCTCTGCTAATATAGAGTTAAGGAAGCAATTTAAAAAGAAATTTAAAAATGTTTTAGTTCCTTCTAAGGGTCTTTCTACTGATAACGCAGTAATGATAGCAATAGCTGGATATTATAACAAGCCAAGGGATTGGACAAGAATTAAAGCTTACGCTAATCTTAGAATATGATAGAATAAAATATTATGGATAAATCATACGATCCGAAAAATGTAGAAGATAAAATTTATAAACTTTGGATTGAAAGCGGTTTTTTTAATCCAGATAATCTCCCAAAAGAACATAAAAAGCCATATACTATTGTTATCCCTCCTCCTAATGTTACTGGAGAACTTCATATAGGACACGCCCTAAACTCTACTGTTCAAGATATTTTAATCAGATGGAAAAGAATGCAAGGTTATAAAACACTATGGATACCAGGAACAGATCATGCTGGAATTGCCACTCAGAATGTTGTTGAGAAAAAACTAAAGAAAGAGGGTAAAACCAGATTTGATTTAGGAAAAGACAAGTTTATTGATGAGGTTTGGAAATGGAAAGAAGAAAAAGGAAATACTATTTTAAATCAGTTTAAGAAAATAGGTTGTTCTTGTGATTGGTCTAGAGCTAGATTCACAATGGATAAAAATTATGCTAAGGCAGTGGAGTTTGCCTTTTTGCATTACAAAGAGAAGGGTTGGATTTATCGGGGAGAAAGAGTTGTTAATTGGTGCCCAAGATGTTCAACAAGCTTGTCTGATTTAGAGTTAGAGTATAAAGAAGAAGAAAGTAAATTGTGGTACATAAAGTATGGAGAGATTACCGTAGCGACAACTAGACCAGAGACAATGCTTGGCGATACGGCAGTTGCAGTTAACCCCAAAGACAAGAGGTATAAAGACATGATTGGCAGGAAAGTAATAGTCCCTTTGGTCAACAGAGAAGTTCCAATAGTTTCAGACAGATTAATTGATTTAAATTTTGGGACGGGAGCTTTAAAAGTTACTCCAGCTCATAGCCACACTGATTATGAAATAGCCCAAAAGAATAAATTGCCAAGTATTAAAATTATTGATGAAAATGGGAGAATCACTAAGGATGCTCCTCAAAAATATCAAGGACTAAAAGTTAAAGAAGCTCGCGAGATTATTATAGCTGATTTAGAAAAAGGAGGTTATCTGGAAAAAACAGAAGACTATATCCATCAAGTTCCTAGGTGTTACAGATGCAACACAACAGTTGAATTAATTCCTTCTTTGCAGTGGTTCTTAAAAATGAAGGAATTGGCCCAAATAGCTAAAAAACCGATTAAAGAAGGGAAAATAAAGATTCATCCAAAAAACTTTAAGAAATCTTATTTAGATTGGTTGGAAAATATTGAAGATTGGTGTATTTCCAGACAATTATGGTGGGGACACAAAATTCCCATTGAAGGAGAAACAGATGTTCTAGACACTTGGTTCAGTTCTGCTTTATGGCCCTTTGCGACAATGAATTGGCCTGAAAAAACAGATGATCTTAAAACTTTTTATCCGACCAATACTTTATCTACAGCAAGAGATATAATAAATCTTTGGGTTGTTCGTATGGTTTTCTCAAGTATGGAGTTTATGAAAGATATCCCATTTCACGATGTCTATATTCATGCTACAATTTTAACTAAGGATGGTAAAAGAATGTCAAAGTCGTTAGGAACTGGAATTGATCCTTTAAAACTTATTGATCAATATGGGGCAGACGCCACCAGATTTGGTATAGCTTATCAAGTCATGGGGAATCAAGACATTAGGTTTGCTGATGATAATATTATTATGGGTAAAAAATTCTGTAATAAAATATTTAACGCAGCAAAATTTGTCTTGCTGCAAATCCCAAATTCCAAATCCCAAATTCCAAACAAATCCCAAATCTTAAAATCCAAAATTACAAACGCTGATAAGAGAATTTTAAGCCAACTTGAAAAAACAATAAAATCAGTTAACAGCGATTTAGAGAAGTTTAAGTTTGGAAAAGCGGCTCATGCTCTATATAACTTCTTTTGGCATGATTTTTGTGATGTCTATATTGAAGCATCTAAACAACAGAATAATGAGAAAACCCGGGTTATTTTATTTTATGTTTTATTATCTTCATTAAAACTTTTACATCCATTTATCCCTTTTATAACAGAAGAAATATACCAAACATTACCTGTTAAAGGTAAAAAGCAATCTTTAATGATTGAAAGCTGGCCAACAATATGATTTATTTAATTTTTGTAATATTCGGTCTTTTGCCAAGTGTTATTTGGCTTCTCTTTTATTTGAGGAAAGATGCTCATCCGGAATCAAAGAAAATGGTTCTAAAGATCTTTTTTTATGGAATGATTGGAGGGCTTATCGCCATGATAATAGAATTATGGCTTATTTGGAGCATAATGTTTTTTGCTGGTGGTTATATCTCCTCTATTCCAATTCTATTCTTTTTATTAAATCAGTTTGTAATAATAGCTTTAGTTGAAGAACTTTCCAAACTTTTAATTGTTAAAGGAAGGGTGGTTAATGATAAAGAATTTGATGAACCAGTAGACACTATGCTTTATATGATAATTGTAGCTTTGGGATTTGCTACTCTGGAAAACTTTTTAGTATTATTTTCGCTAGAGGAGCCATTTTTAATAAGAGATATTGCTATGGTTAGTTCTTTCCGTTTTCTAGGAGCTACATTTTTACATGCTTTAGCTTCCGGTGTTATTGGATATTATCTTGCTTTAGCTTTTTACTATCCTAAAAGAAAAATTGGCCTTGTTATTAAAGGGATAATATCAGCGTCTATTATTCACGGCTTGTTTAATATCTCTATAGGAATGATTGAAAAAGGATTGGTTGGTCAAAAATCATTTTTGTTTGCAATGTCGTTTGGATCTTTAATAATTCTTTTAGCGGGAACAGCCTTCTTTGTCTCTAGTAGATTTAAAAAACTTAAAAAATTAAAAAGTACTTGTCATCCATTTAGACAAGACAAAGAATTATGACAGATTTTTTTGAAAAAATAAAAAAAGGCATGGATTCTGAAAATCCAATTAAAGAACCAGAGAAAACAGAAGAGTCTTCTATTGAATTAACTTCTGTTGAGATAAATGAGCCGGAAGAACAAACAGACAAACCAAAAGAAAGTCCTTTGAAGAAAGTTTTTAAAAAGAAATCTGTCAAAAAGTCTGTAAAAAAGATTGAGATTAAAACAGAGGCAGAGAAGCCTATTTTAAAAAACGAATTAGAACATAAAAGAATAGAAGATAACCTTTTTGACGGGCCAGAAGGAGAATTAACAGTTGATGTTTATCAATCAGGAGATGATTTGATTGTAAGGTCAGCTATTGCTGGAGTAGAGCCGGAAGATTTAGATATTACCATTGAAAATGATCTTGTTATAATAAGTGGACAGAGGGAACAGAAAGTTGCTGAAGAAAAAGACAATTACTTTTTTCAAGAATGCTATTGGGGAAGATTTAGAAGAGAGATTATTTTGCCATTGGAGGTTGATAGCTCAAGAGCTAATGCTAAAATGGAGAAAGGGATACTGATTATAAAAATACCGATAATTGAAGAAAGAAAGAAAAAAACAAAGATTTCTATAGAGTAAAAAATGTGCCGAGGGCGGGAGTCGAACCCGCAATCCTTGCGGAACGTGGGCCTAAACCACGCGCGTATTCCATTTTCGCCACCTCGGCATACGATTATAATAACATTTTCTAATAAAAAATCAACCCACTAAGGCGAGTTGATTTTTTAATCAAAGGTCTTTTTATATTCCACCAATCTTTCCAACTAATGCGACCAATCCTCTTGCTAAAATTGCTACCAATACTCCGATTAAAGCATATATCACAAATTGTCTAGCGGTTTTTACCTTCTCAGGATCTCCCTGGGCCGTTACAAAAGTAAACGCAGCAATTATAATTGCTATAGCAGCTACTATTAGTAAAATAGCAAAAAGCCAATTTGTAATATTGTTAAGCACAGACATTACATCGTTTGTAGGCGCTGTAGTTGGTGCATTATCTACAGAGGTTCCTGTTCCTCCCCAATTAAATATTCCTCCAAAAATATCTTCAAACAATCCTGCAGAAGCTACTGTTGGGACAGCTAGCAATGATACTAATAATATGCCACTCAATAAAGCTTTTTTCATTTTTTTATAATTTAACTTATTTTAATCGACCTTTTTTAATCGACCTTTTATCAGTTATAATATGTTTTTGTTCCAAGTATTGTCGCAAACAAAGCAACCAGTCCTTTAGCTGATGTAACGATAAGTAATCCGATTAAAGCCCATAAGATTATTTTTTTTGCTTTCAATATCTTTTCAGGTTCTCCTTGAGCTGTCATAAAGAAAAATCCAGAGACAATAATTATTATAGGCGTTACCATCCAAGCTATCATAAAAACAAAATCAATAACTTTATCTATTAGTTGCCAAAGAGTTTTAATGTTTGGGTCTAAGGGATTATCAATTGTAATTGTTTCAGCAAGAACAAAAACAGGCGCAAGCGCAACGCTCAATATTAATAAACTTATTATCTTGTTTTTCATATGCTTGTTTTATTATTTTATGAAAATAAGGCCATAATGATATTTGCCTGCGTCAAACTCTTTCTCAAACTTAATGCCTTGATCTGTCGCTAATCTGATAACTTCTTCTTTTGAAATGCGTCCTTCTTCTGGCCCTTGCGTAGCTTTCGTAAGCCAATCAATTATTATTAGTTTGCCACTATTTTTTAAAATCCTTATAGCTTCTAATATTATAGCACTTTTATTATCCACCTGAAACAAGACATTAGGGATAAACACCATATCAACAGAACCGCCTTCTATCGTTGATCCTCTTGGCGATTCTAGATTGGTTTTTATAATTTTAATATTATTAATATTTTCTAATCGAGTTCTGCTTTTTAAAACAGAAAGAGGACTTTCCATAATATCTATTCCATAAACAAGACCTTCATCTATTTTTTTTGCCAAAGGAATTGTGAAGCCACCAGAACCACATCCGAAATCAGCAACAATCATATTCCCTTTTATATCAAGTTCATCTAATATTTTGTTGGGGTTAAGAAACATATTATTATATTGATGCGGCAGAGGCAACATTGTCTCCGTCTGATAATTTCATTATTCTTACGCCTTGAGTAGATCTGCTTATTTTAGCAATAGACGATATTTTAGTTCTAATCACCTGTCCTTTTTGAGAAATAATAATCAGATCTTCTTCATCGGTAATAATTTTAGAATAAACTATTTCTCCTGTTTTTGGGGTAACATTAGCTGTTTTAATTCCCGACCCTCCTCTGCCTTGTTTTCTGTATTCCTTGATATCTGTTTTCTTGCCATAACCATTTTTCATAACAATCAATAGTTGTTGTTTTTCATTATCTTTGTTTATTATGTCCATCCCGACCACTTCATCGTCTTTTTTTAAAGTAATTCCTCTTACTCCTGAGGCGGGTCTCCCCATCTCTCTGACATCCTGTTCTCTGAAACGAATTGATTGGCCTTTCTTTGTTACTAATATTATATCATTTTCTCCAGTAGTTTTAACTACTTTTTTCAACAGGTCTCCTTTTTTAAGGCTAATAGCAATTAGCCCGGTTCTTCTAACATTTTTAAACTGGTCCAGTTTAGTTCTTTTGATAACGCCATCTTTAGTAACCATTACAAGATTTGCTGTTCCCTTTTCTTCATCATCTTTGCCGAAACCCAATAAAGATAGGACTTTTTCTTCGGAAGATAACTCTAAAAAGTTTAAGAGACCCCTTCCTCTGGCCACCCTTGTTCCTTCAGGAATCTCATAGGCAACGGTCTGGAATACTTTTCCAGAATCGGTGAAGAAGAATAAATCATCGTGTGTTTGGGCTGATAAGAAATGTTCAACAATATCTTCTTGCAATGTTTTCATTCCCATTATTCCTTTTCCACCCCTTTTTTGTATTTTATAAGTAGCAGGGTTTATTCTTTTGATATATCCTCCTTGAGTAAGAGTGATCATTGTTTCTTCCTGCGGGATAAGATCTTCTTCGGCTATTTCTCCAACTTTTTGGGCGAAGACTTTAGTTCTTCTTTCATCTCCAAACCTTTCTTTTATTTCTTTTATTTCCGCCTTTATAATCCCTTCAATTTTTTGAGGACTTTTAAGAATAGCTGTTAATTCTTTTATGAGATTTTTTAAATCTTCAAGTTCAGCTTCAATTTTTTCTCTTTCCAATTTTGCTAAAGAGGCTAATTTGGTCTCTAATATCGCATTAGCCTGTATTCCAGTAAGGTCAAAACCTTTCATTAAATTCTTTAAAGCGTCTTCTCTGTCTTTTGAATTCTTGATCGTTTTAATAACAGCATCAATCTTAGAAAGGCACTTATGAAGACCTTCTAGTATGTGCGCTCTTTCTTTAGCTCTCTCTAAATCATATTTTGTTCTTCTAGTAACAACTTCTTTTCTATGAATGATAAAATAGTTTAATATTTCAACCAAAGAAAGATTCCTTGGTTGGATTCCGTCAACCAAAGCAATCATATTAAGGTGAAATGTTTTTTGAAGATCGCTAAATTTATATAACCTATTAAGTATCTTGTTCGGGTAAGCTCCGCGTTGAAGATCTAAGACAATTCTTAAGCCGTCTTTATCCGATTCATCTCTAATATCTTTAATGCCGTCTATTTTCTTTAACTGAACCAGATTAGCAAATTGTTCTACTAAAACTGATTTTAGCACCTGATAAGGTATCTCAGTAATTATAATTTGTGATTTTTTATCATCGTCTTTTATCTCAGCCTTTCCTCTCATAACAATAGGTCCTTTTCCTTGGGAGTAGGCAATAAAAATATCTTTCTTGCCATATATTGCTCCAGCCGTTGGGAAATCAGGTCCTTTAATAAATTGAGACAAGTCTTCAGTTGATGATTTTGGATTATCAATTAAATGAATTAAAGAATCGCATAACTCTACAAGATTGTGAGGAGGAATGCTTGTGGCCATTCCTACGGCAATTCCCAATGTCCCGTTTAATAATAACTGAGGAAGGGGAGATGGTAAGACAACTGGTTCTTTTCTTGTTCCGTCATAATTAGGCCTAAAGTCAACAGTGTCCTTGCTTATATTTTTTAACATCTCTTCTCCAACCTTAGACATTTTCGTTTCTGAATATCTCATAGCTGCCGCCGGATCCCCGTCGATTGAGTTGTGGACAAAAACACCAGCATCTAACAAAAAGTTGTGTGTAGAATTAATAGTAAGGTCGTAAACGTCTTCTTTCTTACTAGTTATTTTAGTATTAATTATTTTATGGTTTCTATAATTGCCTATTTCTGATAATAACAAGTCTTTATCGTTGTTATAATATTTAGTTATTCCTAGACTCCAACTTGTAAAGCTTTTTGTTTTAAAAATATCTCTTCTTACGTTTTCAGATTTATCCCAAAACTTTTTTCTCCCATTAGCAATTTTTTCAACATAATCAAGATCATTATGTTTTTTGCTTGCTATCGCTTTATGATACTTCCAATGATCTTGCCATTGAATTCTGGCTATATTATCAGGATTATTGTTTAATTTATTAAAATCTTTATGATGACGGATTCGGCCATCTTTTCTTTTGTATATATCATTTTCTAGATTCCATTTATCAGTAAGATGATGAGTATATTCCCAAATATCATTCATTGGCTGATATACCATTTCGTATCCTTTAAGGTTTTTATTCTTTTTTCCATCGCATAATTTAGTGTATAACGGCATTAAGGAATCACCTTTTTTAAGATTCTGAGCTTCGCAATAAGAACCATCTCTTAATATAAAACGATGATTTAAAGTACATTTTATTTTCTTTTTGTTATCTAGAGTGATTTCAATTATTTTCTCATCTTTCTTTGTAATTCTAGGTTTGTGAACTTCAACAATTTCTATTTTTTTAGAGTTATGATTAAATGTGAATGTCCAATG
>Ga0066639_10005791_pt1 | contig 10353 bp, 10 predicted proteins | sample CryGeyCG2114_010_2_FD_59504 | JGI IMG/M metagenome (GOLD analysis project Ga0066639, IMG submission 59504) | Groundwater microbial communities from aquifer - Crystal Geyser CG10_big_fil_rev_8/21/14_0.10 | ecosystem: Environmental > Aquatic > Deep subsurface > Groundwater | place: USA: Utah... | reverse complement strand
GCCTTCGGTAGGTTTTACCAATGTTGCTTCCAACTTAATACATTGTCTATTTGGCTCATAATCCTCCCCTCCTTCGGGCATACTACAGTATTCCAAATTACACCTCTTACATTTATAACCAAGAAATATGTCTGATGCATTTTTATTACAAGATTCTAAATCCGAATGACTACCACCAATGGCTGTCCAAAAGTTGTCTGCTAGTCTATCGCTAGAACAACTCCCGTCATCATTCTCACGAAGCACTTCACAAATACAAGTTATCCCCTCTTCTTCCCAATCATCTGCAAATACTATGTTAACAGTCAATAAAAAAAATACCAAACACAAAATGCATAGAAATAATATTCCTTTTTGTCTCTTCAGTATATTAATAATATTTGACATATATTTCACACTGTACTACTAAATTCCCCTGAAATCACTACTCACATTTAACGCCTCTAAAATAAAATTAACTATCAAATAGGCGCTGAAAACTATAATAAGCCCTACAACCGCGCCTATTAAAATCTGTTGGCCCTTTTTCACTTTTTCCGCGTTGCCAAATGAAATGATTATCATAAAGCCACCATAGACAAAAAAGAAAAAAGCAATTCCAGCTACAACAGCAAACATCCCGCGGGCATAATTGATAAATAATTTTAATAAATCAACCAATCGGCGACAAGTGCCGGAAAACGCGCAGTCTGGCAGTGGGCCGACATAGCCACTAGGCTTGGTGTATTTTGCTTGTACATATTTACTAACAGCGCTTTCTCCCAACTGCGCTTGTTCCTGAGTTGTCAAATCGCCTTCAAATAAACACTGTCCACTAATATAACGGCAATATTTATTTGCTGTGCATTTCTGTTCGCAAGCGAGCTGTGTAGGCTGGCTTTGGTCTGTACTACACTGGGATTGAATATCTTTTATCTGGCCATCACAATCAATTGCCACGATGAAATAAAGCGGGATGATTGAAGGAACGCCTCTCGACTCCGGGGTGGCTACTACTTCAATCATGTTCAAACCAACCACAATCCGCGGTCCCACAGAATCAAACGTGACCTCCAAACTATCAGTTCCTACTGCTTTTACTTCTATGCCTGTCTGGCAGTTACGGCAACTAAGACTAAACTTGTCCATTGTATATCCGTTCCCATCGGTAGCATAAATCTTGAATTTAAAAGTATTGACTACTCTTTGGCCAAGTTCCACTCTGACTGGCTCGGTCTGTGTACCAGCAGTTCCTTCCTGTGTTATGTAAATTGGACACTCTTTATAATTAGCAGGGCGTGAGTTCATTTCATTACCAGGAGTCTCTTTGCTGCAAACCCGAACCACGCTCATAGTACACTGAAGCGAAAAACCAGCAACATTGCCTGGAGCTGCCTTTTCCTCAGGGTATTCCAAACACGATTCCAAATTTGCTCCTACAATAGAAACACCTCCCCCCCAATGAGAGCCATTCTCGTCCAAAGGAAACCATAAAGGCCGTCTGGATCCCGAATAGTTGCATTCCCCATCAACCATGGGTCCGCTGGCCAAGACAGAACAATAAAAATAACGATCCTGGGCCGAGACTCTATGCGCACAAAAAAAAGAACAAACAAATAATAAAATAAAAACTGTAAAGTAAAGAGAAATTCTTTTTTCTTTTTCCCCTGTCTTTGGCATAGTAAACACAATACGGTTGAATATTATTACATCGTCTGTTGCACGCGAGTAGCGGCATTTATAAGCAAGCGGGCGTCGCGTTCCAGAGGTTTGCTAGTGTCATAGGGAGCCATATAGCCAGTAACCAATTCATTGAACGCCTCTGTGGCAACATCTATATTCCTGCCTCTATACCAATTCTCGGCAAACAAAGACTGACTGGCAAAAGGCACTAGCTGTACGTCTTCTTGTTGCTCGGCGATCTGAGAACGATATGGACTGGGACGCGACACTGCCTCGGTATATTTTTTTACATTTTGAGCAGAGGTAATAAATCTCACGAAATCCCAAGCTTCGTCTTGATGTTTTGACTTTTTTACCACCGACTCAAGCCAATAATTGGCGACATTCTTTGGATCTTCAGGATTGAGTTGGAACATAGGTAATACTTCAAGATTCATTTGTGGAGCCCTAGCTCGGATACGCGGCAAATCATAGGCATACCCAAAATAAAACACCACTTTCCCACGGACAAACTCTGTCAGAGCATTCTCCATTTGATCATTCCAGGTGTAAACATCTTTTGTGGGTCGAGCAAAATCAGTATAAAATTGTAGAGCCTTGAAAGTGGGGTTGGAAGGCTCTGGCCTGCTCAAACCACTAGAAAATGTAACTGCATTTCCTGAAGACATTTTTACGCCACTCTGCATCATAAATAGAGAAAGCAAGTCAAAAGAAGCATCAATATTTTGTACTGTTCCCAAAGCTGTTCCGGACTGGATAATATCTCCATTGCTGTTGAATTTGGTTGTCTTTTTTACCGCCTCTACAAACTCATCCCAATTTTGTGGTGGCTCGGAGATATTAGCCTTATCCAATAAATCTTTGTTATAAAATACTGCCAGAGAATCCACTGCCAGCGGCAAGCCATAAACCTCGCCATTAACAACCGCATTTTCATACACACTGCTGACATATTGCGTCTTAATATCTCTTTCCGTTGGCATGTTATTTGTATCTATCACCACTTCAACCTCATCAGTGTATTTTCCTTTCTTAAAGACGCGAGCCACATTGACTGTGCTTGGCATCGGAGAAAGACGATTGTAATATTGCCTCAACCAGCGTATATACATAGAAACTATGTCCGGACCAAGATCATCCGCCAGAGCATTGGAAAAAAGGTTGTCAAATTCCTCATATCTAATCTGGCGCACTTCTACCGTGACATACGGACGAATTTTTTTATACTCGCCCGCCAATTCCTCCAGCTGATCAACATCATTATATATTGTCCAATACGTTAACTTCACCGACTTGACCGCGGCCTGCTGTTCTGCCGACAAACCTTTACAGCCTACGCCCATCGTGGTAAGCAGGAGAAATACAGTTGTGAGTATGGTTATTTTTTTCATAGAATCTACATACGAAATACGAAAGTACGAAATGTATTACTATATCTTCAGTATAAATTAGAAATTCTCTTTATTACTACCGTGTCATGGGCAAAACACCCCACAATAGCCAACTTCAAATCCATGGCAGACAAATATCCTTTGACTTGATTCAGCACATTGATTGGAATATATCTGCCTCGTTTTAATTCCAAAATTATTTTATCCTCAACTAAAAAATCAAGAAAATACTTTCCAACCTTTTGATTATCAAATAATAATGGAACATGGTGTTGTTCGATAAATTCTAAGCCTCGTTTTTGCAACGATATGCTAACTGCCCTTTGATAATATCTTTCATGGTGCCCACCGCCCAGCTGCTTAAATACATCAAATAGCGCACCATTAATCTTAAAACTTAATTCTGAGTATAATAAGTCTTTTCTTATTATCTTATAATTTCCTCCCTTATAAACCATATATAATTTTGTATCTAATTTTATATTTTCTTTTATATTTTCGTAATTTCGTATTTTTCGTATTTCGTATGTACCGGTTACCTAAAAATCTCAAAAATAAAGTCCACCAAGGCATAGCTGGCAAAAATTACAAAAATACCAAGAGTGCTCCACACGAGCATCCCCTTTGCTTTGGTAATATCTTTTTTTGTTGCCCCGCCACCCACTGCGGTAGACCCGGTCATAAGTACAAAACCACTATAAACAAACATCACAAGCGCAATAGAACCCATTATCCCCATCACTACCTTTATTATTCGACCAATCAATACGGCCGGGTCTGTTGTACCCAGTTTGTTCAATTGTTGTATATCACCGCGGAGCTCGGCCACTAGATCATCGGAAGCCGCCTCATCTTTAGAATCTGCGCTCTCTTTACCGGCAGCCGCGGCTGCAGCCGCTTGACTCTCTTTTATATTTTTCTCTCTAGCCTCATCTAATGCCTTATCACAGTCTGCACTATCCATTTCAACGCACGATTTGTACTGAGACTTTTCAGTTGAGTATGCTTCGCACTCCTTGTCCACGACCGTGACACAGACAATCGGAACACCGCTAACAGGAGAAACATATTCACATTTGCATGTTTTTGTGGCGGCCAAAGTTGTCTGCCCACAAAGAGTGAACAGCAAAAAAAAGACAAAAAAGACAAGGCCCTTTAGATAATTGTGTTTACCCGACATATTTTTGATTATCAAGTATTTTTTTTATCTCAATTGCGCCGTCCCTCATCGCAAAATAAACAGAAGTTTTTAATAAAGAGACTTCATTTCCCGTATCAAAATATTTCCCTTCATATTCATAGGCAAACATTTTTTCATTCTGTGCAAACATATTTACCGCATCGGCCACCCATATTTCTCCGCCTCTGCCTTGTTTTTGCGCGACCATATATTTCCAAATATCTGGCGTAAATATGTATCTCATCCCACCAATAATCAGACCAAAAGGAGAAACTTCTTTTACAGAAGGCTTTTCACGAATCTCTGTTACTTTATACAATCCATGGGGTAATTGGTAATTAGTAATTGGTAACTTGGCCAATTTCCAATTACTATTTACTATTTTCTCTCCATAGACATTCCCATACTTCGTCATCTCTTGCTTATCTTTTATCTTTTGTACCCCGATAACCGATGCCTTTTGTTTTTCAAATACTTGCATGAGCTGTCCCACAACCGGTGTCCTCGCATCAATAATGCTGTCACCGTCTGAAAAAGCAAAGGGTTCACGGCCACAAAACTTTTTGGCTTGCAGTAACGCATGGCCATTACCCAACGGCTCTTTTTGATATGTGTAATGAAAGGTCACTTTTTTGGATATTTCACGTAAAGATTTTATTTGTTCTAGCTTTCCTGTTTTTTTCAAAGTCATTTCCAATTTTTTGTCCTCGGCAAAATATTCCTTTACTATTTCCTTTCCCGGCGCTATGACAATCATAATATCTGCAATGCCACTCCCCGCCATCTCTTCTACAATATATTGCAATACCGGTTTATTGAGTACCGGCAATAATTCTTTTGGGACAGTCTTTGTAATCGGCAAAAAACGAGTGCCAAGACCTGCCGCAACAATGACTCCCTTGCGAACTTTTGACATAATCTCTTTGATTTAAATACTCCATTAGTATAACAAAGTTTTAGCTCTTTTACCATAATGGACTAGAGTATTTGGTCTGGAAGCGAGAAAGTCAAAATTTTTTTTCCCGCGTCCAAACCCAACACCTAATACCCATATCTACTCAAGTTCCTCCCAACTAATCAGCTCGTACGTCGGCTCAACTGGAAATCCCGGCGGTGGCAAAAACAACAAATTTCCGTCATAAGTATGGTTCGTGCTCACAAAACCTGACACAACCGGCTGGCCCCATTTCCACCCACCACTTTCAAATGAAATCTGCGATCCAAAAAACAACAAACTATCCTTGATGTCATTTTTATAATACTTTCGATGTACTGACCTATACTGTGACAGAGCAGCGGCATCTATTTCCATAACATCGGGTACGTCATGTGGCACCAAGACATCTCCCTGCGCGATAAGCCCCAGCACATCATCTGAATTTTTTTCATAGTAAGTAAGATTCCCACTAATATAAATTTCTTGGTAATCAGTAGGAAAACGTCCAGCACCTATAGTTACTCGCCCATTAATAACACCTTCAACCCACACATTATCTTCTACAAAAATAACACCATTGCTTGGAATAGCGTGGTTCCCTTGGGAGTTCTCTCGCTGAATATCGTCGCATATATTCCCCCAACACCAACCCCATCGGCATTCTACGGCACCAGTATAACAACGACGCGCTTTTACTTTATATAAATCATAAGTTCCATTGCTCTGAAACACAATATGATAACCATAGCTTCCACTCCCAGATGAATTGAGATGCAACCCACCATTGTCGGACATATCTCGAATGGCAACCAAATCTGCGCTAATCCCATAAAAATCTTTTGGAGGCACGGGATAACGCCAAAATTCTGTCGGACCGCCAGAACCATACACGCCATTTACTGGTTTAGCGCTATCAACCCAAGAATCAGTCGTGCCATTAAATTGAATATACCCATTAGAATGAACTTTGCCGTGCACTTCCGTAGTGGGACTAAAATTCATGTCAGCATTTTCAATAAAAGCATAATCAGTAAGAGAGGGAAAACCTAATCTGACTTGAATTGTACGAGCAGATTCAGACTGTTCCAAAGTCCAACCAGTGGATCTAACTGTCACTACACTTGCCCCGCCAGGTGGCGGATCGATTTCCAAAGAATAATAACCTATCAAATTGCCATCTTTATCAAAATAGCTGTGAACATAAGGACCTGGATCTCCTCCAGTACCATCAAAATAATCATCTCCATCATGGGCCAGATGCCAACGATAATAATTTATCCCTGCCTCGGCAATATGAAAAGCCTCATCCCGCTTGTGGATACGATTAGAGGCTCTATTTTCAAACAAAGCATAAGTGCTTAGTCCAAGTACTATCATTGTAAAGGCAATGGAGCCGAAAACCATGACGAAGACAAGCATGGTTCCGCGTGAGCTACTCTTAAAATATTTAGATACTAATTTTGATACTTTTTTGGTAAACATGTGTTTTGGGTATTGGATATTGGGTCTAGAAGCGGGACAATATGCGGGAAAAATTAAGTAAAATTTTTCCATGCTTCTCTAAATTTATATAATTGTTTACTAATTATGTTTTTATAAGTCTTTTGCAAATTATTACATCCAAATATTTTTCATATAAATCTTTTGCTTGTGTTATGGATACCTCCATCTCATTGCTTTCTGCCATGGCGTCATCAATATATTTATGAAACCCTCTAACCTGATGGCGTTTGGCATAACCTTCTGCAATTAGACGTGGTATTGCCTGACAAGCACGACGACATTGATCTGTTAAATTATATTTTTCTTCACTTGGTAATTTTTTAACTATTTCTTCCATCACAATCTTCATAGCCCGATACGAACGTTGGTATACATCCAAATCTTTAAATCCATTGATTGATTTACCTCCCATAAAATTATAAATTAATCCCGCTTCCAAACCCAACACCCAATACCCATCAATTCGTTTTCAAATTACGTACATGCACCGTACTCTCCACATGCAACGGCACTGGCGTCTCAGTCGGATCTTTTTCAAGCTCTAGCTGGACGCGTATGACATGCACATTTGTGACACTGACAGGCTGTACCAGTTCACTCTCACTTCCAGAATAACTTTCATCAAAATACAAAAATACAGGCACCGATTTTTCTTGATTGACCACGCTGTGTGCAATTTCAACCACATTCTCATTGCCAGTATAGGCAAGCGGTTCACCGCTTGGCTTCAACACTCCTTTTTTCAAAGTTGTACCATCAATCCAATAATGAACTTTCTCACGCAATAAATCATCATCTATATTTGCATAAAAAGTCAAATTGTATTCCCCGGTTGAAACAAGTGGAAATGAACCAACACTTGAGATTTCAGCGCGACGCACATCATCTACTACTTGCTCCAAAACTTTACGACCATCACTTTGAGTTGTAAGTTGCTCCCAAATGATTAGGGTATCACGGTTGCTTCTTATCAAAAGCCAGGCCACGCCAATGGAAATAATAGAAAAAATCCCTATCACTACAACAAGTTCCATTATAGTTACACCTTTTTTGTTTATTTTTTTCATAAAAATTTTACTCCGCCTCGCCCAAATCTACTATCAAAAAAGTATCTCCATTAACTTCGATGTCTGTCGTATACAAATCATAGCCACTAGCCGTTACTTCGACTGTATAAGTATTTGATCCAATACCGCCAAAATATGACTGCCCAGGTGGAGTACAGATGTTGGTGTAGGTCAGTGACAAGTCAGACAAACGTGGAGTATAGGCAGAATTGTCAGTGCTTAAATAAACTTTGTAACGAAAATATTGATCACCATCGTGAACCTCATAAATTAAAGGTTCACTAACTGTATAAAATGTAGCATCAGTCCCATCAGGACCTAAATATTCCCAGGCAACTGACTCTGTAGTGGAACTTGTGGCAATCTGAAATTTAAGAGAATCAACACCTGTTTCAGGCGGTTGGGCCACTGGCTCCCATTCTAGTTGAATATATCTGACTTCTGTACCCAGATCAAATATTGATGACTCCAGCATGCCAGATGCGCTATAAAATCCGCCAATGTCTAAAAGTGTAATATCTCCTGGGCTTGTATTTACATCCACCCCTCCATCATCTGTCCAATACCTGGTTGCATCAGACATAAACTCTTGTCCAAATCCACCAGACCAGTCTGTCTGACGAACACTGCCTATGCCTGTCAATTTAGTCTGATCAAATCCACTAGCCGTAACATGGGCACTGGCATTGGCTACAGGCTGACTATTGGAACCGTCGCGTACCATTACTAAAAGTGAATTAGCTGTATTGGCGCCAACTACAAGTTGAACCTCTTGAGATACTCCCGGGTTAACCACTAAAGGAGTATCGGGAATACTGCCTATCAAATCATAACCCGAAACACCAAGGGCATACGTGTCCCAGCGAACTGAACTAAATAAATATGTTCCATTTGCGTCAGTTTGAACGTTTTCGTCTACCAAAAACACATCTGGATTAGTACCAATAAGTTCTGTTCCGCGAAGAGTAAAAGGGACGTTGCCAACTGTCGCGCAAGAAGCATTAGTGGTTGAAATATTTATAGAAGATATTTCATCAATAAAAAAACTAACCTCTGTCACATCTTGGGCCACTACTGTTGAAGGAGGTTTGGTCGGATTTGGTATTTGAACATCTGATTCAATGGTCCTATCCGTAGTGTATCCATTTTTGGTAACAGTAATATGATAAACGCCAGTGCCTTCAGCCAGATCAACAACACGCAACATGCCGTCATTGTCAGTAATTTCTTCAAAATCATAAGTAGGGTCAGTCTCGGTAGAGACAATGTGCACATCTGCTCCTTGTATTGGCTCTACTTCAGAATCAAATACTTCAATAAAAAGAGCTCCATGAGTTGGGTCGCCTTCTAGAAATTTGGGCGCTACATAAGTTACCATTGACAACGGCTCTCTTTGACTGCAGCGCGCGCAGATTACATCCACTTGCGCGAGTTTGTAATCAGCTGGGGAACTATCAAACGGCGGGGGTTCTCCTCCACAAGGACCCAATGTATCTCCATGATTTAAATGTGCTGGCACAGCCGGCTCAGCCACAGTAATAGTATTACCCTTGTGGCAAATATCTACTAGACCTCCTCCCCCACCAGCTCCTCCGATAATAGTGCCATCAAATGGATCATCAATATTTCTTATAGTCCTGGTAATGAGAAATTCTATTCCATTTCGAGTGGTGGTAACATTACGATCCAGTAATCCAGACGGACTTCCATTTTTAATTCCAACATCAAAAAAAGACATATTGCGAATAACTTCCACTTGTTCATTTAAAATAGAATTCTCAATTATCCGCAGGCGGGAGTTGTAAACTATCTGGAAAATAAGTTGGATACCGCCATAAATTCCAATCGCGAATATTAAAAATATGGCAATGGAAATCGTCGCTTCGAGGAGTGAAAAAGCTTTTTTGTTATTTAGCATGACAGGCAAATAAGTAAATAGTAATTTGTAATTTGTAACTAGTAATTATCCAGAAAAAATATTGGAATTGCAAAACAATTACCAATTACTATTTAATCTTCAATCTCGTGTATAATCCGTTCAACCAACTCTGTCGCTTGTTTTCGAAGTTCAATATCACTCAACCCCGCCCCTTCGCCTTCTCGTATTTGATCTGCTTGCGCATTAATAAGCTCATCTTTCATTCTTAATAATTCATCTTTATGCTCGGCTATTTTTGCTTTCAAATTTCTTACTTGTTTCTTGTCTTGCCTTACTGAATCAGGTTCATCACTACTCGCAAGTTGCAACTGTTGGCGTAGGGCTTGGATGACTTGCAAAACTTGCTGCATGTGGAGCATGATATTTTGAATTTGTTGCTTGCCACTTTTCACTTCTTTTACTAAAAAATCCGCGCGTTCCATGGTAGCGGCCGCCTTTGCCTCTTCGTTCATTTCATTTTCTTTTGACTCGTGTTGTTCAGCCGCTAATTCCTGCGCTTCGCGCGAACGACGGCGAAGTTGTTTTTCTTGTTCAGTTTCAAAACTCATATTTTTAACATAACATAAATCATGTAACTTTTATCACGTAACATATAACACATATCATATAACAATTATTGAACTGGTATTAAGTTTACCAGAGAAAAGTGCTAAAATAAGAGTATAAATAGACAC
>Ga0066639_10005789_pt1 | contig 10356 bp, 8 predicted proteins | sample CryGeyCG2114_010_2_FD_59504 | JGI IMG/M metagenome (GOLD analysis project Ga0066639, IMG submission 59504) | Groundwater microbial communities from aquifer - Crystal Geyser CG10_big_fil_rev_8/21/14_0.10 | ecosystem: Environmental > Aquatic > Deep subsurface > Groundwater | place: USA: Utah... | reverse complement strand
ATTGTCTACACATTTTCTCCTCCTCTTGATGAAAAAGGTGAATGGCAGACTAACTATGGCGATGCTGGCGAATACAATATCGATATCACTGCTTCTGATGGTAAAAATTTCACTACAGAACGAGTTCAGTTATTAGTCGAGAAGAAAAACCAACCTCCTTACCTTACCAATAAAAAATGGGATGTCCAGGAAGGCGTTATTATTGACTTAAAACAATTAGTCCTTGATCCTGACAATGATCCTCTTAAATTTACTTTTAGTGCACCATTTGATGATAACGGATTATGGCAAACCGGCTATAATGATGCTGGAACCATGCTGACAGAATTCACTGCCAGCGATGGTGAAGCGGAAATAAGTGCTTTAGTTGAGTTAAATATTGCTGATACTAATCAACCCCCTATAATTACAACCATTTTTAATGATGGATCATTAATTGAAATTGCTGAAGGAGATGATTTAAATTATTACATCACCGCTAGTGATGATCAGAATGTTCTTTCTTACATTTGGACATTAGATGGTGAAACAATCAGTACAGCTGCTGCTGGAATCTTAAAATTAGATTATGATAGTGCTGGGACTCATGAACTGAGGGTGATTATTAGCGATAGCACATCTGAGATTAATCAGAGTTGGTCTTTGCGCATTGCTGATGTTAACCGCGAACCTGTCCTTGAAAGCGACCTTATCAATGTTAAGGAAGGAGATTTGGTCAAGTTGAAACTGCTGGAAGAAGACGATGACGGTGATAAGCTTAGTTATACCTTCTCTGCTCCTCTGGATGAAAATGGTGAATGGCAGACAACCTACGCTGATGCGGGAAATTATAACATCCGTGTCACTGCTTCTGATGGTAAAAGTACTTCTTCAACCATTGTTCCTATTGCTGTGGAAAATTTTGATCAAGCGCCTGTCTTAAATTTCCCTGAAAAATTAGAGATCTATGAAGGTGAACATTTATCTTGGGATATTGCTGCTATTGACCCTGATGGCAGTGAAGTAAAAATCACTATCGATGGTGCACCTGCTGGTGCAAATCTAGTTGATAAAACGTTTTCTTGGGATCCTGATTTTGACACGATAAAAAGATCTGGAGGAATGTTCAGCAATTTACTTAACTCTCTTAGATTAGAACATTTCTTCCTTAGGGAACGGAATTTCCCTCTGCAGGTGCAAGCTTGCAGCAATGGGCAATGTGCAGAAGGTAAAGTAAATTTGGTTGTCTACAATGTCAACCGTCAGCCAGTCATCACCACCTCAGATAATTTAGCTTTCCAAGAGACTGATCAAGTGAACCTTGGCATCAACGCTGTTGATCCAGATGGTGACATCGTTCGTACTTACTATACTTCTCCTGTCGATTCGCAAGGCCGATGGTCTACTGATTACGCTGATGCAGGTGAATACACCACTTATATTACTGCTACCGACGGCAAAGCCGGAAATACTTTGCCTGTTTACTTTAGTGTTGCTAAAAAAGATCGTGCTCCCAGTTTAAAAATTAAAGATGATGATGTAGTTGTCAATGAAGGTCAACAGTTTTCATTAAGGGTTGATGCCGCTGATCCTGACGGAGATAACCTCTCGGTTTACCTGAAAAATCTTCCTCCAGGCGCTTCGTTTCAGGATGGCATCTTCCTTTGGCAACCAAGTTATGATTTGGTAAGTGCTGGCAATTCCTCCTGGTTAGACGGTTTGATCAGCAAAAGCAATTACCTTAACAAGAAAATTAACGATAAGGAAGCAGTGATCTACTTGGAGTTTGCTGTTGATGATGGCAACTCAGAAGTTGTTAATCCAGTTAAGGTCACAATAAAAGATAAGAATCAGGTTCCTCGGATTATTGACACTATGCCCAAAGATGATTTAACAGTCTTGGTCGGTGAACCGATAATTTTCCATGCGGCTGTAAAAGATTCCGATGCAGATGAATTAAGTTATACTTGGAGTTTCACCCTGCATGAAGACAGGATTAAGGGAACTGATACAATTGAACGTACTTTTGTCACTCCTGGTCGTAAAAAAGTCAAGCTGACAGTTAATGATGGGTATAACACTATTGAAAAGATTTGGGTTGTCAATGTTGTTAGCGGTGATTCTGCAGATATTGCTTTTTCCCCCGCTAACGACCAAGCTGAAAACAATGAGTTTAGGATGTGGGCTAAGTTGATCGAAAGCTAAAAAGGTTATCATTATTATTATCATCATTATCATTTTTGTCAAAATTAAAGTTTTTAGGATAGATGTGAAACATTTTTAAATAAACAGGGATTTCTTTATCAAATGACATCAGTAAACCGCGAAATCGCTAATTTATTAGACAAGCACATTTCCATCCAAAAATGCCTTAAACGAAATATTGTCAATGTCCGTTCTCTAGCTAGGTTCTTGATTGATATTTATGGTCTTAATTACTCAGTGGATGCCGTGATCAGTGCCATCCGTCGTTATGATCTAGATAAAGTCTCTAATATTGTATCACAGGAATCCAATGAACTGTTTTCCAAGATGACAATCTCCACTAAAGACAATGTAGCTCGTTTAGTCTTGAAAGATGAAGCCTTCGACACAATCTGCAAAGATTACCTTGAGAAAAAATTATTGAAACAAAATTCTCGTGTCATAAAATCTAAGGAAACTGTGACAGTTTTGATCAGTCAGAAGAATCTGAAAGAGAAACAGGATTTATTTAAGAAAGATGAGGTCATTAGCGTAACCAAAGATCTAGCTGAGATGCGTCTGCAATTTCATAAAGATATTACAGTGCAGAAAGGTATTATTGCTCGAGTAGCCATGGAATTAGCAACGAGGGACATCAATATCCAAGAAGTAATCTTTAGTTTTCCCGACCTGCTTCTTTATGTCAAGGAAAGCGATGTTGTTGATGCCCATCAAGTTTTAAGAGAAATAAAAAAATAAGGTTCACCAACTTAGCTTATCTACTAATTCGTTGATGACTTTGCCATTTCCCTTAGAGTCGTCTGCTTTTTTCCCCACATAAGCTCTTTGCAGTACTTCAGCTAAAGCATATTCAATCTTGTCCATTTCTGTTAAGAATTTCTTTTCCGGTAATCTATCTGCTTTTTCCCAAGCGGTACTAACCACACTTCTAAATTCACTTATACTATTATCCACATTTCTGTAAGCCCTATTCATTACGTCTTCTATGGATGGCGCTCTGAAATAAGCAAGCTGCGCTCTCGCTTCCACGGGTAAGCTGGCTTTTTTTTCTTGTAATTTGATTCTATCCCTAAGATTATATCCACTTCTTTCGGTACATATCTCTAGGTATAATCTTTCGATAACTTCTAGGGGCTCTGCCGTTAACCTACCTTCGTCATCAGAAAATTTCTTTTTTTGCTCATCTGAAGTTCTATAGAAATCACCTAGGTTATGACCATAAATAACTAAGTCGCCGTTGATTAAGCCGCCAGTTTCAATAACTTTTGGTTCAGCACTAAGTTTTTCAAAGTAGCCTGCCAGATCATCAAATTCAGCAGTCAGAGCTGAATGGTCATACAATCGACTTAATGGCCCGGCTTCTCCATCGTATAACATCAATTCATCTCTTCTCGTTTCAATGTTTGCTGGTCGAGGTAAAGTTGAAGTAGTAAAATGGGGCAAGGCCAGAATTTGTCTATTGACTAAGTCACGAATGTCTGTATATTGTTCTGGATTATGACTTGTAGTTGTTGGAGAAAAAGTTTGAAATTTCACTATAGGTTTATCATTAGTTACCATCCAGCATCACCTTTTTTTAGCAGCCAAAATTAATTTATAAGGGCTGTGACATCATCACCACAAATATAGATAATCTGACATATATAAAAAAGTATTTGACATATAAACATCTTAAATTCTCATCCCATAATTATTTAAAACAACTTTATTCTTGTTTGATAATGGATGATACTCATAAGCTAGCTCTGGAAACTCTTAACATAAATAAGCAGGCGATTATTTTCGTACCTAGTCGAGCTTCTGCCGAGAAGACAGCTGAAGATATCGCTAAATTGTTGTCCGAGAATTTCCCTGAATTAGAAGAGGGGGTTATCAAAGCTGCTTCTACCCCTACAAAACAATGTAAACGGTTAGCTGCTTCTATCAGGAAAGGTATCGCTTTCCATCATGCTGGTTTACTGCAGGGGCAGAAAGATATCGTTGAGGAAAATTTCAAGAACGGCAAGATCAAGATTATCTGCGCTACACCTACTTTAGCTGCGGGATTATCTCTGCCTGTTTATCGTGTCATCATCAAATCTCTAAAAAGGTTCTCTGGGAGATGGGGTATGGATTGGATCCCTGTTTTGGAATATCTGCAGATGGCGGGCAGAGCTGGCAGACCGGAATATGAAAAGTTAGGTGAAGCGATTTGTTTGGCTAAAAGTGCAGCAGAGAAAGATGAAATCCATTCCCGCTATATCTTAGGGAAGCCGGAAGAGATTTATTCTAAATTGGCAGTAGAACCAGTGTTGAGGACTTACCTGCTTTCTTTGATTTCCTCGGGAATAATCCGCGATGAAAAATCGATGCAGGGATTTTTCTCTAAAACTTTTTGGGCCGCCCAGTTCAAGGACATGGGCAAGTTAGGAGAGATCATGGAGCGGATGTTATCCTTGCTGGAAGAATGGGGTTTCGTGCAGATAACCGGTGAAGAAAAAGGAGATTTCGTTGTTGCCAGCACTATCGGTAGTAATGAGCGGATTCTGAGAGCTACACCCTTAGGCAGAAGAATTTCTGAACTTTACCTTGATCCGCTTACTGCTCGTCATCTTCTTGATTGCTTGGCTAAATTTAATGCTGATCATACTGCTTTCTCTTTGTTGCAGATAATTTCCCATACCTTAGAGATGCGTCCGTTATTATCCGTGAAAAGAAAAGAAGAAGAAGAAATCTATGGCGAGTTAAATCAACGTTATCAGCAACTATTGGATCCTGAACCTTCTACTTTCGATCCAGAATATGGCGATTTCTTGGATTCCGTCAAGACTGCCTTATTCTTTTCTTCCTGGATTGAGGAGAACAATGAAGATTTTCTTCTGGATAAATTTGGCATCACTCCCGGTGTTATCCGTTATAAGCTGGAAGCAGCTGATTGGTTGTTGTATGCCTGTGAAGAATTGGGCAAGGTTATGCTCTATCGTGAGGCTGTAAAGGAAATCGCTAAGTTACGTTTAAGAGTCAAGCAAGGTGTCAAGGAAGAATTGCTGCCATTATTGAAACTGAAAGGTATCGGCCGGATCAGGGCGAGAAAATTATATTCTAATGGAGTCAAGGATCTTGGTGACTTAAACAAGGTTGACCCCACTTCCTTAGCACAGCTGTTGGGTAAAACTTTAGCTCTTGATGTCAAGAAGCAGATTGGCGAAGAAGTAATTGAAGTTCCTAAAGGAAAAAGAAAAGGGCAGCTGAGTCTAGAGAAGTTTTGAGGGGAGTTGAAATTTTTATATTTCTAATTTTTATTCAAATAAAATCAAAAATAAGAAAACTACAATCAGCAAGATAAGATATGCTGTAAACCACCAAAGTCTCTTTTTAAGAATTTTGTGTATTTCAGTGTCGTCAGCTGCTGAATCATAAGTTCCTGAATAAATTCTCTCTTCAGATTCGTGGTTTATGAATTCGTCAATGAGCCAAATTATTAAACTTGAAATTAGTCCAAATATTGAATAATTAAAAGCCGATTTATTATTGATTGTCCCAGACAAACCTAATATAATGATAATTCCAAAGAATGAAAGCAAAAAAAAGTATAATGTCTTATAGTTAAACTTTAAATCCATTTTAATAACTTTGATATTGTAGTTAAAATAATTTATGCAATATTAACTCCCCCCAGAAACATTTATTAACACTAAAATTTTACTTCTCCTGTTTCATATCTTCGCTAAGGGAAAAAGAGGTGAAAAGAACTTCGGTTCTTTTGCTCCCAGGAAACTTTTTCTGGGGGTTTTTTTACCCTGACAATGCTCGCAAGCCTGAAAATAATTTTCCCAGAAATTCTTCCAGCTCGTTACCTGCAGATTTCTCGCGATAATATCCTGTTCTGCGCAGCTGTTTAAATAGATCAATCGTCTCTGCATCATTCAATACTTTATACTGTCGATGGTTAATATCATAATGATGATAAGCCGGATCGACTAACTTCTTCCCTTCTTCTGTTCTTACTTGCGCACAGGCGTGACCAACTTTCTTGTTGTGAAAATCCCGTTTAACATCAACATAAGCCGCTTCCACACCTACAATCCTTGCCATCGTCACATAAAGAAAGGTCATCTCTCCACAAATTCCTTTCTTCTCCTCAAAGACTTCCTTGGCATGCCGATAATGTGGGCCAAAAATTCCACTGATTTTCTCATAAAAAATATTATCCTCCATCCATTCATACAAAGACCGCGCTTTCTCTTCCTTTGAATTACATCTACGAACTTCCCTGTAAGCAGTATCAATCATCTCTGAGGTAGCGTAGAAGGGATTAACTAAGCTGCCATCGTTGACATAGAGATTCTTCGGCAAACTTATTGTCTCCCGCTGTTCTTTCTTCAACATTTCTTTTATCGGATCCATTTTACAAACTTTTATACAACTCTCTCTCCTGCTGGTCCCAGTCAACCTTGCCGGAGATGATGTAATCTATCTCCTTCTTCAGTTTTTTCTGTTTATGTTGCAGTTCCTGCATACATTTCCCTAAACCCTGCACTCCTTTCTGCAGGATCGGTAGATCAGAGAAATGATAATAGATTTCTTTGGTTGTGCTTAAAATTTTATCATACATCATCCCTACCTGTAATAATTCCTCTGAACCAAAAAAAATAGTCTCATAAAGGTCGTTCTGCATTTCCATAAACTCCAGCATCGGCGCATTGAGTTCGTTTTTCCTCAGCTTAGCCCTTTTCTGCCGATAATTCCTTCTCAACCTAATCACTTCCTGCAGCTGCTCTTTATAGCAGTATTCTTTCCTTTCCATCTCTTCTAAAACTAACCTTGCTTGCTGATAATCATTCAATGACTTCTCTAAGGAATCAACTTCTTCATAATTTGGAAACTCAATCCTACTTTCCCGGTAAGACTTGTTGATATTATTCATCAGGATTCTCTTGGTCGAACGGATATTCTGCTGTTGATAATCTATTATAGTTAAGACATCGAAAGTCTGCAGTTTCCTGTAACCCAACATCTCTTTGATTCGGTAATTAGCCAATCCTATCTTTGATTTTTTGATCGAGACGATTTCCTCTAGATCATATTGCCCGCGCTGCAAGGCTCGCAATGAACCTGCCAGATTCATGGTTGGAATTCCTCAACCTTTGTCTCTTCCATAACAAAGAACTGCCGATGGTTACCTAATCTCTCCTTGAATTTCTCCATTTGCGAGAGGTCCTTGAATATACCTTCAATGAAGTAATTGTATTTCCCGCTAATTTTATAGATAGTGTTAATCTGCGGATTTTTTAAAAATTCCTCATCCATACCTTTTGTCATGAAATGCACCTTAACGTTGTGACCTAGCGCACTATGATTAAGCAAAGTGGTATATTTTGTGACCACGCTGTTTTCTAGGCGGCGCATAATCAATAAGATAGATGCTAAAGGCAGCTTAGTCTCTTTAGCGATGGTGGTCATGCTTCTTCTGGCATCTTTCCTTAAACATCTTAGTACTTTCATTTCTTTTTGTGTTAACATGAAAATGTTCTGACAATTTCTTACTTAAATATCTTCACCATAATTTTTCGGAAGGCTTGCGGGAGATCCGCAAAGAAAGTTTTCCTTGAGCAATTCATCCAAGACAAAGAAGATCTGCTTCTCTCCAATGTCAAATTTTTCTTCCAGAATTTCCATGAACAGGTGCAGTTCTTTAACATTCTTGAAGATTCCTTCCACGATGAAATCATAACCATTGTTGATCCTATCGGCTGAATTTATCTCTTTCCTATTCTGAAAAAATTTTGCTAAATCTTCACGTTCTTCCTTTCTTACTTTAAGCAATATTTTTGCTTTGGCAGTATAACCTAACTTAGAAAAATCCAGCAGAGCCGTGTGTCTGCTGATCACATCTTGTTCATAGTACTTTAACCGATCAAAGATTGTAGAAACTGGAATCTTGGTTTTCTTGCTGAGATTGGTCAATGATTCCCGACCGTTGCTTCTGAGAAAACTTAGTAACAATAGATCCTTGTCTTTCATGCATAGTTTGACATAATGTCCTTTAATAAAGATAATTCAGAATTTTCTGGAAAGTTTTCGGGGACCGTATAGATTTTTACGTTCAGATAGATCTAAAACATCCTTAGCAAAATCTTCTGGACAGACTTGTTCCGCTAGGATAGGTAAATACTCGCTTAATGCAACATAATCATGGTGATTTAATCCGGTTAATTTGTTATTTATAACTTCTTTGGTATAATGGTGTATGCCCGTCATCGAATCTCTAATCAACATTGCCGCTGTAGCGATAAATCCACTAGGGGTAATTTCACAATTTAATCTTTCAGCTAGATTTTCAGAAAAAGTGTAAATAATCTCCGGTCCTTTGCCTCCATCATATCTTAGTTCTCTTAACTTCTCTTTGATTCCAGTAGTGGAGATTGCTTCTAGGCTCATTTTAAGCTTTCCCTATCACCTAATCATATTTAAGCTTCTTTTTTTATAAAGGTTCACTTCAATTTTCCCAAAATAAATTTCCTTAACTCTTCCGGCCAGTTCTCCTCAATCTCTGCCAGATACTTCTTTGCCTCCTCTAAAACATCCTTACGGCAGGAACCAAACTCGATCAGCTTTACCAATTCTTCCTTAGCATAGATCGGCACCCGTTTCAAACCCCAGACCTGCATCTTCAGCTTTTCTTTCTGCATATCTTTCTCTTCTTCTTTTTTCTCTCTAGCTTCTTCCCACAATTTAGCGTAAGAGAATTCTTCCTGCTTTTCTTTCAATATTTTCTTGCCTTCCTTCAGCTTGATTTTAGCTAACACTTCCTGATGCATCCTTCTTAAGAATTCCTGTTTGTCTTCCACTCTGATCAAGTCGCTGTAACCGCTAGCTATTAGACCGAAAGCGAAGGGGCTGGGCATACTGACATCCATTGTCTTCAACTTCACAATACCATTGCTGATGCCATTGATAATCAACTGCGCATCATCATAATCCATCAGGTCTTCCAACACTTCCCGCCTCGCTTCTTTCAGGATGGGAAAATCTTCACTGATCCTTTTCACAGCACTTAATAGGATCTTGCTGCCCACCTGCATTCTCCCCACTTTTTTTTCCCTGCCCATGTATTGCCTTAGGATCATCAAAGAACGAGCTGCGCAATGCCTGAACCTTCTGCTGAGAATCTCACTTTTTTCTACAGAAGTTTCCAAAACTTCCCTGAAATTCTCTTGTTTCAGCAGTTCGAAAGCTCGCTCGGCATTAAAGATTTTTTCAGAGGAAAGGTAGAACCCATTATCCGTTATGCCTACCTCCACATCACGATGCTGTGATCTGCCGATGATGTAAGCTAATGAGCGTGATAAGCAATCATTGACTCTTCGGCCAAACAAAGCATGAAAGATAACATAATTTCTGCCTCGATCAACATATTTTTCGATGACGATTTTTTTATCTGATGGGATTTCAGAAAAATGATGCTGTTCGTAGAAATAATTATAGATTGACTGCGCAGCTTTTTCATCCACATAAAGATATTCGTTGATGAACTTAATTATCTCTCCCTTACTTTCCTTATTAACAAACCTGTCTTCCATTAGCCTCCTGAACCTGTTTATCTCCATAGCTAGATCGAAAGATAAAGGTAGAGTTTCTGAAAACCAGGAAGGTACTGTTGGTGGTCTGTTGACGGAAGTATTCACCTGCGCGGTCATGCCTCGGGAAAACTTGAACATGTAGACATTTCCTCCTAGGACAAAAACATCCCCTGGTCTTAGTTTCTCCAGAAAACCTTCATCAATCTTCCCCAGAATCTGCTCTCCAGCTTTCACGGTGACATAACTTTCTTCTGGAATTGTACCAATGTTTGTCATGTAGATGATCCTCGCCATCTTACCTTTCTTACCAATATTACCTGTTTCTTCATCATACCAGATTCTGGCATAGACATGCCTCTCCTCCAGACTGACATATTGCCCAGAAAGGAATTTGATCACTTCAAAAAAATCATGCCATTCTAAGGTGTGATAGCAGTAGCAATTCTTAATCAGGTTGTATAATTCAGTTATATTAATTACATCATTGATTGCTATCCCATAAATCTGTTGTGATAAGACATCTAAAGCATTTCTGGGGATATGCACTCTGTCAATTTTCTTCTCTTTCGCCGCTTTCAATAATAAGGAGCATTCCACTAGATCATCCCGG
>Ga0066639_10005788_pt1 | contig 10356 bp, 8 predicted proteins | sample CryGeyCG2114_010_2_FD_59504 | JGI IMG/M metagenome (GOLD analysis project Ga0066639, IMG submission 59504) | Groundwater microbial communities from aquifer - Crystal Geyser CG10_big_fil_rev_8/21/14_0.10 | ecosystem: Environmental > Aquatic > Deep subsurface > Groundwater | place: USA: Utah... | reverse complement strand
TTTTGTCCTAGGTAATTACCAAGGGTGTGAGGAATCACAAAGTAACCATCGGCTAAGCCTTGCATGAGGGCGCTCGCACCCAAGCGATTAGCTCCGTGATCAGAAAAGTTGGCTTCGCCCAGAGCGAAGAGGCCGGGGAGGGTGGTCATTAGGCTGTAGTCCACCCAAAGGCCACCCATCGTGTAGTGAACAGCCGGGTAGATTTTCATGGGGGTTTCCCAGGGATTTTCACCAGTGATTTTATGATAAATATCAAAAAGGTTTCCATATTTATCTGAAATGATTTTCACTCCATCTCTTTTGATAGCATCTCTAAAATCTAAATAGACAGCACGGCCACTGCCAACACCTCGGCCTTCATCACAAACATCTTTGGCATTGCGTGAGGCTACATCACGGGGAACAAGGTTGCCAAATGAAGGATACTTTCTTTCTAAAAAGTAGTCACGATCAGCATCAGGGATAGAGTTGGGAGCTTTGCCAAGGTCGGCTTTGTTTTTAGGCACCCAAACTCGACCATCATTACGCAGAGATTCACTCATCAATGTGAGTTTTGATTGGTGGTCACCAGAGACAGGGATGCATGTGGGATGAATTTGCACATAGCAAGGGTTACCAAAGTGTGCCCCTCGTTTGTGAGCCCGCCAGGCCGCTGTTGCGTTGGAGTTGAAGGCGTTTGTGGAAAGATAATAAATTCGGCCATAACCACCCGTGCACAACAAGACGGCATCGGCTGCGTGTCGTTCAATTTTGCCGCTAATCAAGTTACGTGTGATGATACCGCGAGCTTGGTTATTGACCATGACCACATCTAAAAGTTCACGGCGGGAGAAAAGTTCAACCTTTTTAGTTTCAACCATCTTCATCAGAGCCGAATAGGCTCCTAGTAAAAGTTGTTGCCCTGTTTGTCCTCTAGCATAGAAAGTTCTAGAGACTTGCGCTCCTCCAAAAGATCTATTGGCTAGTTCACCACTATAATCACGAGCAAAGGGCACGCCTTGGGCCACGCACTGATCAATAATATTCACACTTAACTCTGCTAAGCGATGCACATTGGACTCTCGAGCACGAAAGTCACCGCCTTTCACTGTATCGTAAAATAATCTCCAAACAGAATCTCCGTCATTGGGGTAATTCTTAGCTGCATTAATTCCACCCTGTGCCGCAATAGAGTGAGCTCGTCGAGGAGAATCATGGATACAAAAGGCTTTTACGTTATAACCAAGCTCTGCCAAGGTGGCAGCTGCAGACGAACCAGCAAGCCCGGTACCAACCACAATGATATTGTATTTTCTCTTATTAGCTGGGTTGACTAGTTTCATGTCATTACAAAATTTTTCCCATTGATTTTGAATGGGGCCAGTGGGGCAGTGTCCATCGAGGATCATAGAAGACCTCCAACATTGAAGTAGATGTAAATAGGTATAATGATAAAACCCAAAGCTAAAAGGGCTGCTAATATAAAACCAAAACAGTAAATAGAGGAGCTCCAACGAGGGTACATCAACCCAAGAGATTGAAAGGCGCTCCAAAAACCATGGCGAATGTGAAGACCTAAAAGCAGCATGACCACGACATATATTATTACGTTGATGGGGTTCATAAAGGTTTCAGAAACAATACGAAAAAGATCTTTCGCTGTTTCGCCATCTATATCGATGCCATAGCCCATTTCTACGCCGGGGCTAAAGCGGAATTGATAAATATGTAAAATCAGAAAAGTCAGTAGAACTATACCGCTAACGATCATATTGCGTGAAGAAACATTGGAGGTTTGAATGCCCTTACTTTTCCACTGGGTGTAAGATTCATTTCTTGCACTGCTGTGGTTAAACTTAAGAGTTAGAGCCATGTAAATGTGTATGAGAAAAAGAAACAGAAGGGCGAACTCTCCTAGGGTCATGAGGTAGCCAAAATCATGGATACCCTTTGCATACCGATTGAAGGTTATTCCAGAGGGGTCTAGAAGAGTCAGGTTACCTGCCAAGTGCATGATGATAAAGCCAACGAGGGCTAAACCGCTCATACCCATGACATATTTTTTACCCAAAGAAGAACGTAAAGCTTGTCGAATTGGGATCATGCCATCTCCGCTGTTGGTTCGTGTTGATTACTAGCCGTATTTTTGAATGTACCTACTCTATTTATAAAACCATGTATTGAAATGATCAAATGTAAAAGCTATTCTAGTCCCATGTTTTCTAAGATAGCTTCATCAAAGGCAAAGTTAGCCCCATTATGGAGTCCAGTTAGCTTGTGTGCTGCCATTAGAGAGACTTTTTCCAAGCCCTATGCTTGGCCACAATTGAAAATGGATCTCATCTCGGGTCTTATTGTGGGCTTAGTGGCCTTGCCCTTGGGTATGGCCTTGGCCATAGCTATTGGAGTGGCCCCCCAATATGGACTCTATACTATCGTTGTTGCAGGGGCCTTGACTTCTCTATTGGGAGGCTCTCGTTTTCAAATCACTGGCCCCACAGCAGCCTTTGTTGTGATCTTGGCCCCCATTGTAGCGCAGTATGGTTTGCCTGGGCTCTTTTTAGCAGGGGCGCTTTCTGGTTTGATTTTAATGCTCATGGCTCTTTTTAAAATGGGAGAAATGATTCAGTTTATTCCTTATCCCGTGACGACGGGTTTTACCGCGGGTATTGCCACTGTCATTGCAACCATGCAGTTAAAGGATTTTTTTGGACTCACTTTTTCTCATGTACCTGAAACCTATTGGCAAAGACTTCATGAACTATGGATATCCAGTTCTTCACTATCTCTTGTTGAAACCACAGTGGCAGCAGTGACATTTTTAGGACTTTTAATTGTCCCTAGGTTTATTAAACAAATTCCATCCCCTATACTGGTTCTCTTTTTTGTTCCTTTAAGTATTTTTGTTTTGCAGGCTTCTGGCTATGATATTCCCGTTAAAACTATTGGTAACCAATTCACATCGATGGTTCATGGAGTGGAGGTTCGTGGAATTCCTCGGGCTTTACCGGAGTTTCATTTGCCGTGGACTTTGACACAGAAACCATTGTGGAGTTTTGAGTTTCTGCAAAATATTTTTAAATCCTCTTTGGTGATAGCGCTTTTAGCTGCCATTGAATCCTTACTCTCTGCTGTTGTGGCCGATGGAATGTCTAAAACTCGTCATGATCCAAATGCTGAGCTTTTTGCATTGGGAGTTGGAAATTTATTAGCTCCCTTTTGGGGTGGAATTCCTGCAACTGGTGCCATTGCTAGAACGGCAACAAACATTCGTTACGGCGCTTATTCACCTATCTCTGGGTTGGTCCATAGTCTTTTTGTGTTTTTAGTGCTTTTAATTTTTGCTCCCATTGTTTCTTATTTACCTATTGCGAGTCTTTCAGCCTTATTATTAATTGTTGCTTATAATATGTCAGATTTGCCTCATGTGAAGCATATTCTTAAAACAGCACCAGCCAGTGACATTTTTGTATTTGTGAGTTGTTTTTCACTGACAGTTGCATTTGATATGGTGATTGGCGTGAGTGTGGGAGTTGGGCTCGCTACTTTTTTATTTATGAAGCGAATGTCAGACTTGACTGAGACTGTATTGTTGAGTGAATCGGAGTCTTTTGATGATGTGACATCGGTAGAGCATTTAACTTATCGGGTGCAGGGCCCGCTGTTTTTTGGGGCCGCTCAAAAAGCAATGGGTTCATTATTTGTGGTGAGCTCCCAGGTAAAGGCTGTGACTTTAGATTTACAAGATGTTCCAACTATGGATGTGACTGGGCTGGTGGCTTTAGAGTCAGCTATTGAAAGGTTGTTGCAAAAAAAAGTAAAGGTAAAGCTTATAGGACTGCGAGCGCAACCCTATGAGCTTTTAAAAAAATCAGAAATCCTAAAACAACTCAATTTATTAAAATTCTAAGCTCAAAAAAAATAAAAACCGGTAAGCGCGAACTTACCGGTTAAAAACAGATTTCTCTGAAAAACAAAATTACATGTCTTCAGCAGAGTCTTCTGCATGATTTTCATCATGATCTTCGCTGTGGGCTGCAGCTTTTTTTGCTTTAGCAGCTTTGGCTTTTTTAACATGAGCAGCTTTAGCGGCGTGAGCTGGTTTAGCTGCTTTTTTGGCATTGTGCTGATTAGCAAATGCCATAGTTGATAAGAAGAGAGCGGCAACAAGTAGAGTTGCGCTTTTCATGTGATCCTCCTGCCAGTGCACTGGCAATAAACTTTATACCGTGTCCAATCCATTTGGGCACAAGATCGATCGTAGACCTCTCCTTAATCTTGTCTAGAGAAAAGTAACTGGGCTAGGCTAAGGAGCTCATTGTAACATAATGATTTTTGAAGAAGGGGCCGCGTGGTACTGCTGGATTAGTTCTTGAAATAGGGAATGTATGTTCTCAGGACTTATGCTTTTCCCCTTCACAAAAAGAGTTAGTTGAGCTCCCCAAAGTGAGGCTTTTTGTTGGGCGGGAGGGACCATAATATGCAGGGCAATGCGAGGAATTGCAGGGCTTTTTTGAAGCTCTATAAGCCTTTCTAAAAAAGCCTTTTGAAAGGCCTCTCCTTGGGTGGCAATGCCATAGGTGTTCCAAATAAGTGTAGTGGGAGAGCGATAGACGCCAGTGATACGTATGCCTTCTGGTGAGGAGAGTAAGAACTCTTGCACTTGCCTTTCTGTAATTCCAAAGAGATGGGGCCGGGTGCTCATGGTGACGTCGTCCCCAGAAACAAAAACTTGTTCGTAGGTAGCCATTTTTTGTTTTTGAAAATTTTGAATAAAACTTACTTTTTTCTGCATACCTTTTGTTGCTAACAACTCAGAGTTGCGAGCTAGAACTAAGGCTTCTTTTGGCTCTCTGGTTTGTAGAAGAGCTCGATAAAGAAGATGAAGGTTATGGTTCCCCATGCCCTCTAAATCTAAATAAAGATGGCCACGCTGTTGAAGAGAGTTTGGTAAGAGGGTGCGGACTTCAGAGTATATGGCAGGAGAAAAAAGATCACATAATTCAAAGAGTCTTTTTTGCTCTTGGGCCTCAGAGGAAGTGAGGTGTAGAGCAAATCGCTTTTGGGCCTCATTTTGAAGAAAATGAATTTGATTTTGTGAAGTGCCCTGCTGAGGGAGCTTTCTAAGAACTCCCAGCCATTCTTCACTGGGAATCGGACCAGCTTCAGAATCAAAAATCCAGGCCTTTGTAGACAGAAGTTTTTCTTTAGATAGGTTAGAATTTAGGCTATGAAATTCGGCAAGGTATTTTTGGATATCTCGCTCTATTTTAGAAAAGTTTAAAAGTTGTAGTCCGGCACCATCTTGTCGACGGGCTAAGCGAGCCGCCATGGAAGCCTCATCCGCAGATGTGCCCAGCCCTCCTCTAAACCAATTCAAAGGATTTTGAATAGCACTTCTAGCTTTAAGAAAATTGGGATCATGGCTGATTAAGTTTTGAACACGTTGAGCATAATCGATTTGTAAACTTTGATAAAAAGCCTCTACTGCTTTTTCATCATTAGGAGAAAGGTTCTGAAACGCAAGACGGATAGATTTGTAATCAGAATACTTTGCTATTAATTTTCTCTCTAATTGTGGATATTTTTGAATATGTAATCTTACAATTTCTTTTTGAAGGTTGGTGAGGGAGTTAACAAGAGTTTTGTCTTTTAAGACCTTATCATTGAGCTCTTTAAGAACTGTATTCTCCACATCAAAATAGCGAACAGAGTGGGTGGGGACCAAGGAGTTTCGTTGAAATGCCAATTGAATAAATTTTTTATTATCCTCACCTTGTACCCAATGAAATTGACGAAATGCACCTCTTAGCTCTGCTATGTTTTGAAAAGAGGATGAACTCACTAATTTTTTTAGACGTGGAAATTCATGAATAAGGGGCAGCACCACCAGAGACTCTAATAAGATACCAAGGCGACAGTGACCTTCTGCCAGCTGACTTTGTAACTCTGAACTATATTGCAATGCTGTAAGGGATTCAGAGGATAAACTTTTCTCACACACTCGACTGAGGTAAATATAACTGGCCATGCCTTGGGGAATCATGAAGGCGGCTATAGACGACATCAATCGAGCCCCTTGTCGAAATCTTAAGGCCCACGCACCTTTGAGCATTTGGCTTGTGAGACCTGCACTGGTGGCGATCAACTCTGGTTGAATGAGCATTCCCAGCAGTGACCCTGCGAGTAAGAGGTTTTCTGTCATTTGTGCATATTGGCCGTACTTTATTTGTAATGAACAAAGAAGGTGGCCATATTTTCTTTTGTAGTGAAGATCTGTTTGGATCTTGGCAATGGCAATTATTCCTAGCAAGCGAGGAGTGGCTTTTGTAGTTAATCGCTGTTGATCTGCGCACAATCGTTTCTTGAGGGGCTGGAGAAATGCCTGCTGTAGCGATTGGGATGAGGTGCTCTGCATTTGTTGAAGAAAAAAGTTTTGAGTCGATAGTGAAGTGAGTTGTGAGCAATGGTTGAGATAGGGTTTAAGAAGAGAATCAAGATAGGCTTTTAACTCAGGCTGCTCTCCCATGGGAAAACCAAATAAATAGGCCTGCTGAAGGGCTTCAAGCTGTTGCTGCTGAGATAGTAGTTGGGGACATTGGGCCCCGGTAGGAATTTTGTTATTAGAAAAAGCTCCTGAAATTTGACAATTGTTTTGTATGATCTCCTGTTGATTTTCTTTTAACTCATGTTGAACGTCACAAAGGGCAGGGAACAGCTGCTCTAGGGCTTCGGTATAGGTTCTTAAATTTTTTTGATTTTGAATACGGGATATAGATTTCTTTGGAAACAGGCTCAAAGTTATGGATTGGGTAAGAGAACCGTTTGGAGGCGTGCAGGAGGCAGGTGGCTCTTGATCTAATAAATTAAGATTAGCTGTTGTTCGTTGATAGTAGTCTTTCAGCTCGTTTTGAATTTCATTAAAAAGCTCTTTTTCAGTATGGGAGGGGATATCGGGTGAGCTTTTTGAAGAGCACTGCTGAGCAAAAAAGTACTGGGAGGTCCTTTCCACTAAGCCTTGAGCGTGGAGGGATGATGACCATACAAATAGAAAAGCGAAAATTATATGCAATTGAGTTCCTCTAGGCGTATTATAAACGAAGCTATGTGGTTGAAAGAAGAAATATTAGATACCCCCCATAAGATTGCCGATAGACTCCTGGAATTAATTCACAGTGCTGTCCAATCAATAGACATAGAAGTTTATATTTTCGATGTGGATGAGTTTGGCATGAAAGTCGCGGAGGCTTTGATTCAGGCGCGCCAAAGGGGTGTGAAGGTACGCTTGCTAGTGGATGGCATTGGCAGCTTTGGATTTAGCACCAGTCTTTTACCACATCTGGTAGAAAATAAAATTAGTGTACGAATATATCATCCCACCCCTTGGGATTATAATTTTACAAAACTACTATGGTGGGTGCGGTGGAGAACGTACTTAAAACTTTTAGGCGGGATCAATAAAAGAAATCATCGCAAGGTTTTTATTTTTGATCACCATCAAGCAGTTGTAGGAAGTATGAATATTTCTAATACACATCTTGTACCTCCTGGCTGGAGAGATACTGCTGTTTTGGTAACAGGGTCTAGCACAAAACTTTTGCACTTAGCCTTTCAGAGAGCCTGGAGGTTTTCTCGAAAAATAGGCGAGATCCTTGCTCGTAGACAGCTGAAAAAGTTTGAAGTCCAAGATTTATATTTCAATTTCACTCGTCGTCTCAGACGATTGTCTCACTTTAAGGTGACTCATGATATTAGCCACTCTCGCAAAAGAGTTTGGATCACCACAGCTTATTTTATTCCCCATCGCCGGTTATTAAAATCACTGCAAGAAGCCGCGGCCAGAGGTGTGGATGTGTGTGTTTTAGTCCCTCAGAAGTCTGATGTGATTTTTGTAAAGCTTATTGCCGCAGCCTTTTATTTAGGATTATTGAAGAGAGGTGTTAAAATTTTCGAATATAAGCCACAAATCCTTCATGCTAAAATTTTAATATTGGATGAGAAGGCAATGGTAGGATCTAGTAATTTAAATCATCGAAGTTTTCTTCATGATTTAGAGGTAGATGTGATTCTCTCAAAACCAGAAAGCCTTGCTGCTTTGGCACAGAGATTTAAAACAGACCTGGAGAAGTCAGTGCCAATCACTGAAGAGTGGGCTCAGCATCGACCTTTTTGGGAGAAATGGCTTGCTCATGTTTTGCTCATATTGAGGTATTGGATGTGAACTTAAGATTACTGTCATATAACATTCATAAAGGCTTTAGTCCTTGGAACCGAAAGTTTGTTTTACACTCTATTAAAGATTCTGTGCGATTAACTCATGCTGATGTGGTGTTTCTTCAAGAGGTTCAGGGACAGCATAATAAAAAGAGTATCGAGATTAAAGATTGGCCTGAGCAATCACAGTTTGAATATTTGGCTGATAGTATTTGGCCACACTATGCTTATGGCAAGAATGCTCTCTATATAGATGGCCACCATGGTAATGCTATATTGAGTCGCTTTCCTATTTTGAAATGGGAAAATATTGATATATCCACAAATCGCTTAGAACAAAGAGGCTTACTACATGCCACTTTAGAATTGCCTGATGGGTGCCCACCATTGCATGCCATTTGCTTGCACTTGGACTTACTTGAAAAAGGGCGGCGTCAACAAGTAGAAGATATTATTAGTCGAATTGAAGAACATATTCCTGAGCATGAGCCCCTGATTTTAGCTGGAGACTTTAATGATTGGTCTGGAGGCGTAGCTTCTGAAATTGAACGCAGACTACATGTTCATGATGTTTTTTGGGCACAGAATGGACGATATGCTAAGAGCTTTCCTAGTTGGTGGCCAGTACTGGCCTTGGATCGCATTTATTGCCGAGGCCTAGAAATAATTGGAGGACAAACTCTTCATGGTATGCCGTGGCGAGGGCTTTCAGATCACTGTGCACTTTTAGCAGAAGTGAGTATTATAAAATAATGAGCACAATCACTGTTGGGATTCCACGAAGGGATCAATTAAAAATTGAAGTAGATGGATTTCTTTTAAAGGCTGTGAGTGGAAAAGGCTGTTACTCTTTTTTAGAAAAACTCAGCGAGCTACGATCACATATTGGGCAGGATTTAAAAACACTCGCTTTGCCCAATGGAAGTGATCATATTTCTTTAATTATTAAAGAAGCTTTATTGAAGGCTCGGCAAGAATGGGCTCCCCCTTATCAAGAGGAGGAGTTGTGCCATTGTCGTAAGGTGAATACCGAAGCTGTGATGGCTGCTATAAAAGCAGGTTATCATCACGTAGAGGAGATCGCCGATCAAACGCAGGCAGGAACCTCCTGCGGAAACTGTCGTGTGGATTCAGAGGCTTTGATACATTATTTTTGTTCAGGGAACTGACCTGTTTTTAAGTAATGCTCAAGCATAGGTGCGAGTTTTTTTCGACAAGAACCACCGCAGGCCCCGACACCAGCCGTTGTTGTATCAAAAATTTTATTGAGAGTGTCAGCCCCTTCACGAATAGCTTTTTCGATGGTCTCTTTGGAAATATTATTACAAAAGCAAATGACTTGAGACGTTTTTTTCTGACCCATGTTTATGAGGCCAATTTAATTTCTGCTTCAAGAAGCTTAAGGGTTTTGGCTTTTAAATCCTGGTAAGAGCCTTTTAGAAAAGCTCCAGCCGCAAAAGCGTGTCCGCCACCCCCAAGAGTCTCAGCAATATGAAGTACATGAAATCGTCCTTTGCTACGCAGACTCAATTTATATTCATTCACGGCATCTTCACGAAATAGCACAGCAGCTTCAACACTTTCTATATTCATCACTGTATCAATAATATCTCTAGTTTCATCCATCTCTAATCCGTGTTTGATCATATCATCGTCCTTCACTTTTATAAAGGCGACTTTATCTTCAAAGTAATACTCAATACTAAGAAGAATCTGCGCTAGAAATGTCATTTTATTTACTGTTTGATTCCCAAAGAGACCTCGGTGAACACCCTCTACATTTTGAATATAAGGAATGAGATTGGCAGCAATTGTATGGGAATTAGGCGAGCTACGAATGTAGCGAAACAAATGTGTATCAAAACAAATACTGGTGTAGAGGCATTGTGCGATATTTTCATCCATCTCAATATTAAGGCTTTGTAAAAGATAATAAGTAATCTCACCAGTGCTGGCCGCTTTTGTGTCAATAAAACTGCCAGCAGTGGGGGTCGGCCCTTGTTTTAAAATAGGATGATGATCTATAAAAAGAATTTCTTTGCTGTGTTTTTTAAAGTCTGCATATAGCCCGTTGAGCATACGATCGTCGTTGGTATCAAAAATGATAACCAAATCGATGTCCTGAAGGGGATCATGGGCTAAGTCGTGAAATTGAATATCATC
>Ga0066639_10005787_pt1 | contig 10358 bp, 11 predicted proteins | sample CryGeyCG2114_010_2_FD_59504 | JGI IMG/M metagenome (GOLD analysis project Ga0066639, IMG submission 59504) | Groundwater microbial communities from aquifer - Crystal Geyser CG10_big_fil_rev_8/21/14_0.10 | ecosystem: Environmental > Aquatic > Deep subsurface > Groundwater | place: USA: Utah... | reverse complement strand
AAAATGCATAGAAGACGACAACGGTAACACCTCGTGTCTGAATGGTGAACCAGTAAAAAATGGAGGTATATGCCGCTGCGAACATGTAGTAGTCAATTATTCAAATGCCTGCTTAACCAATACCGGAAAAGCTGGCATAGACACGGCGATTGGCTGTATACCATTCACTAGTTACATATCTGCTGCCACTTTTTTCCTCGCTTGGGGGATGGGTGTGGGTGGAGGGGTTGCATTCTTACTTATTATCTTTGCAAGTTTTCAGGTTATGACATCGGCAGGTGACCCTAAAAAACTACAAGGGGGCAAAGAATTACTAACTTCTGCGATAATTGGATTATTAATGGTAATATTTGCTGCGTTCTTGCTCAGAACGATAGGTGTAAATATTTTGGGAATATTCTAAAATTAACTTATGTACTCGGCCTTGCTAGCACAAAATCAAGATTTCAAGTTTGACTCTGGTATTTACTTTGACATCGAAGATAGTGTTGGTGGTGGAAGCTTTAAGTTCCCAGGTGCTAGCATAGGAACTGTTGTATCCACAACGATCCCCTACCTTTTTTTTCTTGCAGGCATAGCTCTTTTGCTTTACTTAATTGCCGGTGGGTACGCCTTAATGTTCTCTGGAGGTGACCCTAAAAAGGTCGCAGGTGCAAAATCTCAAATTACAAATGCCTTACTTGGAATATTTATTGTGTTTATTTCTTTTTGGGCTGTACAACTAATCTCAATATTTTTAGGCCTGCCATCAATAATGAACGTTTTTTAATAATATGGATAAATTAGCAATAAACATAGGTGACAAATATGGCGCAATGCTTGGCACATCAAGAACTGCTGGTAATCTTGTTACCATTATTGTTACGGCGGCGATCACGATGGGTGGAGTCGCGGTTTTATTTCTATTCTTGCTTGGTGGACTTAAAATTATTGGCAGTGCCGGAAATAGCGACCCAAGGAGTGCTGGTGAAGGAAAGCAGGCGATAACCGCGGCGGTTGCTGGTTTCGTTGTTATCTTTACATCATATATAATAGTTAAAATAATCGAAACACTCACTGGTGCAAAGTTACTGTCTCTTTAATTAAATTATGAAATATTTAACTCAAGCTACAAATCCAATAGGCTCAGTACAGCCCCCTGGTTACATCAATACTGATGTTCAGAATGGTGTAATCGGAAATATTTTAAATTTGTTTATTAACTTATTAATTGTTGGGGGTGGAGTTTTTGCATTAGTTAATTTTATACTGGCCGGCTACGCTTTCATGAGTGCCGGAGATGATCCAAAAAAGGTTGAAGGGGCTTGGGGTAAAATTTATCAAACACTGATCGGCCTTTCCTTTATGGCAGGGTCTTTTGTGTTGGCGGCCATATTCGGACAGCTACTCTATGGGGACGCAAGCAGAATATTATCACCAGTATTACCAGGGTTATAAGCAGAGCTTGAAATAAACATTATGAAAAAATTAGCAGCGGACATAAATGTAGGAAATCTTCAAGGGCCCGGGCCGTTGGGTTCACCTGGTTCTGGTTCTAGTGCTACAGATTTACTAACTCGATATTTGACAAGTGTGGTTGGGTTGTTGACCGCAATTGCTTCGATTTGGTTCGTTTTTCTTGTTGTTTCAGGTGGAATATCCTTAATAGGCTCAGGTGGAGACAAGGCGGCAGTTGAGTCTGCAAAAAATAGAATTAGCAACGGCATTATAGGTCTTGTTGTTGTTGTATTGGCTATTTCTCTCACAATTGTTGTCGGAAGACTTCTTGGCTTTACAGAAATTTTAGACTTAGGCGCAATATTTAATCGGATACAATTATGAACTTATTAGCACAAAGAATAGACAATCCACTACTTTCAGATAGAGCTCGCCAGACTGCAGGTGAAACTTTTATTGGATCATTAATTACCAACATGGTTACGCTGATTCTTATCGTGGCTTTTGTTATATTTTTCTTTTCATTTATTCTCGGTGGAATAAGCCTAATGCAAGCCGGTGGCGATAAAGTAGCTGTTGAAAATGCAAGAAAAAGAGTTCTCTTTTCTGTCGTGGGCGTGATCCTGGTAATAGCAGTATTTGCGGTGGTAGAATTTGTTGAAAGAGTCTTCGGAGTAAAAATCAATAATATCGATTTAACTTCACTTTATCTGTAAGGTCTTCTTTTAATCCTTGACACCATGCCTCAACTATTCCGATAATGAAGTTGACAAACATTTAAACCCTTATATACTTTAAGGATTTTGGTTAGGAGGTGATTATATGACTTTATTTTCAACAGCATTAGCTCAAATTAATCTTTCACCCACCAATGGTCCAGCGGGTTCAGCCACAAGCTTAACAATTGAGCGTATCATCAACTGGGCAATATCGGCAGTCTTAATTGTTGCCGCAATACTTTTCTTTTTCATGTTGATTTTTGGTGGTATTCGCTGGATTATGTCTGGTGGAGACAAAGCCAACACGGAGGCTGCAAGAGGTCAAGTCACGGCAGCTATTGTTGGACTTATCATTGTATTCTCTGCATGGGCAATTATTCAATTGCTACAAACTGTGTTTGGAATTGATTTATTGGGAGGATTTACTATCACACCAGCTTAAAAAGTGTCTAGTATGATACTCTCGAATAAAACAAAAGCCCGCTTGTCATGCAAGGGGGTTTTTGGTGGATAAAATTAAAAACAATACTCATTGTCCCTCACCCGGTTTATGAGATAAGCTCCGTTTGCTTGAATTTGCAATAATATTATGCAAGTGATTTTGTATTAAAAATGCTATTTGTAGAATTGTAAATTGGAGGATTTTTAGTATAAACTAAATATGATGTTTTCAACAGCACTAGCCCAAATCAATAAGATTCAATCCGTAAAAGAAGATCTAGGTGCACCAGCGCAATTAAGTGAACTAGATGATGTTTTTGGTAATGTAGTTTTCGTTATACTTGCGCTCGCTGGAATCGTTCTATTTGTCACTTTTATTATGGGTGGAATCAAGTTCATTACTGCTGGCAGTGATCCTAAAGCCGCCGAATCTGCAAAAAAAACAATCACCTCTGCAATACTTGGGATGGTTTTATTGGCAGCAGCATATTTGATCCTAACATTAATCGGATATATAACAGGTATTGACTTGTCAAATTTCACCATTTACAACACAAACTAACTTGTTACACCGTGAACTTAAATGAAAAACGTAAAAATTCATATTTTCCTACTAGCCGTCTTCTTCTCTTTTTTAGCCGGTCTGCTTTTTGATACAAAAACCTCTAAGCCGGTCTACGCACAAACCGGTGGCAATACATATGGATCAAGAGAAGAATGTATTGGTGAAGCGCTTGCTGAATACATGAATACTGTAATTGATGCAGTTGATGGTAAACTTTCTCACGCCAAACTTCTCTCCCCTGCATTTAATCTTACTAATACTCATGAAGTAGAACTTTTTGATTACATGCGCGATGCAGATGCAAAGTTCGACAAGTTGGATGGTTTTGCGGGAAATACATATACGGTTAGTGGTAAAGCCGCAATGGATTATTACATTGATAATGGTTGGAAATCTAAATTTGATGGATACAACAAAGGAACGTTTTTCACAGAGTTTGGTCAATTTGACATTGGTACAGGTAGCCCAACTATTCCAATAAGCCAAACAAAAATCGACAGTATGAAGGCAGAATTTCAAAGGGCAAGAACTGATGGTCGAATTAATGCGGTTGTTTATTTCGTTCCCTTGTACAATCCACAAGGCGTAACATATGTTAGTCCTGATCAGGAATGGGATCAATTCAGGATGAGTGATGACGAGTATAAAAAAGTCATTGCTGAAACCCCAAGCCTCGGCGGAGTTAACCCTGGTTTATCACCCAATGACCCTGACGGTTTAGGCAAAAAAATTAATGAACTAGGGGCCCAATGGACGGTTCAAATCGCGAACAGCCCAGGCGATGTTGTTTCAATCGCTGGTGCAATTAATAGCTTAAGAAGTAACGGGGTTAATGTAATAATCAGGCTTTGTACGAGGGCAAGTTGTGGATTCCAAAACCCGGATCAACTTGCTCAATTTATTCAAGACGTTGACAGTCAAGTGAATGGCTCATTCTATATCACAGTGGGTCCTAATGAGCCTGCGACTGAAAATTGGGTCGGGGAAGAGTGTGGAGACGAAGAAGACAAGGGAAAAAGAAAAGAATGGGTTGTAGAAGATGTTCCTTGCGGCGATACCAGCGACGAGCTTCACTCTCTTCGCCCCTACCCTGGTAGCCCATGTTACCGGGATGCAGAAGAGCTAACTTTTTATTGTGGAAATGATTTTATCGTTCAAGAAGCCTTTACACTGCCATTATCTGAGGCAGAGCAACTATTTAATTGCACAGACGCAGGAGATGGAAAAAGAAAATGTATTTACAAGATTGCAAGCAATGCAAGCGTTAGCATTGATCCATCACGTACAGAGCTTCCAATACTGGGCAATACCGAGCTTGTCCCTAATTCTCTTAATAGGACTTCGCTAATAGATTTTGAAAAAAGGATGACTGATTATGTCAGCTGGTATTTAAACGGCATTACCCAAAGAGCGGAAGAAAAATACTTTAGAGGCCTTTATCATGATTATGAACTTACTACACTGTCGGGGCCAATCAGAAAGCTTTTCCCTCGAGAAATACAATATGATATTAGGAATGCCGAAGAAGAGATGGTTGGTAAAGAAGATGAAAAGTACGGAAGGCATGATCAAATATATGTTTGCACTGCAAAAAAGGGATACCCAACAGCATGCTACCAAAAAGGTGCTACTGCAAAAATTAGATTAACTGAGGGGGGCTCGTACGACAACATAAATAGCCTTACTTTCCCTTACAAACCCTATTCATCCACCGAAGATCGTGTGGGTGGTTTTACAACTTCCTATGATTTGGGTGGAAGCTACGACTTACCAGGAGACATCACTGTCCACGACGTTGTTTTTACACCTGCACAAGAAGTAGAACTAAGTGGACTTAATAGAGGTGGTGTTATGGCGTCCTTCCCCCACCTCGCAGAAACTAATGAATTGGCTTGGACAATCCAAACTTCATATTTGCCACTTGAGTATGTTAAAGAAGGCGAAATCAAAGACGAAACCTTTTCATGGACACCAAGTCAATTTGGAATTGGAGCTCCATCACTGGCCGAGGGAGACTCACTTATGTCTAATCCCTATAGCTACTGTGAACCCGAAGAAACCAGGACTAACCCGGGTGACAAAATCTATACCCCGGATTTTCTTAACGAAAGTAAAGAAAATGTCACGGGAACCATAGAATACCAAGCAGAAGCCCCTTGCATATTCCCGGCACCCGAACCCGTCGACGAATGCGCCGATGCTTGTGAGGGTGCCATCGACGAAATAAGTTGTATCGAATCTTGTCCACTCACCGATCCTGAATGCCAAGTTGTGATTCATATACCACTCAATGTACAAACCCATACCCCATTACTAAACGATATCTGGGGAAGGCTTGTTGCGGGAGGCCAAAGCGTTTTTGAAAGGTTTTTTCCAAAAATTGGAGAGGGCTCTCCACTCGATGAAATAAAGGACATTCCAGGCGAAGGAAAGGCCGCATATGTAACAAATAATCTTGGCAGTAATATTCCAACATCTGGTACCGCAGCACTCGCCGGTGACCCAACAAGCAACAGATTAGGTGGAAATGCTAAATTATTTTTCCCACACTTAGGTAGTGTCCATGATTACTTCTTAAAAGGAATACAGCTTGCTCTCAGGCCAAGAGGTTTTGGTGAGATAGACTTAACCGAAGAGCCACTAAAGAGTGATGTTCCACGAGGACAAATCGGAGATTGTCCCGTTGTTACCGATGGGCCATGTTCAGTTGGTAATTTATCATTATATTTCAACGGAGATCTAATAAAAGCTACATATGCATCCCAAGTCTGTTACGCAGAAACTCACGGTAATCCTTTTTCGCTAAATGATGGATGTTTAAATGGAACAACCTACGATTACAGTGTTGGTCTATTTCAAATAAACCTACTAGTGACGGGGGCAAATGTGATTGACCCTAAAACAGGGGAAAAATTAGATTGCTCAAGTGCGTTTTCATCAAGAGACTGGGATACAAGATCTTGCGCAATCAGCGAAGACGAGGACAAGATAAAGCTTCTTCAAAAGTGTGTAGATATTTTACAAAATGCAGATGCTAACATTCAAAAAATGGTAGAATATTCAAGGAACGGAACGTATTGGCAACCTTGGTTAATAGCAAAAACAAGATGTGGATTACCATGATAAATTTCCTCAAAAATCGAACAATACTAGTGGTCATCATTATCGGTCTTCTTGTTGTGGTAGCAGGAATTCTTCTTGAAGCTTTTCAAAACTCAACTTTCTCGTCAAGAATGAAGGTGTCCGATGTTGAAATCAACAATATTGCAAAATCGCCCGTCGAGAAGAACGACGAGGGAGATTTTGTTTTCGAGCGCGAAGATGATTTCGAAATCGCCTATATTAAACAAGACAATGTCTTTTTTATTGAAATTAACAGTCCAGAATTCGATTCAGCCAGAATAAAGGCAGAAAACTCTTTTTTAAAGCAGCTAGGAATCAACAAAGAAGATGCATGCAAACTCAATGTTAAGCTATACACACCAAGCTACGTAAACGAAGAATTATCAGCCTTTGAATACGGACTAAGTTTTTGCAATAATTAGCATAAGTGTTATTATTTAAGATGAAAAACAAAATTAAAAACATGCTCAAAAAACTCCTGCCGATTTTGGTTCTGGTCTCACTTCTTTTTTCGTCGTTGGCAGCTCCCCACTTTGCTTATGCGCAGGCAAACACAAGCTCTAGTATTGGGCAATGGTGGTTTCCACGCTATGACGATTTTACCAATAAGGTAAATAATGCCCCGGCAAATGAAATCTTTGGAGAGCGTTACACTCACGCACAAGTTGTTTGGATAGTTGAAACAATTATTAATTTATTAACGGGCCCGTTGGCTGCCTGTGTTGAGGCTGCTAATCCATCTGATTGTATTAAAGGCTTAAATGGTGGAGCTTATTCTGGTTCACTAATTCAACTTGCGTTAATTACAGACACAATAACCCAAACGAAGCCAGCATCGGGAATCGATTATATCGCATCAAAGGTTCAAAAATTGAATGTTGTCCCAAATGCTTACGCTCAAACTGGCGGATACGGATTCAGTAAATCATTGTTACCAGTTCAAAAATTATGGCAGGCAAGCAGAAATGCCGCTTACGCTTTAATGACCTTTGCAGTAGTAATCTTGGCTTTCATGGTCATGCTTAGAGCCAGGCTATCCCCTCAAACCGTTGTAACCATACAGTCCGCGTTGCCTAGTATTGCTCTTGCACTGTTATTTATAACTTTCTCGTATGCAATTGCAGGATTAATGGTAGATGCGGCGTTTTTTGTGCAGGCTCTTTTCGCGAGTATTTTGAATTTTTCAGGGTTGTCCAACCGTGATACCGCAACGCTGTTCCAGTTAATGAACAATGGCACAATGTCCTTGTTCTTTTACATTTTTGCCTTCATATTAGAAACAATAACGGGCGGCGGTATCATTTCCAAACTTCTTGGGGCCAGCCATTTTGGTGCATTATTGTTCACATTTGTAGATATATTCCTCATGTTGATTGTTATAATCCTGCTTTTCATCGGAATGGCCAGGATGTTCTGGCTAATGCTTAGGACCTATGTATTTGTAATTCTCTATGTTGTGGCTGCTCCCTTTATCGCAATCATGGCCGTTGCAAGACCAGCGTCGGGTGCAATTTCAGGCTGGTTCAGAACCATGACGGCGCACCTGTCTGTATTTGTGGTGATAGGTGTTTTGATTGCTATGTCAAATATAATGTTCTTTGGAACCGGGAACGGATCTTCGCAAAGTATTAAAGACGTACTTGGGGTTGTTGGAGACACCCTGCTTGGCGATGTCATCGGTAGTGCAGCTGATACTTATAATTTGTATGGTATTCAAGAAATCGCTCCTCCTGATGGAGATGGTGGCTTATTCCCCACCGGCTTCTCTTTTGGAAGAACACAAGCAGTCGGATTCTTTGTAAGTTTAGGATTAATGCTTTCTATCCCTGGTGTAGCCAATATGATTAGACAACAAATCCAAAGTGGAAGAAGTCAAGGTTTTGCTATGGGTGAGGCACTTGGACCACTCCAGGGTCCGGCCACATCTATACAACGAGGGATAAGTGGTGGAGTATCGGAAAAAGTAAAAACAGTGGTCGGAGAAAGGTTAGGAATAGTCAAAGGCTAATCAAAAAAGCTGGGGTTGGCCTTCTTGAAATCTCTCAAAACAGTGTTGATAAAGGCTTGTGGTTTAGCTGGTTTAAACTCGCGAAATCCACCTAACCATGTTTTTGTGACTTTCATCCAACCAAGCACACTTCTCTTCTCAGCATTTCCGTCCATGTACAGATAAACTAGCGCCTCTTTTGTCCTCTTGTCCAAACCAAGATCATTAACCGCCTCACTCAAATGAGTTAGTGCTTTATCTTTGGCTAATTTACCCGTGTTCAGAAGCACATTGACCTGAACTGCAGCACCTATTTTGGAACCATGCCCTCCCACTATCCTACTAACTCTATCATTTAACTTGCTCCAATCAACTTCAACTCTACTTCTACCTCTTGTCCCTTGAACCAACTCCATACCTTGTTTCTCCAATTCTTCCTCAAGGGTCCCATTTCTAAAAATAGACCTACTCATAAAACTTTTAAACATTTCGTTCGGTAGTGGGACTTGATTAGCTTTTGGTTTGTTTTTTCTTGCCCATTCACCCATCAAGGATTTTGGCCAAACCTTATCTTTTCTGACAGCCCCTATAAGCTGTTGTTTTGGATGCATAAGCTCGTTCATGCTCGAACTAACCAAAGATCCCTTTTCCTCCTCGTTAACACTTTTCTGCTCCGCTAAGTCAGAAATTTTAATAAAATTAAATGCTGCTTGTTCATACTCCTGAGCCATATCGCTACTAAGTCCCAGTTTTCTTCGTAGAAAAAATCTGACAGCATCGCGAAAATCTTCAAGATCTTCTTCTGTCTCAAGCTCTGTATAGCTCTTATCCATTTTTTCATAAACAACGTTTCCAGAAGCATCCATCTCAAAATTACCGCCAACTCCGCGTTTTCTGACTTGAAGGTTATCTTTCGCGAATTGTGGATGATTTATCATAACTGTATAAAGAGCAATTGATTCAGGAATTCTTGTTTTTCCTGATGAGGTTAAAAATTTTAATTCATTGTCTGTTATTCCCAATAGACCCTCATTTGGGAAATGTTGTTCAGCTACAAAAGAGTGATCCTTTTTGGCTCTTGCATCGGCAAGTTTTAATCTTGCATACATTTCTGTCTCTCTTTCTGGCCCAAATGCTGCCAACAACAAATTCATGTTCCACTTTTTTTCAAGTGCAACTTTTTCGAAATCCCTACCCTTACCAGTCTCCTCGTATCTCAAAAATGCGGCATATTCCTTTTCAGGTGTGTCGACATACTCTGGAGTTTGGGTTGCTGCGGCTTCTTGTCGCTCAGCTGCTTCAGCAGTCCTTCGTAGATATTCTTTTGTCTCATCGTCCATGCTTGCTGTTGATGTTGGTTCTCGAGAAGCTCTTTCTCTGGCTCTGGCTTCTCGTTCAAAAATCACATCAAGTTCATCTTGTGCCCTTCGGAGATTCAAAAAACCATTAACCTCTGCCACCTCTTTGCTTTTTCTTTTGTAATTATCTGGAATATCTGGGTCGTGTTCATGGCGAAGTGCAGCCACCTGATCCTTTGCCCCCAAAAAGGCAGCTTCATACATCCCCTTAAATTTGTCGACATAACGGATTGTAGCCCCAGTTTCATCATCTCTGCCTGTCATTCCTTGTGCAGTTCGCTCAAAATTTTCAGAAGCTGCATCTATGGTGTTGTTAAACGTGACCCAATCACCTGTCTGCACTACCCCTCTTAATGCGGCTTCGACATGTGCTTCTGCATCACGCATAAAACCAAGCTCTCGAGCTTCTTGATATAGAACATCTCTTTGGTCTAATAATTCTCCGACACGTCTTTCTGCTGCTGCGGCTTCAATTCGATCCCCAGCCACCACTTGGTCAAGATAATCGGAATATTCATTTGAAATATTTTGTTGAAGTTGTTGAAATTCTGAATAACCCACAGGCTCACTCTCCCTTATTTCTAGTGTAAGGGGTTCAAAATCCAATGGGGCATCAACTGGTGTTCTTTCTGGTGTCATATCATTTTCTGAATCATCAAAACCACCAACTTCATCATCAAATGGAATTGGTCCGTAGTCTTTATCTTCAGCCATGGCAGTATGCTAAT
>Ga0066639_10005785_pt1 | contig 10359 bp, 14 predicted proteins | sample CryGeyCG2114_010_2_FD_59504 | JGI IMG/M metagenome (GOLD analysis project Ga0066639, IMG submission 59504) | Groundwater microbial communities from aquifer - Crystal Geyser CG10_big_fil_rev_8/21/14_0.10 | ecosystem: Environmental > Aquatic > Deep subsurface > Groundwater | place: USA: Utah... | reverse complement strand
TTCTAATATTACTACCACATTAACAAATGTTGCAGTGAATATTAATGGAGTAACTGCAACCGACGGAATGTCAGTTAGCGGTACCCTGCCAGTGAATATAACTTCTAATGGATTGCCAGTACTTGATTTCAATTACAATTTTGATGCAAGCGCATTAGATTTCAGTGTATTAAATATAAGCAATGGAACCAGATCTGACGCAAGTTATTTAGTAGTTAACGGCGTAAATTCAACTGGGGCTCAAGTTGGGGGAAAAACTGTTAATATGTATAATGTAAGCGCAAGTTTCAATGGAATTTGTGTGCAAAATATTGAGAGCGCATCAATACCATCCATAGATTGCAATGGCGCAAATGAGTTTGCTTTAAAATGTAATGGTATTATCAATCATGGAGTAACTTGTACTAAAATCAGCAACAGCAGGACACTGACCATCTCTGGATTACAGAACTCAGGCATAATTCAACTTAAGGTATCTGCAAGTCCAGCACCAGTAAATCTTGGAACAGCTGGTAATTTTGTTATATTGGCAAAATCAGGAATCACAACCACTGGAACGCCTTCAATTATTGGAAATATTGGTGTGAGTCCAATTGACAGCACAGCTATAACTGGATTTGGGCTGATCCTTGATTCATCTACTCAATTTTCGACATCATCACTAGTCACCGGGAATGTTTATGCAGCTGATTATACTGCTCCGACTCCGTCCATTATGACTACAGCTGTAAGCGATATGGAAACAGCATATACTGATGCAGCTGGACGAACCCTGCCAGATTATACTGAACTGGGTGCAGGAGATATTAGCGGTATGACCCTTACTCCAGGACTATATAAATGGGGTACAGGCGTTATGATAAATACAGGTGTAACTCTTGATTGCCAAGGCAATTCAAATGCAGTATTTATATTTCAAATTGCTCAAGGCCTCACAGTTGGTAACGGCGCTATTGTTACCTTAAGCAATGGTTGTCTGGCAAAGAATCTCTTCTGGCAAGTTGCAGACGTAACTACTCTTGGAACAACATCTGAATTCAAAGGGGATATACTATCATTAAAAAAGATTGTACTAGAGACTGGTGCAGCCTTAAACGGAAGGGCACTTTCACAAACAGCAGTTACAACAGATGCTAATGGCATATCATTACCTGAAGCAATATCACCACCTATTTTGACAACAATCACAATAACACCAGTGTCAGCAAACCTTACATTTACAGCACATGGAGTTACCCAACAGTTGAATACCACAGTTCTTGATCAGTTCGGTTTGCCGATAGCAGCGAACATCTCTTATGCTTCAAGCAATTCATCTGTCGCTGTAGTAAATGCTACAAGCGGCCTTGTTACTGCCCTTACCCCGGGCATTACTATTATCATTGCGACAAACGGATCTATCAGCGCAACAAGCACGATTATTGTGAAAAGTGATAGTCCTTTAATTAACTCTATTGGTCCAAGAAGCGTAACACAGGGAACATGGATTAATTTTACCATAACAGCCACAAGTCCGGGAGACTTTAATTTAACATTTAACATTGCTGGAAAACCTGTAACAGCAAGCTTCACAGATAATCATGATGGGACTGCCCTGTTTAGTTGGATGCCAAATGCAAGTAATATAGGTATAAATCAAGTAACTTTCACAGTTACAGACAGTATGAAAACCACAAGCGAAGTTGTGGCAATAACTGTAAATTTATTTCAATCACCAACAACAACCTCAACATATACAGATAATACATGGATAAACCTTGAGCATAATGTAACATTGAACGCGACAGGATTCAACAATACACCAGTTGCTTACATCAACTATTCATTAAATGATGTTCCTGGACAGATAAGTGGAAACTCTGGAAATGTGTGGATAAACATGAGTGGAAACAATACTCTTGTTTTTTATGCTGTTGATAGTTCAGGTAATGTAGAAACGCCAACAACCATCTATATAGTTCTTGACAAAATCGCTCCGAACATTACATCATTTACACTATCAGCAACAAGCGTGTTTACAGGAGATGCGATCACAGGAACATGCACTGCAACAGACAACTTAGACACGAATTCTATTGTCTCAGTAACGGGGATTGACACATCAACAACAGGAACAAAAACATCCACATGCACTGCAACAGACGCAGCAGGAAATACTGATACAGAGATTTTAAGCTACACTGTGAATCAAAGATCAAGCGATGAAGACAGCAATGGTGGAGGCAGTGGTGGAGGCAGTGGTGGTGGAGCGATTGCATGGAATTGTACAGAATGGTCAATATGCAGTTCAGAAGGAATACGTACAAAAACATGTACACAGCCAAACACTCTATCCACATCAACAAAAGAGCAGACATGCACACCCTCAGTTGTAACACAAACAACAGAAGCAGTCAGAGATGGAAAAAATACAGTGGCAGCAGACCAAGATGATAATGTAATTACTCCGGCTAGCGGAAACAAAATCACTGGACAAGCTATCGCCGAAGGTGGAGATAAGCCCTCATTGTGGATAGCAGCTTTAGTGATGTTGAGTATAGTCGGGCTTGGAGTCGGAGGATATTATGTTTTCAGAGAACCCACTCCTAAAAAATCATAATGCATTTGGGAGAAAAGAGTAAAGTTGTAAGCTGAAAATTTTGTGAGGCAGAATAAATGCAACAGATGTAGGAGAAAATGACAAAAACCATAACAAAATCAAAAAGAATACTCAAGAACAGGATGGAATTAATTATATGTAATTATTGTCATAAAGAAATAACAAGTCCTGAACTGGTGGGTCTAACACTTGTATGTCCTTTTTGTAAAAGATCAGTCAATGGTCAATATTATCATCATTTGGGTAATAAAAAGTAATAAGATTAACAAAATAACAATGGAGGAAAACAAAATGGCAAAAAAAAGCAGAGGCGGAAGAATGACTGCAGCAAAGAGAAGGGCTGCAAAAAAATCAGGTGGTAAAGGGATGATAAAGAACAGACCTATTGGAAAAAATATAATGAGGACTTAAATGTTTTAACTAAGAAGAATTATTGCTTCATAGTTGAAGCATATATTTTTATTATATCTGATTTAAACAATTAAACAAAACGGAGGAACTCAATATGGCCCTACTAGAAGCATTATTAGGTTTTTTGATAAGCTTGGTTATTTCAGCAGTTATTATCTATTTAGCTGCAAAACTGCTTGGAGAGAAGGAAGGCTTTGGCACAGCGGTATCTGCTGCATTTATCGGAGCAATAATATTTGCACTTATGTCTTATTTCATAATTGGCTGGGTTGCTGCATTTATCGGAGGGATATCATGGCTTATTGCTCTTGGCATTTTATACAAGATAGGCTGGCTTAAATCCTTGGCTATAGCTGTGATCATCTGGGTTTTTGCAACGATCGTCAGTTGGGTTCTGCCAACAATTGCAGGACCGCTTTAAGGAAACATAAATATTAATTTAATTAAAAAATACGGAGGGGAACCATGAACCTAATTAATAGTAAGAAAGGCGGAATACTTTCAATTATTGGCGGAGTAGTAGTAATAATAATTGTTGCTATGTTGTTTTTCAAGTTTTTTTAATAACAAATTGGTTAATATGCTGATATATATGGGGGAAATAAAATGGAAAAATCAAAAGAAGATAAAATTGAGGAAATAAGGGAATGCATAAACAAAGAAGACAGTTTGTACTGCATACCAAAAAAACAATCAGAACGCTTTGAAACAGAAATTAAGAAAGAAGGAAAAGGCACAATACCAATAATGACTTATGGTGATTATATAATCTATCTGAAAGCAGAAGATTCAGCCCTTCCAAAGATTCCGTTGTCTAAGTTTAATTATACATCTGGAACATTTGAGAAAAAATGGGGGCCAGACCATAAAACAATAGTGTTAACACCAAATCATTCAAGCATTAGAAAAGTTGAGATCGAGATTCAGGGTATTGATATTCATAAGATGAAACTTCTTCCCGACAAAAAAGGAGATGTGATTGAAGATACTGCCAAGATAAAAATAACAAGGCATTATAGATTTTCAGAAGGAAATACAGAGAATAAAGTGGATACCCATACAGCCTCTCCTGGAGAAAAGAGAGCCAGGTAGAATTTAAAACACGATGAAAAATGATTGAACACAAAAAAGAACACGGATTTATGGATATAATAAAAGATGGAGTTAGTCATATTTTCCAGATAATATCAGCAGGCATATTTCCTCAAATAGTAGAAGGTGCAGATTTGGTTATTAAGAATATCGAAAAAAGAATAATACAGATAGAGAAAAGGATGCTAAGGAAGGTATCCTCTCTTCTGATAATTTTGTTTGGAGGAATATTCCTGATTTTTGGTCTTTTTTTCTTTCTGATAGAATTTCTTGGTTGGAGCAATGCTGCAGCTTTCTTTACTATAGGAATAACTGTATTTGTGACTGGTCTTATGTTGAAATTAACAGGATATGATAAATAAAGAAAGATAGGGATAAATAAAGAAGGGTAGGTGAAAAAATGGGAAAAAAAATAAATGAAACCAAAGGGTTAAGACAGAGAACACACAAGAGAGTAGACAATATAATGGACAAGGCTGAAAGCATGAGTCAAATTGGCAAAGAAAAAATGGCTCATGTAAAAGAGGGGGCAATAAGGATGATTGAAAGTGTCGATGGATACATCAAAAAGAACCCGAAAAAAACAGTGATGGTTGCAACAGGGGTAGGTGTAGTTGCCGGCGCAGTTACAACAACAGCTTTGATGAGAAGGAAGCACAAGAATCAATCGTAAATTAATGCAGAGTCGGAGAGGGATCTTAATGAATCTGGATGAGAGGAATAAGATATGGGAAGAGATAAATGACCTTGTTCATATCGGGAGATCTGCAGAGGACATTAAGAATACTTTGTTTGCGATGGGATATAATCAGTCAATATTAAAAGATATCCTGACAACTTCCTTTATGGACCGGCTCATACAGAAAGAGCAAAGTTTTGTAGGTGCACAGCGGGCAGAAAGAGAAGAGAATGAAGCATTAAAACAAAAGAGTCAGGAGCAACAGGCGCAAAAACAAAAGATGGAATGGGAGCTCTTAAAGCAGGATAAAGAACAGAATAGGATAGTGAAAGACGAGAAAAAACGCACTAATTTTGAGGAACAGAAAGTAAGAGGGATATATTGAATGAGATTAAAAAAGAACAGGAACAAAGAGGACGTTTGGCAGATGAAGAAAACAAAAAACAAGAAGAAAAAAGACGCTTACAGAATAATCCCTAATAATAAAACCTAAAAAATAATTTACGAAAAGATGCCGAACATAGAAAATATTGAGCAGGTAAGGATATGAAAATAATGAAACCCAAAAAAGACATTAAAACTAATCTATTAATAATAAGTTTGTTGTTTGCGATTATATTCATCTCTGGATGCATGGCAACTACAATAAAGAATGTGAAGAATCCAGACTATATTGGGAAAACAGTTGCAATATCAGGAACAGTGCAGAACACAATCAAAATAGGGGAACTTTCAGGGTTTACAATTAAAGATGAAACAGACACTATTGGTGTTTCTTCAGATAACTTGCCTGCAGAAGGAAACAAAATTACAGTCAGAGGTATCTTAATGAGGGATACATTACTTGGATATTATATCAAAGTTGACTAAGCAATTAAATAGTATTTTGTTTTTTTACACAATGGCAATCGACAATCAATATCAAAGAATAGTACCCTTTATACTGTTCACCCTTGCATTATTCCTTTTATTTAGGCTCATTCAGCCAGTGATAACTATCCTATTAGGCAGTATCCTTCTGAGCTACATATCTTTTCCTATCTACAGAAGAATAAGAAAGAATATACCTCACAAATCGTTTTCAATCATTCTGTCTTTATTAATTATTATCATTATTGTATTAATCCCATTTTCTTTTCTGGTAGTTGGGATTGGACAGCAGGGATATTATTTCTATAATTCTTTATCAACCACAGTTGCGAAAGGAGTGTTATTGGGGTTCTCATGCAATAGCGAAGACTCAAAAGTATGTTTGCTTGTTAATCAGGCTGAAAGCTTCAGTGTAGATCAATTGTCAAAGTTTGGATTTGACAAACAACTGCAGATATACTTGCCAGTGTTAGAAGAGAAGATTAAAAACATTATATTGAGTATGCCTTTCATAATTGCACAAATTTTTCTTACATTAGTCATAACATACTTTATTTTAAAAGACTATAAGAACATAATTAAGAAAATGAGCGACATAATTCCAATAAGACTCAAGACAAAGAAAAGACTTATCAAGGATTTTAGAAACATAGCTTACTCTGTAATTTATGCTCAGTTATTTGTTGCATTAGTCCAAGGAATAGTGGGGACGATAGGGTTTTATATATTTGGCGTTCCTTTTCCGATTCTATCAGGAATTTTAATAGCTTTTTTCGCTTTGATACCTCTTATCGGAACATCCATCATATGGGCGCCAGCTTCGTTATATCTGATTTTAAGCGGTTATTTTTCTCAGGATTATTGGGTTTTAGGCAAAGGAATAGGCCTATTTTTATACGGCATTTTTATAATTGCTACTATTGATAACATTCTCCTTGCAAAGATAGTGAAGGCAAAAGCTAATGTAAGCCCAATAATTGTAATTTTAGGGGTAATTGGGGGCGTAAGTGTGTTCGGGATTATAGGTATATTTATTGGTCCGATATTATTACCTTTACTTATGACTTATTTTGAAACATTTAAAGAAAGGTTTATTTAACAAAACAGATAAAGAAATTACTTAAAAAGATACACCTTCTCTGAAAAGGCGAGAAATCCTGTATTTTCGAGACAACGCAGCTGACCAAGTTCCTACCAAGTTCCTGCATCACAGAAATCGAAGATTTAGGAGACACCAAAAATGCAACATTTTAGATTGATTTATTATAGGGTTTTGGTCAGCGAAGCAGGACTTTCGGGACACACCCATAAATAAAGAAAGCCTTTTAAACAGTTCATTTCCTCCTTCTAAATATGACTCTAAAAGAAACAGATTTCAGTGTAGTCTATGCAGGATATGTCTCTAAAAAGAAAAGGGATGACTTAGAGCGCATAGCAAGGGAAAAAAGACTAAATTGCAAGATAGCCAGCCCTAGTGAACTGAATGAGATGCTTCAAAATGGGTTAACATCCAGAATCTATGTGCTCCCTGAACTTCAGACTAAAGGATTAAACAAAGATACTAATCATGCTTCATTAGATACAGAAACTACTTCAGGCAAGACTATATCTTTGATAAGGAATTATGAACCAGAATCAATAATAGTATTACATTCTAATCTTAGCAATAAAAACCTGCTTGAGGTTATTGCAGAAAGACACGGAGTTGATCATATCTGCAAACCACATATGAAACTGCTTATCGAGGATATAATATTTAAATATCTAAAATCCCCTAAAGTCCAATACAAGACTACACTTGATTAACCAAAATTTTATATATCAATTAGTTCTAAATCAATTAGATGAAACAAGCGCAGAGCAGAATATTGATGTACTTGATAATCCTAATATTTATAGGTTCCCTTCTAATATTCAGTTTTGCTGGAATAAAAAAATATTTGGGAACAAAAGAAAGACTTGAGTTAACCAGTTTTCAGGTTTCTTTAAATAATAAGCTGTCAAATATTGCAGGAACTGAGAACATAGAGAAATTGTCTTTAGCAATACCAACAGACATTGATTTAGTCTGCTTTACAGACAAAAACAAAGGATATGATGAGTTCATAAGCCCAGAACTAAACAATCAAGTCAATATCTACGATACAGAAAACATATTCATCAAACCTTTTGACAAATACGCGCCAATAAACCTTAATTTTCAATTAGAAAAAAGCCCATTATGTGTAAACGCAATCAACGGAAAAATAAACTTACAACTAAAAGGAACAGGCTCTTCAGCAGTTATCAGCGCAGCAGGCTCAGAAATGCAGAAGGAATGCACAAACATCTTTTACAACGGAGACTATAAAGACAAAATCGACATTGTCTTCCTTCCAAATCAATACGATAACATCAACAATTTTGCAGACGACGTTGAGAATTACATAAATAACGTTTTCATCAGCACAGAACCTTTTAATAGCAAAAGAACAATGTTCAACTTCTACAGGATTGACGATTTTGAAGATATTGGCTGCGAAATAACCTCTTATATTATCTGCAATTCATACAAGACAAAATCAAAGGCATCAAACTGCCCTGCTGACTTTATTGTAGTTTTAACAGACAGAAGCAAAATAATTGACATGGCTGTTCCGATCAGGTCAGCTGCATTCTCAAACATGGTTTTCATAAACACAGCAGACAAAGAGCTAGTCCTTCTGCACGAGCTTGGCCACACTCTAGGCAAGCTTGCAGATGAGTATGTAGATGACCAGTACTATGCTGACTTTGACATTGCCAGCTATCCAAACTGTGATACAGTTCCCTGCGCAAAATGGGAGATAGTAACAAACAAATGCGTAAAAGGCTGCTCGCTAAGCAGTTATTACAGAGGTTCAGAAGACTCGATAATGAGAAACTATTTTGCAGCAGATTATTTTGGAGAAGTTAACGAGAATATAATCAACAAAAATCTAGAGGCCTACAAATGAAAAGACTGATTATCCTAATAACAGCGTTGCTCTTGCTAGCCACAGCCACAGCATCTGAAAACAAAGTATTCATAGTTGACGCATCATACGACAATGGAATCATCAAGGTCAATTCAGTTGCAATCAAGCCAGGATATGCTCCTGACTACAAGCTGCCATCAGAATCAGACTACACAATAGCAATATCCTCAAAAGACAGTTCAGTTTTGTTTGAAAAACCCTTGGAAATCCCATTGTACATATACACAGACGTAATAGTCAACGGCAAAATAGAAGGCAGCATCATCAAGCTTGACAAAACAGACTTTGCAGTTGTCCTGCCCTACACAGAAGAAGCCTCTGAGATTAAAATCCTTTTAGACGGCAAAGACGTAACATCCTACAGCGCAGAAGAGCTGCTGAGCAAAGAGGGAAGTAATACTTGGGTTTATTATGTACTGGGTGGATCAGGTTTATTAATCTTGGTTACCCTCTTTATAGTAATCAAAAGATCACGTACATAAATACTTAACCAACTATCCCATCTCCAAGAATCTCTCAATATAATACATTATCATCTCTTTCTGCTCAGAATTAATAGAAACTTCTTTTCCGTATCATGTTTTGGATTAACAAACACAACCTACTTCTTAATCTCTCTCTTTAATTCACTAACATCTTCCTTCAATTTAACAAAACTCTTTTTAGTTACTTTAGTAAACTCCTTCATCTCTCCAACAAATGTTCCCATGTTATAGCTCATAACAAGAAGGTAAGATATAATCGCGCCAAGAGCCATGTAAATAATTTGTGTGTCTGTTGGGCTATGCCCTGTTAGTTTCAGGACTATCTGAACAATAAGAATTATCGCAAATATAATGAATAATGCTGTTATTACAAAACTAAATATCTTGTTTTGTTTCATTAACTAACCCCTAACTTAGTTACTATATAGATTATAAGCAGCACAAGAATCAATGCCAGAATCCAGTCATAATGTGTAAGCCATTGCGCTTTTTTCATAACAACATGTTAGATTAAGGAGATTTTATATAGTTTTCTATTCCTTGTCCTATGAATGGGAAACACACCTCTGCTAAACCAACTAATTAAGAGCCCTAAATCCAAGATAGTCGATTTCCTAATCGAAAACAAAGGAATGGACTTCACAAAGAAAGACGTGGCAGAAGGGGCAGGCATCTCAAGGGCATCTTTGTTTAACTATTGGGATGAGCTGGAGCTATACGGCATCATAAGAACAAAAAGAAAATTCGGCAAAACAAAGCTTTACACCTTGGATTCGCAGAATATAATCACAAAAAGGATTTTGGATTTGGAAAAAGCATTGATTTCAAAGTCTTTGGAAAAAGCCAGCAGGAATCCTTTCTAAATTCCGATAAGATTATAAACTTTGAAAACACGCAAGGTTTATTCAAATGGCATCAACCGAAAATCTAAAGTTTATTGATTTATTTGCAGGAATAGGCGGATTTAGAATCGCTTTGGAAAGACACGGCGCGAAATGCGTTTTTACTTCTGAATGGGATAAAGAAGCTCAAAAAACCTATGCTGAAAACTTTGGCGACCTTCCTAAGGGAGATATTACTAAGATTAACGAGAGGGATATACCCAAGCACGATATCATTTGCGCGGGTTTTCCCTGTCAGGCATTTAGCATCTCAGGAAAACAGCAAGGATTCAAAGATGCGAGAGGAACATTGTTTTTTGATATAGCGAGAATTGCGAAATATCAT
>Ga0066639_10005783_pt1 | contig 10361 bp, 7 predicted proteins | sample CryGeyCG2114_010_2_FD_59504 | JGI IMG/M metagenome (GOLD analysis project Ga0066639, IMG submission 59504) | Groundwater microbial communities from aquifer - Crystal Geyser CG10_big_fil_rev_8/21/14_0.10 | ecosystem: Environmental > Aquatic > Deep subsurface > Groundwater | place: USA: Utah... | reverse complement strand
TGCATGTATTTTTCGTATTCTTCTCCGTAAGCATTCAGAAGCTCACGTTCTTCAATTGGTGTGCGAACAATCATCACAATTAAAACAACCAGTAGAAATCCTCCACCAAGAAACCAGTTAGCAGTTAGGAATAATATTCCTGTCCCTAGCAATAGAAACACCAGATACATCGGATGGCGGACAAATGCGTACGGTCCAGTTTTTACCACGTGTCCGTCGGGGCGAATTTGTACGGTGCCTGTGAAATTTCTTGAGAGATGTTTCTGCACCCAAAGTATTGCAGGCAATGATAAAGTCATAAGAAGCGCACCAGCCCAACGCAGGGCATCACTCAGTGGCAAATGTGACCACTCCATAAGCGGCGGCCATGCCATGTATGCCAAAAATCCAATTGCAAGCGGCAAACCAAAGAGTGCTCGAATAATGACAAATGCACCCTCGCCTTTTGTATTTTGGCGTACGCCAGATGCACCATCCGCATATCCACTGAAGTAGAGCCGAATGCCAGTAAAAAGCATCACTAGAATAAGGAAGGCCGTATGGTATGGGTATTGAGTTTCTATAGAAACGATTATATCAAAAAACCACGTTGTGTTTTAGTAAACTATCGCGAAGCGCGGCTTTGCCGCGCTGGAGCGATTCCATTAAAGGGAAAGGGGTTCCGTAGGGGAAAACCGTAGGTTTTCCCATGCGACGAAGTGGTGCTCCCGGCGGGAATCGAACCTGCATTTGCCCCTTAGGAGAGGGCTGTTCTATCCATTGAACTACAGGAGCACACATAAGAAAAAGATTATGCCACAAAGACTACTGACGAGTACCCACCCCTACAAGCAATCTCGGCACTATCCCTTCTTCAGCACCACCACTTCACGTCCTTCCACCGGCAATCCCTTTACCTTGTATTCGCTCACAGCCTCCTGATTCTGCGCTCCACAGACATTCAATATTTCTGCATAGGTAGCTTCATCTCCGTTTGGAACGGGAATGAAGATACGAGGGTCTATTTCATCGACCAGTTTTTGTACCAACTTGGGATTGTTTGACGGGAGAACCAGCACATCTATGTTCCCCAGCAACTCCAATTCATGGTCTTGCCATTCCTGAAGAGGAGCAGAAAGAAAACCAATGCGCACATCGTCCATTTCGACTGAGTATGAAACCTGACCCCCTTCGTTCTGCCCAATGCCACGAATGGCAATATTCTGTATATCGAACTCTCCGGGCCAAGAAATTATACCCTCCTGCGGAATTTCTTCCGGTTGTGCGCACAGAGTAAGCAGTGCATTCGCCTTCTCTATTTTATCCGGGAAGACAACGACCGCTTTGTCGCCCCATTCGCAGCGAACAGATGCACCCTTTGGTGAGCTAAAAACTAACATCGCAAAGATGATACTGGAGGGAAGGATACACGCAAAGAAATTTGCTCGGGATTCGTACTCCTTCTAAAGGAGAGATACTATCTGATAGTATATTGATATCAATTTGTTCTATGCGTAGTACTTTCGATAAGCGATTGGTCATCATAGGGATTATTTCTGCGGTTATAGCCGTTCATTTCTGGGCGGGTTCTCGTATTCCACAACTGAATGAAAAAGCGTCGATGGGTACGGAAATGAGTATGAATGCCCTTGGTTTCTCCACGGTATTGGAAGTGCAACCCTCAGACTCATGGGCGAAAGAAATTGCCTACACATCCATAAACTGGGCACAAACGAATAAGAAAGGAATGACATTCGGAGTCCTGTTTGCCACTTGTCTCATGACTATTTTCTCATTGCTGCGAAAGCGTGGAACGAAGGGTAGATTTTCAAACAGCTTCCTCGGCTTCTGTATAGGAGCACCACTGAGCGTATGCGTAAACTGTGCGGCACCTATGGCTCAGGGTCTTTCAGCCCGCGGTGCAAAAATGGAAACGACTCTCGCAGTAATGATGACCTCTCCGACAATGAACTTCATTGTCCTTACAATGCTCTTCTCGTTGTTTCCTCCGTATCTCATTGGAATCAAAATCGTATTTACCGTCGTATTTATTCTTGTGGGCATTCCTCTGCTCTCTCGCTTTGTCTTACAAAAGGAATCCGAAAAGGCGCAAGACTGCGAGTTGCCTGCGTCGCTTATGCAGTCATGCCCTGCCGATACGGCACATACTCCGGAGGGAGAGAAAGCCGCTACACATTGGTTTCCCGCACTGCTTTGGACTGTAAAAGAACTGTGTAAAAATTTGTGGTTCATATTCAGAACGACTGTTCCTCTCATGCTTGCCGCAGGAATATTGGGTGCGACGATGATTACGTTGCTTCCGTGGGATTCTATCGTGGAACTTCTCCCAAATGGTGGCATTCTTTCCACTGTCATTGCCATGGTTGCCCTTGCGGCCGTCGGAACATTTTTACCGGTTCCAATCAGCTTCGATGTACTGACCTGTGCGGTATTACTTGCCGCAGGAATGCCTCCTCACTACGTAGCGGTGCTGCTGTTTACGTTGGGCATTTACAGTGTTTATTCATTCATGATCGTATGGCAGGCAATTTCACCGAAGACGGCAATCACGCTCTTTCTCTCTGTCACCCTACTCGGAGTGGCAGCAGGATGCTCGGGCTATGTTCTGCATCAAAGGGTGATTGCAAAAAATATGGCACAGATTTCCCTGTTGCTTTCGGAAGAAACCGACGAAAAAATGCAACCTGCTCCCCGCATGGAATCTTCTGTACCGATACCGAGAGAGCTTCCGACTGAAGAGGTGCTTCGACCATTTGCAATACAAACAGCAAGTGGCATTTCCGTTCTAATATCACCGCTTGCTACACGCTCGGCACCTGCCAAAACACTCTTTACAAAAGTTCCCGCATCTTCCGTAGGACTGGATGAGCCGTACATATTCTCCTTTTTACGGATGAACTTCCCATTCGAGCAAGGGTACGGCAGGGCAATTGCTACCGGAGACATACACAATGACGGATGGGCGGATGTTTTGTTTACCTCCGAAGCGGGACTGTCTCTCTATGCAAACTACGACGGTCATTTTGAAAAACAAGAAATAAATGTGCCGGAAATGAAGCAACACATCATTACGAATGCTGCTTTGGTCGATGTAAACAATGACAACTGGTTGGATATTTTCTATACCACCCTTACGAAAGGGTCTCACATTATTTTCAATAATCATGGAGTATTTCAGTCGGAGGGATATCGCCCCGTAACGGAGGACAATGTCTCCATTATGACAACGGCAATGGGTTTTGGTGATTTGGATAACAACGGTTTCATAGATGTTGTACTGGGCAAGTGGGACTGGTCGCTCGATGGTGTCACCAAAACTTCGGCAAATTCAGAAATTCGACTCCTGATGAATGACGGAGATATTTTTCGCAGTGTGCAACTGTTGGCCGCACCTGTAAATCCGACCAGTATTCTCATTACGGATTTCGACGCAGACGGTTACCGAGACATTATTGTAGGAAACGATCTCTCCTCTCCGGATTTGTACTATCTCGGGAAAGGCAACGGTGAATTTAGTGTAATAAACCATAAGCAAAAACTTATTTCCAATACCACTTCCCACACGATGAGTGTTGCGGGAGCGGATATAAATAACGATCTTACGCAGGAGATTCTCCTGGCCAACATCGCACGGTACGAAGACCATGATCATGCATCACCCTCGTATGAAGAAGCATGTGAACTTCTCAAGAATGAAGAGAAACTGTCATGTAAGAGAGACTATCTGTTGCAAGAAACATTCTCATTGGCAAAAAAGAATGAAGATGTGTCTGTCTGTATGAAGATAGAAGACAAATCGTACAGAAAGCAGTGTATTTTGTATTACTACGTCCGAGAGAAAAATTGTGAAAAAATTCCTACTTCATGGGAAGAATCTTCCTTCGTATGCAATGCACTGAAGAAGGAAGCCAGCAGGCATTTTAAAAACCCAATTTTCAATTTCTCCATTCCGCAAACGGTTAAGAAGAATGTGTTGCTGGTACGAAACGGGAGTGGCGGATTTACGGATATGGCTGAAGAATACGGAGTAGATAAGGCGGGCTGGGCTTGGAATATGCAATTTGCCGATATGAATAATGATGAATGGCAGGATATTTTTACCGTCAACGGTTCCACTATTGCTGTCAAAATTCGTGAATCCAATTACGCATTCATCAACCAAAGAGGAGAAAATTTTGTAAACGCAACGCAAGAACTTGGCTTAACTTCCCACAGTACTACGAACTCATACAGCTATATGGATATCGATAACGACGGCGATTTGGATATCGTCACTATTCCTATAAATGCCCCCATAGAGGTATACATGAACAATGAAAACGACAATAACGCAATTGCTGTGGAGCTGCGTGACTCCAAAGGAAATTCGTTTGGAGTGGGCAGTCTTATCTCTCTCTATTATACGGACGGAACTGCGCCTCACCAACTGCGAGAAATCGTAGCCAGCGGAGGGAAAGGGTCATTCCATGCGCCCGTCGGATTTTTTGGTCTCGGCAAAAGTACAAAAGTGGATCGCATGGAAATCGTATGGCCGGATGGAATTCGCACCGTCCTGAGCGGGGAATTCATGGCAGGCAACAGATATCGAATAGAGAGAGAAAACTAAACTTCTCTCGCTGTCTCTATTTTTACAATTTTTGCGCCTAAGCTACGCAGTTTTTCATCGAGACGGTCGTACCCTCTCTCTATATAGCGAACATCGGTAATCGTTGTTTCTCCTTCCGCACAGAGTGCGGCGATAACCATGGCAGCCCCTGCGCGAATGTCGTTACTGGCAACCGTACGGCTTCGTAGGGGAGTGGGCCCGATAATCAGCGCTTCGTGAGAGTTCAGTACCTCCACATGCGCTCCCATCTTTTCCAGTTCGTACAGATATGCCATACGCCCTTCGAACAGTCGCTCGAAAATACGACTGACTCCCTTGGCCTGCGTAAGTGCCACTCCCATTGGTGCCTGCAAGTCGGTTGGGAAGCCCGGGAAAATATTGGTTTTTACATTCAGTGATTGCAGCGAAGAAATCTCACCGTCTACAAAAAGCACTCCTTCGTCGTTGTACTTACATATCCCACCAAGTCGTTGAATCGTATCTAAGAAAGAAAGCAAATGTTCCGGGTCCGTGCCGTGCAAACGCACTTTTCCTTTCGTCACCAATGCGGCAATAACAAGGCACCCCGCTTCGAGGTAATCGAATGGTACGGTTGCAGATACGCACTGCAATGACTTCTTTCCCCGAACAACAACAGTGTGCGTTCCTATGCCCTCGACCTCCGCACCCATATCTCGGGCCATCATCTCCACTGCTTGCACGTGAGGTTCTGCGGCTGCGATATCTATGCGGGTTTCACCTTCCAGGAGTGCTGCTGCAAGAACAGCGTTCTCTGTGGCAGTGACAGAGAACTCAGGCAGTACTATGCGACCGGGTCGCAGTTCCCCCTGCAAATGCAGTACTTCCTCCGTACTCATATTCTGAGCACCGAGTTGCTCCAACGCTCCGATATGCGCTCCGACAGGACGCTTCCCGAGTACGCATCCGCCGGGATACGCCATTTCCACCACTCCAAACCTGGCCAGAAGAGGACCAAGCAGTACGATGGATCCGCGTAACTTGGAAACAAACTCGGATGAAATAGGCTTACTTTGCAGGTTGTGTGTGCGTATGCGTACCGTGCCGTTTTGAAACGATGTCTCCCCACCGAGAAATTCAAGGATGGAAAGCATGGAACGTACGTCTCGCAAGTCCGGCACGTTATGCAGTACCGTCTCTCCGCTACAGAGAACGGACCCTGCCATCATGGGAAGAGCGGCATTTTTCGAGCCGCCTATGGTCACATCTCCGCGAAGCGCGGTGCCACCCTGTACTCTGTATTGAATATCCATGAGGCTAGAAGTATAGCGTATGCGCAAGTAACGGAAACAGACATCGAAGATATTCTGCACCCACCTTTTACGACTCCATATTCGCTTTCTTCCGTATAAGAAGCATTTCCAGCAATAAGAGAGCCACACCGATTGTTATGCAGCTATCCGCCGTATTGAAGATAGGAAAAGTGCCAATTTGAAATAAATCGGTCACTTTGCCATCTAAGAATCTGTCGACGATATTTGCCATGCCACCACCAAGAATGAGCCCGAATCCGAGTGCACTCTCTCTGCTCTTTGCTGTACGAAGAGCCATGGAAAAAAGCACCGTGACCGCCACCGCAATCAGCAATGGCTCAAAGAGCCCTAATTCAAGCCCAAAAGCCACTCCGGAATTCTTAGATGGAGTAAGCCCTACCGCAGAACCAATAATGGGAATTCGCTCATGTAAATAGCGCTCAGTAAGCAATGTGGATATCACGCTTCCGATAAAACTGACGGCCGTTGTACCCCAAAAAAGACGCATATTCTGCCGTATTGTACCCCCTCCGCACTTGATTTACCCCTTAAAAGGGGTACAATAGATTTGACCGTTGATGATGATCAATTTTCACTGCTTCAGTTCTTACTGAAACGGTGGTTTTCCAGTCAGTTGTCTTTTCCATTCTTTTCAATCCCGCACTATGCGCGCCTCATTCATAGCAGCCATTAACCAGATTTGTTCCGAAAAAAACGTCAGCCCCGAACAGGTGCTGGAGGCCATCAAACAAGCCATTGCCACCGCGTACCGCAAAGACTTCGGTAATCGTGAGCAGGAAATTCGTGTGGAACTCGAAGAGGGAAGAGATATGCCAACTATCCTTCTTATTAAAGAAGTGGTGGACGAGGTGGAAAACGACAACTTCGAAATTAGCCTCGACGATGCACGAAAAATGAAAAAAGATGTCGATACGGGAGATGAGCTGGAAATAGATGTGACTCCTACGGGATACGGACGAATTGCGGCGCAAGCTGCGAAGCAGGTTATTTTGCAAAAACTCCAGGAGGCGGAGAAGCAGAGTTTGTACGAAATGTTCAAAGATCGCGAGGAAGAACTTCTTACGGCCACCGTTACAAAAGTGGAACCGAACTGGGTAACACTGGAAATAGAAGGCATGACTGTCAGTCTTCCGTGGAAAGAGCAAATTCCCGGTGAGCATTACTACACGGGAAAGCGTATTCGCGTATACCTCGATACGGTGGAACTTACGGGAAAAGGACCTCAGTTACGTATTTCACGTACGCACCGAGGATTGGTTCGCAAGCTGCTCGAATTGGAAATTCCCGAGGTACGCAATGGTGATGTTGAAATTAAGGCTATCGCACGAGACCCGGGCTTCCGTAGCAAAGTGGCTGTTGCAAGTTCGGATCCTCGAATTGATCCTATCGGTGCGTGTGTCGGTCAGAAGGGTGTGCGCATTCAGTCGGTTATGGAAGAGTTGAACGGAGAACGTGTGGATATGATTGAATGGTCCGAAGACCCCATTCGTCTTATTTCAACGGCACTGCAACCTGCGGCAATTTCCGCAGTTATCATCGTAAACAACGAAGAGGGTGTGGACGTAGAAGGACGAAGAATTAAAAAGCGTGCCGCTGTGTTCGTGGAAGAAGCACAACGCCCCATGGCAATCGGAAAGAAGGGGCAAAATATTCGTCTGGCCACGGAGCTTTCGGGCTATGAACTGGATATGTACAACTACGAAGAACTCCCGGCCTTCAAGGCAAAGCTGGCAGAGCTTACAGGCTTGGATAACATCCAGATAAAGGAATTGGCATTGGAAGATGCCGAAGAAGGAGAAGATGCTCCTGCGCCTGCAAAAGCCGCTCCCAAAGCAAAAAAGGAAGAAACACCTGCGGAAAAAGAAGATGCTGTCGCTGAAACCGAGGAAGCAAGCATCGGGCCCGTTGCGGAGGAAGCCACAGAAGAAACAGAAGAAACCAAGGAATAACTTCATAGGAAATTACCATGTCCCGATGGCGGCTCACCCGCTACCATCGGTTCATGCAGTTCCCAAATCTTCCGCTCGTTGTCTTAGACACAGAAACAACAGGACTCGTACCGCGTGTGAATAAAATCATTGAATTTGCATGCGTGCGACTTCGTAACGGAGCGGTGGAAGAAGAGTACGAGCAGCTTATTTCCGTCGAGGTTGCCATTCCTCCGCAAGTGGAAGTATTGACGCGCATTAAAAATGCGGACCTGGAAGGAAAACCCATATTTGACGATGTCCGAGATGAAATTGTACGTCGCATCGGAGAAGATACGATCATAGTCGGACAGAATATTCCGTACGACATGGCTATGCTGAAAGCTGAGGGAATAGACCTTTCAGACCGGCCGTGGATAGATACATCCATGCTCGCATCTCTCGTGTTTCCGAATCTCGAAAGCTATTCTCTGGGGTACGTAAGCACCGTGCTACGACTGAATCATGCTCCTGTACACCGCGCACTGGGCGACGTGCATGCGACCATGGAACTGCTTGGCTCTTGCTGGGAACGCCTGTTGGAACTTCCCGATGATATGCGGAAGCAAGCGCAGAACCTCATGCAGAAAGCGCCGGAAGGGTACGGAAGGTTTTTCGATGCGTTACCCGCAAGCACCAACAAGAAAGCGCCCGTATGGCTGACAGTAACAAAGCGCGATGCAGGCGAAGCAAAGGCCGATATTTTCGGCATAGCTCTTACAAAACCGGAGGGTGCCGTCACTCTTATAGAAGAGCCTCCCGCACCCGGCGTACTGGAGGAAATAATTACGACTGCAGCGGCAGACAGTACTACCGTTCATTGGATTGCAGTGAAGAATTTGGAAGCAACGTGTAAGAGGTTGATTCTACCCGATGGGGTACGCGTGCTGTCGCCACCGTTCCTGCTGCCGGATCCTGACTCACAAGATGCGCTGCTCGCACAGGAATCTCTGACCGCAGACGAGGCGACGCTCGCACTGAAGCTTTTATGGTATTCGCCATCCATGCAATCGGATTTTCCTCTTCATGGAGATGAAATTTCTGTCTGGAATGGCAAAATTGCCTGCACGGAAGAATCTCCTGCGTACATACGTCAATTCGAAAATCTTCCCAGTGTCATTCTTTTGGATCACAGGCAATTACTCTCATTTGTAGCGGATCCTGCCCACACAGCGCACGGTGCCCTTTCGGAAGATGCGCACATTATTATAGATGATGCTTCCATGCTGGAAGATACCGCGACCAAAGCATACGGCTGGCAATGCGCGGTGCCTTACTTGCGCGCCGCTGCGGAAGGAAATGAGGCCCTCACAAAACTGGCCGATATAACCGCCTTGTGGGCGGAACGCACGCGCAACGGGCAGGACATTCGGTATCTTGCCGTGAGTGATTTACGTAATCCTGATGTGCAAGGAATGTGTGCCATTCTGGAAGAAGCACTGGCCAACACTGCGCTGCCAAAACTTGCATTACGGCAGCTTTCTCATCTGCTACAGATACTGCAACCGGAAAATCTGCATGATCGAATCGCATACATTGAAATGCGCTATAACGGAGAACTTCATATTCAGTCCGTACCGGAGCGCATCGGAAGTTTTTTACAGCAACACTTGTACGGAACGTACCCCACGAGCCTGCTTATTCCTCCGGGGTCTGCGCAGTCTCTTGCCGAAATATTGCCTGTCGGAACCGCAACGACTCTGTATTCCGACATAGTGGCAGATATTCCGTTCGCGCTGAGCTACCCGGAAGACTGCCAACTGGAGTCGCTTCTGCAAAACCCTTCGGAAGGAAAAAGTATTCTTCTTCTTGGAAGCAAAAGAAGTATAGACGGAGCATACATACAACATGCGGAAGAAATGGAACAGAGAGGTATTACACTCATATGCCAAGGGCTGTGTGGTGGAGCGGGTCGTATGAGGGCAAACTTTATCGCGTCGGAAAATACGACGCTCTGGTTACTCACTCCGTGGGCATACGAAGGAGTAAGCTTGCCGGAAGGGGAGGCAGACAGGCTGATTATTTTCAGTCTGCCATTCGACCACCCTTCTCATGCGGTTCTCAGCAGAAGAGCAGAGCACTACCAGAACGCTTTCGAGCAGTATTCGATGGCAAGACTCCTTCATAGACTTTTCCGTCTCCTGCGAACCTTCAGCACACAATGTTCGAAAGGCGCGAGTGTGCAAATAATGGATGATAGGCTGCGTACAAAAGGGTACGGCAAATACATTCTTTCATTCTTGTCGCAATTTGTTGTGGAACATACGACAGAGAATGCGAAAGAAGTACCCGGCCAACCTTCGCTATTTTCGTAAGAAATAGCCCCGGCAAAGCTGCCGGGGCTACGTGTCGCTCATCACTTCGTCTTCGTGGGTTACTTCTGTTGCGTGTCCATCTGGTTTGCAACGTTACCAAAGACATCTTTGGTCTTCCGGCCGAGAGGCCTGAAAATGTGCGTCGCAATCACGACGACCACAACAACGAGAAGTGCGCACC
>Ga0066639_10005782_pt1 | contig 10361 bp, 12 predicted proteins | sample CryGeyCG2114_010_2_FD_59504 | JGI IMG/M metagenome (GOLD analysis project Ga0066639, IMG submission 59504) | Groundwater microbial communities from aquifer - Crystal Geyser CG10_big_fil_rev_8/21/14_0.10 | ecosystem: Environmental > Aquatic > Deep subsurface > Groundwater | place: USA: Utah... | reverse complement strand
TCACCCAGAGTACTTCGCGAAGGGGGAATCAGCTCTGCGTATCATTGCAGAAGCGCGCCAGTGAGCTCCAGGATGACAGTTGGTCATCCTGGAGCTAGCTTTTATTGACACACAGCATCCGCTCAGGTAGTATGCTCGCACCTTAGAGGAGGCCACAATTCATGGTGCAAGTAGGATTGCACACTACTGATTACAGAAAATTTCTGTGTATCGGCATGAAGGGACCTCTTGAGGTCCACATTTCATTTTCTAGCGAAGCGAGAGATAGCTAAATTTATTTACATATCTGAGCGAGTGAAGAAAATATACTTGTATATTTATGGCAAAGAAATCAATGATCGCAAAGGCTTTGAAGACACCGAAATTCAATTCGCGTGTCATTCGTCGTTGTTTTAAATGTGGACGTCCACGCGGTTATATGCGTGCATTTGACCTGTGTCGTATTTGTTTCCGCGAGGAGGCACTTGAAGGGCACATCCCCGGAATAAAGAAATCATCATGGTAGGAGACCCAATTGGAGACTTTATAGTGCGTTTAAAAAATGCCGGTGCTGTTAAGCACGAAGGTGTTTCGGTTCCGCATTCAAAAATGAAAATGGCTGTCGCCGAGGTACTTAAGAGTGCTGGGTTTGTTAAAAATGTTGAAAAGCGCGGAAAGAAAATTCGTAAGACCATCTATGTTGAACTACAGTACAAAGCAGATGGAACTCCTCGTATCACTGAAGTTAAGCGTGTTTCGAAACCGGGACGACGTGTATACAAGGGAGCTGATGAAATATTTTCTGTTCGCTATGGCAAGGGTATGCTCGTTCTTTCAACTCCGAAAGGCATCTTGACGAACGAACAAGCTCGAAAGGAAGCTGTAGGAGGAGAGGCACTATTTGAAATTTGGTAAATTATGAGTCGTATTGGTAAACAACCTATCGTTATTCCTTCAGGAACTGAGGTCACCATCTCAGATGGTGTTATTGCAGTGAAAGGCAAGGGAGGAGAGTTGCGTAAGCAGCTCCACAAGGATGTTGTCGTTACCACTGAGGGAGATTCCGTAACAGTAACTCCTGCAAACGAATCGCGTATCGCTCAGGCACTATGGGGTACATTTGCTTCACATATCCGCAACATGATTGCAGGTGCAAATGATCCATTCGAAAAGAAGCTTCTTGTAGAAGGCGTTGGATTTAAAGCCAATCTTAACGGTAGCAAGCTCGTTCTTGATGTTGGGTTTTCTCACTCTATTGAAATGGAAGTACCAGCAGACCTCGAGGTGAGCGTTGAGAAAAACGAAATTACCATCAAAGGAATCGACAAAGAGAAGGTGGGGCAATTTGCTGCTGATGTACGAGCTTCAAAGAAGCCTGAACCGTACAAGGGAAAGGGGATTCGTTACAACGACGAGGTGGTACGTCGAAAGGAAGGTAAGCGTGCGAGCGCCTAGTAATATAGTTTTATGGAGACTCAAGAAAAAACACTACGAAGAACACGCCGAAAGAACCGCGTACGCGCTAAAGTTGTGGGTACGGCTGCACGACCGCGGCTCGCAATATTTCGCTCAAACACGCAAATTACTGCGCAGCTTATCGATGATGACGCAAACGTAACACTTGCTGCGGTAAGTACTGCAAAACAAAAAGGAAAGACACAGAAAGAAAGAAGTATTGCCGCAGGGGCTGCAATGGCAGAAGCGGCGAAAGCTAAAAAGGTAGAAAAGGTCGTATTTGATCGAGGGGGATATTTATACGCGGGTAATATACGTGCGTTTGCAGATGCTGCGCGTGAAGCAGGGCTCACATTTTAAATAGTATGATTGACGAGAAAACAACAACAAACGAAACGACCACAGCTACTGTTGAAAAGACAGAAGAGGTAAAAACTCCTGCAACACCACGCGAAGGAGCGGCGCGAGAGGCTGCCCCACGCGGACGACAACGCCGCAGTAGTGGCGGACGCCGAGAACGTGGAGAACGCCACGACCGAACCCCTGAGTTTGCCCAGAAGATAATTGGAATTCGTCGCGTAACGCGTGTGATGGCCGGAGGTCGTCGCTTCAGCTTTTCTGTCGCCATGGTTATTGGTGACAAGAAAGGGCGTGTAGGTGTAGGAGTAGGAAAGGCAGGTGACACAGCTCTTGCCATTGAAAAGGCGATCCGTGATGCGAAGAAGCGCATGATCACTGTTTTGCGTACGAAAACCAACAGTATTCCGCACAATGTAGAATCTAAGTACGGCTCAACAGTGATAGAGATTCGCCCCGCACAAGGGCGCGGGCTCGTTGCAGGTGCGTCGGTACGCACTGTACTAGAGCTTAGCGGAGTAACTGACGTAACCGCAAAGATTCTTTCACGCAGCAAAAACAAAACAAATATCGCCCGAGCAGCTATCGTTGCTCTTAAGAAACTTGAACGCTAGGCATATGGTAGGACTACACACACTAAAAAAGAATCCGAACAATAAAGCGAAGCGGCGTATTGGTCGTGGGGGAAAACGCGGTAAAACTTCAGGACACGGCCACAAGGGACAGAAGCAGCACGGCCGCCACGGTATTCGGCCTGAGATCCGTGACATGATTAAGAAACTACCAAAGCGACGTGGGTATGGTAAAAACCGTGCGCGTACCGTACATGACTCACGGATAGCTTACGCGCCAGTGAACCTCTCACAACTCGAAAAAGCATACACTGCTGGCGAAATGGTAAGCCCTGCTACGCTCGTAGAAAAGGGGCTTGTCGAGAACCAGTCGGGCCGTTTGCCACACGCAAAAATTTTGGCTCGCGGCGAGATCACCAAGAAGCTTACAATCGAAGGGTGCTTACTTTCAGAAGCAGCACGAGCTGCGATTGAAAAAGTAGGTGGAAGCGTAGTGCTTTCAAAAAAGAAGTAGACCTATGATAGGGACATTTTTTCAGAAACTTAAACTCATCATCCAAGATGGATCTCTGCGCAAGCGCATTTTATTTATGCTTGGTGCGTTGGTGCTTTTTCGCATTCTCGCGACTATTCCTACTCCGGGAGTTGATATAAACCGACTTGAGGAGTTCTTCTCAAACAATCAATTCCTCGGATTATTGAATATTTTCTCAGGAGGAGGTCTTTCAAACCTTTCTATTGTGATGCTTGGTGTAGGGCCTTTCATTACAGCTTCCATCATCATGCAGTTGCTTACCGTCCTCTCGCCGCGAATGAAGGCAATGTACCAGGAGGAAGGAGAGGCAGGACGTGCGAAGTTCTCTCAGTGGTCACGCTATCTTACCGTTCCTCTGGCATTTTTGCAGGGGTTCGCATTCCTCACACTATTGCAGCAAAACGGTATTGTTCCGTCACTTGGGTTTGTTGCGATGATGACCAACGTCATTATCATAGTCGCTGGCTCCATTTTGCTTATGTGGATTGGCGAACTTATCACCGAGTTTGGTATTGGCAACGGCGTCTCACTCATAATTTTTTCTGGCATTGTTGCGAGTTTACCGAGCGCGCTTAGTCAGTTAACATTTACCTTCGATGTCTCGCAGCTACCGCTCTACCTTGGTTTTCTTCTCGCAACGGTTGCGGTAACGGCTGGTGTGGTATTTATTACTGAAGCAGAGCGACCCATCCCCATCACCTATGCGCGTAAGTCACGAGGCACGAAACAGTTCGGAGGGGTATCAACGTACTTACCACTTCGTGTAAACCAAGCTGGTGTTATTCCAATCATTTTCGCACTCTCAATGCTTTTGATGCCTCAAGTAGTTGCAACTTTTTTTGTGAATAGTTCAATATCGATTTTGGCGACAGTAGCAGGAGCAGTGAGCAGCGGACTCTCTAACAACCTCATTTATGGATCGCTTTACTTCTTTCTTGTATTCTTCTTTACTTTCTTCTACACAGCAGTCACATTTGACCCGAACCGCATTGCCGATAACTTGCAGAAGGGTGGGGCATTTATCCCAGGAGTACGTCCAGGGAAACATACCTCTGAACACGTCGGGAATATACTTACACGTATTACTTTTGTCGGGGCATTGTTTCTTGGTGTTATCGCGGTACTGCCAATTGGTATGCAAGCAATCACCGGTATCGCGACGCTCACCATTGGAGGAACCGCACTCTTAATCGCTGTTTCAGTAGTTCTCGACATCGTAAAACGTATCGAAGCGCAGATCTCCATTCGAGAGTATTAGAGACGAATTTTTCACGACGTAAGAACACTGCTGTGCATAGCGTGCAGCAGTGTTTTTTCGTGCACGGTATACTTTAAGCAAATTACGTATGCAGTTCATTTCGAAAAAGACCGCACAGGCTCTTGCCATACTTACGGTGCTATTGGTACTTGTAACATTTACTGATGGGCCCCGTCTTTTCTCTCCTCTTATGAATGTGGCTGCTACGCTTGCGACCGGGGCTGCGTACGGAGAGCAGCTTGGACAGACAGTCGACGATGTTGTTAACAGCATCCATGCTACAGTTCCCGGCTCATTTATCACGCATGCAGACGTGCTTGCTATTATGTGTGTGGAACAAGGTGGGGTTAACGCTAACTTACGGACCTCTATCACGTCAGGTGCAGGGGCAAAAGGTCTGACGCAAGTTATGCCGGGAACCTTCTCTGATTACAAAAAGAATAACTGGGGAGGGTTTAGCCAATTAAATTGTGAATATTCGCAGATACAGACAAACCCACGATGCTCAATCGAAGCCGGTGCCCGTATATTTAATTACTTACTGATCCAATACGACGGTAATCGCACGACGGCGGCACGAGCTTACAATGGGGGCCCAGGGCGCGCATACGGAAGTTTGCCTACAGAAACAAGGCAATATGCGTATGAACGTTTTCCTAAGTGTTTCAACGCAATTTTAGCGGGACAGCCGCCGGTTGCTTCTTCCGTTTGGCGCGCAATGGTGCAAAAGGTCTCTGCACTCACGGGTGGTCTGTTTAAGTTGGCGGGATCGGGGCAACTCGTGCCGTTCTCTGCGTCTGGGTGGGCTGACGTTGCATCAGATCCAGCACAGCGACTGCAAGATATTGCAAATGGATGGTTCAACAATAGCGGGTCTGGTAACAATCCTATAGCATCGCTTCTTGGTCTGCCCCAATCGTCTGGAGGAGGCTCAGGTAGCTCGGGAGGGGGTGCCAGTGGCTCAAGAGGTAGTAGTTCAACACAGCCCCCTATTATTCGCGACACAACCAGCCCAGGCAGTATTCTCGATGATTCTGGTGTTTTTGATTTTATTTCCAATACCTCGATACCTGCGACTGGGCCTACAAATGCGTCAACGGGAGTATCGCAAGGCCAGTCTATTTATGGAACTGACCCAACGCTCTTTTGTGTTCCAAACCCAGTAGAATCTGGAGAATCGGCACTTCTTATGTGGGCATGTCGCGATGGTGCTGTTATGACAGAGGGAGAGAATTTCGATACCGAGAAAAAACTCATTGGGAAGGCCTTTGTTACTCCTACAAAAGATACGACGTACACAGTTTCGTGTATTAACGATATACCTAATGTTGAGGATACTGAGCGCAGCTGTATTGTAGAAGTCACCAATCCGGCACTTGCGATTATTCCTTCGTCACATTCAGTTGCACGAGGACAATCGATCAAACTTTCGTGGAAAACAGCAGACACAACAGAATGCACACTCACGTCTTCCGAACACCCAACGTTTAATCGCAGTGGCATAGAAGGAGAGGCTACTTCACCAACACTCACACAAGCAACCACGTTTGTATTAACGTGCGAAACAACCACGGGATCCCTGAGAGAGAAAGCTGTTGACGTCAAGGTGCAGTAGTATCGCGTCTTTGCTACACTCATGAAACATGAGGGAGAAAAAGCAAATATTGGTAATTGCTGGCCCTACAGCTAGTGGTGAAAGTACGTTCACACACGAATTGGTAACTGGCTATGAGAATTTTACAAAGCTTACCTCGGCAACTACACGCAAGCCGCGCTTAAACGAAGAGAACGGAGTTAACTACTACTTTTTCGATGAGGAAAAGTTTTTTGATGAAGTACAGGCAGGAAATATTATAGAGCATACATTCGTACCAAATCGCGGAGCTTACTATGGTACCTACAAACCAGATCTTGAAGAAAAACTTGCCAAAGGGCTCAATGTGATTGCAAACACCGATCCAAAGGGGGCCCAGTTTTATAAAGAGTACTACGACGCTGCGACCATCTTTTTGCAGCCAAAGTCACTTGAAGTGATTGAAGACAGGCTCCGTCGTCGTGATCCTGATATTACCGAAGAGGAAGTGCAACATCGACTCGTGCAGGCAGAACGCGAGATTCGGGATGCAAAGCACATGTTTGACTACGTGGTATGGAATACGGATGGTGAGTTTGACAGGACGGTATTCGATGTGATTCAAATTTTGAAAAAAGAAGGGTATAGTGTTCCTCATTAGATATGAATCAACCAGGCAAGGTAGTTGTTATTGCAGGACCAAGTGGCAGCGGAAAGAATAGCATTCTTGAGGGGGTTCTATCTCAATTTACTCAATGCGAACGACTGGTTACAGCCACGACTCGCGAGAAGCGCGATGGAGAGGTTGATGGGGTTGATTATTACTTCTTCACCAAAGAGCAGTTTCTACAGGAAGTCGAACAGGGGAACATTCCAGAGTACTGGCATGCACCCGAAACTGATCGATATTATGGAACCTATTTGCCCGATCTTGAGCAGAAGTTGACGGAAGGCAAAACAGTAATTGCTCATCTGCAGGTAGAGGGCCTTCGCTTTTTTCGAGAGAATTATGACGCCCTCGGCATCTTTATTGTCCCGGACTCTCTCGACGAGCTACGTCGTCGGATTTTACATCGGCAAAACATGTCCAATGAAGAATTGGAGGAGCGACTGAAAGGAGCGGAAAAAGAAATGAATGACCAAGCCCCGGAGTACGATTACGTCATCGTTAACAAGCGCGACAAGCTCGGTGAGGCAATTAGTGAGGTCGTAGACATTCTTCGCAAAGAACAGTATCTTTAAGCCGAATTAATATATTTAAAGCATGCAAGAACAATCACCGCTCACTGTTATATTTTTTGGTCTTCAAGGGACTGGCAAGGGGACACAGGCAAGGCTTTTGCAAGAGTATTTAGACACGAATACAAAGGCAGAAACGATCTACCTCGAAACCGGGCAGCTCTTACGTGATTTTATGGCTGAAAGTGACGGATATACAAATACGCTAACTAAGGAAATTGTCTCAAGTGGTGGGTTGTTACCATCGTTTATGCCGACATTCATACTAGGTCGCCAAATGGTAAGCACTTTCACTGGTGATCAACACCTTATATTCGACGGGGCAACTCGTCGATTAAATCAAACAGTCATGCTCGACAGCATGCTACGTTTCTATAAACGTACCCCATACCATGTGGTTCTCATCGAACTCTCAGAAGAAGTCGCTACGGAACGTCTATTGATGCGCGGCAGATCAGATGATACACGCGAAAAGATACAAAAGCGTATTGCATGGTCAAAGGAGCACATGGATGAGGTGTTAAAACAATTTGAAAACTTTGAGTGCACGATACATCGTGTCGATGGAGAACCTGCAATTGAAAACGTGAACCAACAAGTTCTCGCGACACTCAATCTTTCATGAAGATTCGCACCGAACGGGATAGAGAGGTGTTACGCGAAGGGGGAAGCCGACTTGCTGCAATTTTAGAAAAGACAGCAAAGCGCTGTGCACCTGGCGTAACGCTCAAAGAGCTTGATACGTATGCGCATACGCTCATGATTGACGATGGCGACAAACCAGCTTTTCTTGGTTTTGGTAAGCCGCCATTCCCAGGGGTATTGTGTCTCTCGGTAAATGCAGGAATTGTGCATGGCATTCCCACTGATTACGCATTACAAGAAGGAGATTTACTTAAAATTGATGGAGGGCTTTGGCACGAAGGGTTATGTGTCGATTCTGCAATCACCGTTGGCATCGGTTCAATCTCAAAAGAAGAAGAACAACTTGCACAGGCGACACAGGAAGCGCTTGAAGCACAAATAGCTGTGGCAATAGCCGGGAACACTATAGGTGACATTGGGCATGCTGCTGAATCGATAGCGAAAAAATACGGGTATGGATATCCAAAAGAACTCGGTGGACATGGAGTTGGGCTTGCGGTACACGAGAGACCTTTTGTATACAATTATGGTAAGCCTGGTAAGGGGGAGAAACTTGAAGAAGGAATGGTGCTCGCGCTCGAGCCGATGTTTGCAACTGGTAGCGGTCACATAGAACTCGCGAACGACGGATGGCTGTATGAAATGGTAGATGGTTCACAAAGCGCTCACTTCGAACACACAGTTATAGTTGGTGAAAACGAAGCAGAAGTGTTGACAGTACTCAAAGAGTAAGCACGTGCGCGCTATAATGCGTAGATGGTACAACTTGAGGGAACTCTGCCTGAAGTAACTTCAGCTAATGTCGCTGAGCGTTTTCACTCACCCGAAGAAGAGGTTGCGTATTTGCGTGAGCGCGTGCGCATTAAAGAACAAGAGCTTGAAAGTCACAAAACGGACTTCGAGAAAGCCCGCTTTGCCAAGCGTGAAGTCGCGCACTACCAAGATACACCCTCGGCGGATGTGTTACATCGAACGTACCAAATGCCCGAACAACATATTTTGCAAGAGGCACTTCGCCTTGAGCCAGAAGAACACGACGCGCAAGTGGATGAGCTTATACAAATGATTCCTGAGCGGGGAATCAAAAATACCCTCGCCGTCGTTGGGAAAATGGGGAGTGCACATTTGGAGGACGACATTCATAGGGCGCTCGTTCAATATGTTGCTGAAGGATTGCCAACCAAAGGGGTGAAGCAAGGCTCTGAAGCGTGGAGAGCCTTACATATGGTGCTTTATGAGGTTTCACTTCCAGCACAATCAGCGGAAGACAAGAGCGGTGTTACACAAGACTTAGAGAAGCTGCTCAGTACAATGGAGCAATTTTATGCTGGCATGCTCAGCGTTGTTGGTAAGGGCAGTCTTGGTAAGCAGGAGGTGTTCACTGTTGAAATGGCAGTGCGTCAAGGGAGTGAAGAAGCAGTGTTTTATGTGGCCGTGCCGCGCAAGAAAAGAGAACTTTTTGAAAAACATCTCGTTTCAACTTTTCCCAATGCGCAGGCAGAAGAGATGCGCGGTGACTACAATATTTTTCATTATGGTGGTGCGCACGCTGGTGCATATGGGGTGTTGCAAGAGTCGGCCGCGTATCCACTTAAAGACTATGAAGATTTTACCCACGACCCGCTTAACGTAATGCTCTCTTCTTTTAGTAAACTTGCAAAACATGGGGAGGGAGCTGCTATTCAATTTGTTATCGGGGACAGTGGAGACACATACAACAAGCAGTATAAGAAAGTGCTCGATCATTTACGTGAAGGAAAAAATGCAAAGAAAGCCATTCGGCACGGCACAAAGCCATTTTCTGAAGCATTGGACATGTTTGGGAAAAACATTGGAGACATAATTACCAACCGGAATCCAAAAAATTCACATGAGGAAAAAGTTGTTGACCAACTAACGCTTGAAACCATAACTAAGAAGATACACAGCCGCATCGTACCGGTAAATATTCGTATTCTTGCTTCAGCCAAAGAAGAAGAGCGGGCGGAAGACATTGTCGACATGATTGCTTCAACATTCAACCAGTTTAGTGAGGCGCAGGGGAATGTGCTCTCTTTTGTATTTGAGAAAGGTAGTGCCTTACAGACATTTTTACACGCTTTTACATTCCGGGCACTTAACGCGAAGCGTGCGCAACCACTTTCACTCGCAGAATTGACAGCCATGTGTCATCTTACTGGTCAGGGAGTTTCTACGTCGCGTGAACTTAAGCAGTCGAGAGCAAAGAAAGTCGCAGCACCAATTGAAGTGGGTATTGAAAGTGCCCCAATGGATCACTCTGGAGGAGCGAAAACAGAAGAATCAAGAGACATGCCAACACATGTCCCTCAAGAAGTAGGTATTTCTCAAATGTCTTCAGGGCGAACTCCAGGCGTTATTCTTGGAAAGAACTCATTCGGTGGAAGCGAAACATTTGTGAACTTCTCACCAGAGGATCGCATGCGCCACTTCTACGAAATCGGGCAAACAGGTACCGGTAAGACCAACTTGATGAAGAATATGATTATTCAAGATATCAAAAATGGGGAAGGATGCTGCTACATTGATCCCCACGGGTCGGACATTATAGATGTACTTGCCGCAGTTCCGCCTGAGCGCTACGATGATGTTATTTATTTCGATCCAGGAAACACCGAGCGACCGATGGGACTTAATATGCTCGAGTACGACCCTAACTATCCTGAGCAGAAGACGTTTGTGGTGAACGAAATGGTGAGTATCTTTGAAAAACTCTATGGTGATGTACCA
>Ga0066639_10005781_pt1 | contig 10362 bp, 8 predicted proteins | sample CryGeyCG2114_010_2_FD_59504 | JGI IMG/M metagenome (GOLD analysis project Ga0066639, IMG submission 59504) | Groundwater microbial communities from aquifer - Crystal Geyser CG10_big_fil_rev_8/21/14_0.10 | ecosystem: Environmental > Aquatic > Deep subsurface > Groundwater | place: USA: Utah... | reverse complement strand
AACTTGTAGCCCAAAATCTGGGAGACAGCCATGCCGAGCGATGCATACTGCATAATATTAAATGGTACGCCCACGGGCATGTCGCCTGAGCGCTGGAAGTGATGTAGACTCAACTCCTTCTTGTTCGGTGTGAGCATAAAGTGGAGCCAGCCGTGGCAAGGAGCGACCACTACTTTTCGCGGGGGTAAGCCCTTGTGTTGAATGGTGTAGGGCGGAATCCAAGGAGAAATAATATGCGTGCGCAGAAAGGGCCTCTCTTTCATCTGAGCCATCACCTCCTTGAATTGATTGAACGCCCCGTCATCATTAGGATTGGGGAAGTCGTGGAAGGCGGCGCCGTATGAGCCAGGGCCGAGGTCGCCTTCGGGCAGACCAAAGATGGCACACTTCTCTTTCGTGACCCACTTCTTCCACCACTTGCAACCGTATTTCTCGAGTCCGGCTTGGGTGTGCTCGCCGTTGATAAAAGCGGCAATCTCCCCGATGGCTCCGGCCATAAACTTACCCGACAGGTCGCGCTCGGTAATGAGAGGGAAGCCGTTTTCTATTTCGTAGCGCAACTGCAAGCCCACAAGCATCTTGGCCCGGTCAGCGCCGAGCATTACCTTATGAATCGGCTCCACCCACTCGCCTTCCTTCAAGATTCTCCGCAGTGCATCTTGATACTGACTATCCGGCTTGCGACTCTTGAGCGATTTGTAGGCGTAGAGGTCTTGCATGTTGTGGGTAGTATATAAGGATGCCAGTCTTTTCGCTACATTGTCACTCTTTGAAGCCGTGGTATAGTAGCGCAATGCTCCTCTCTCTCATCGTTGCCTACGATAAAAACCGCGTCATCGGCCACGGTGGTAGCTTGCCTTGGGATATTCCCGCCGATATGAAGTACTTTCGTGAGAAGACGCGGGGCAAGCCGGTCATCATGGGGCGGAAGACGCATGAGTCTATCGGTAGGGCCTTGCCCAAGCGTTTGAATATTGTGGTCACTCGCCAAGTAGACTATCGTCCGACTAACGGGTGCGAGGTGGCTACCTCGCTCGCGTTTGCTCTTGCGCGTGCCGAAGTTTGGGCGAAAGAGCAAGGAACAGGAGAGATTATGGTGATAGGCGGGGGAGAGCTCTATCGTCAGGCCCTACCTCTCGCGACACGGGTCTACGCCACGGAGATTGAAGCCGAGTTTCCGGGCGACGCCACTTTTCCCGCACTTGAACCAAGCGAGTGGCGAGTCATCACAAATGAGTATCTGCAAGACAAGGAGACCGCAGACATTCCCATAGCATTTAAAACCTACGAACGCATTTGATCCGTCATTCTTCATGTCAGTACCACATAGGATGTCTTGATTCCTGTGCGGGATAGTCATTCACCTATTCCCCTAAATGTAGTAGTATGTGGATATGATAGAAGGTGAAATTAAAGAGTTGGTCGAATATTGGGAGACAATATTGGGAGACAAGTGCGACGCATGATAGCGGATATAGAGTTGTCAGAAGATGAACAAAATCTTACTGATGATGTCAATCACTTCAACATTAGGGCTCGTTATCCTGATTTTAAGCTCGCTTTTTACAAAAAATGCACCAGAGAATTTTCTGAGCCATATTATCACAACATAGTGACACTATACGAAAAATTATGTCAACAATTGAAGCAAAAACAATTGTAAAGAAATACGCTGAAAAGCTTCGTTCTGCGAGGTTTCCATTTGACGCTATTTATTTGTACGGGTCTTGTGCAAGGGGACAGGCGCATGAATGGAGCGACGTTGACGTTGCGGTGATTTCGCCTGTTCTGGGCGAAGTGCTTGGCGCCGAGCAGTTCCAGCTTTGGCGCTTGCGTCGCGATGTCGATAGTCGTATAGAGCCATATGGCATGACACCTGAAGATTTTGAGAACAACAATGACCCGATGGTGCACGAGATTAAAACCACCGGGGAGCGAATTGTCTAGTGTATCTTTCCGATATGGTTGATGATAAAGCTAAAGAAAAAAAAACAGAAACCGCTCCGGAGCGCGAGGAGCGTATTTTGCTTTTTTGGGAGGATCGGGAGATTTTCAAAAAGTCGCTTGAGAAGGAGTCGCCAAAAGGCGACTATGTATTCTACGAAGGTCCGCCGACCGCTAACGGCAAACCGGGCATTCATCATCTGGAAGCCCGCGCTTTTAAGGATGTCATTCCACGCTATAAAACGATGCGGGGCTACCATGTGCGTCGCAAGGGCGGCTGGGATACGCACGGCCTGCCCGTTGAATTACAGGTAGAAAAAAAGCTTGGCCTAAACTCAAAAAAGGCCATTGAGGAGTACGGTATCGCAAAGTTTAACAAACAGTGTAAGGAGAGTGTCTGGGAGTATTTGGAGGATTGGAAAAGGTTTACAAAACGGATTGGTTTTTGGGTGGACCTGGATCATCCTTATGTCACCTATCACAATTCATACATAGAAGCTCTCTGGCAAGTCCTAAAGACTGTTCACAAAAAAGATCTACTTTATAAAGATTACAAGGTGGTGCCATGGTGTCCGCGTTGTGGAACGGCGCTCTCAAGCCATGAGCTTGGTCAGATCGATGCGTATAAGGATGTGAAGGATCTGTCGGTCTATGTGAAGTTTAAAATCAAAGAAGGACAGGCAGTGGGCAGTGGGCAGTGGGCAGTAGGAAAGAATACCCACATTCTGGCGTGGACGACGACGCCGTGGACGTTGCCGGGGAATGTGGCGCTCGCGGTGGGGGAGGAGATTGAGTATATAAAAGCGGGCATCAGATATCAGACATCAGATATCAGCGAATACTACATTATTGCCAAAGAGCGAGTGGCGGCCGTCTTGAAGGATACAGAGTACGAGGTTGTTGCCGAGATGAAAGGAAAAGATTTGCTTGGCCTTGAGTACGAGCCCCTCTACCCATTTACCGCAGAGCAGGTGGCCGGAGAACAAAAAGAGGCCCTAAGGAAAGCGTACAGGGTGTATGGAGCTGATTTCGTGACGACCACAGACGGCACGGGCGTGGTGCACACAGCCGTAATGTACGGGGCTGATGACTTTGAATTGGGCACAAAGATTGGCCTACCAAAACACCACCTCGTAGACCCCCAAGGCAACTTTGTAGCGGATACTGGATTTCTCCAAGGCAGGTTTGTAAAAGACGAATCGGTGGCGGTGGACATTGTCAAAGACCTCGCTCATCGCGGGCTACTGTTTAAAAAAGAAAAGTACGAGCACTCCTATCCCCACTGTTGGCGTTGCCAGACTCCTTTGCTCTATTACGCGAGAGACTCATGGTATATCCGCATGTCGAGCCTGCGGAGTGAGCTTGTCAAAGAAAACGAATCGATAAACTGGGAGCCCTCCTATATCCGTGATGGGCGCTTTGGTGAGTGGTTGCGGGAAATCAAAGACTGGGCCATTTCGCGCGAGCGCTACTGGGGGACGCCTTTGCCAGTGTGGACGACAGCTTCGGGGAAAATGGAGGTGATAGGAAGTATGGAGGAGTTGAGAGAGAGGACTAAAAAATCCGGCAATCGCTACTTTGTCATGCGCCACGGGGAGGCGACCTCTAATGAGCAGAAACGAATGACGAGCGATCCCACCGCCCTCGCGCATTTGACGGAAGATGGACACAGGCAAGTGCGAGCGGCGGCGCACCAGTTGCGCGACAAGGACATAGGTCTGATTGTTCACTCTGGATACCATCGGACTCGTGAGACGGCCGAAGAGGTCGCCCGAGAAATAGGCCTTGCTCCCGATCGTGTTGTTGCTGAGGAGCGTTTTCACGAAGCGCTTTTTGGAGTAATGGAGGGGGCAACGGTTGAGGAGTACCACACTTTTTTCACCTCAGACCGTGACCGTTTTACCATGGCTCCGGAAGGTGGCGAAACTTACGCCGAGATGCGCGCTCGCATGGTGGCCGGACTCGAGAAGCTTGAGAATCAATATAAGGACACAGGTATCCTGATTGTCGGTCACGGGGGGCCGTTGTGGGCTTTGGGTCGCGGATACCGCGGGGAGAGTGTCGAACAGATGTCGGAAGGACAATTTCGTGATGATTTTCTCGAGAATGCCGAGTGGCGAGCGCTTGATTTTGTGCCATATCCACACGACGCTGATTACTTTCTTGATCTGCACCGACCCTACATTGATGGGTTGGACATCGTAAGTTTAAGCGGAGAACCGATGACACGCACGCACGAAGTGATGGACGTGTGGTTTGACTCGGGAGCGATGCCTTTCGCCCAAGACGCGGATAGTCGCGGACAGGTACGCGGACAAGATGCGGACAAGACGCGGATGGAGTCAGACGCAGTCGGTGGGGAAACATTCGATAAACTATGGGCACGAACACCGTACCCAGCCGATTTTATCGCCGAGGCCATTGACCAGACGCGTGGCTGGTTTTACACCCTGCATGCTGTAGGGGTGCTCATGGGCCGCGGGAAGGCTTTTCGCAACGTGATTTGTCTTGGTCTTGTGAACGATGCTCAAGGCAAAAAGATGTCGAAGTCCATTGGGAATGTTGTCGACCCGTGGGAGATGATAGAAAAGTATGGAGTAGACACCTTGCGCTTGTGGATGTGTGCGGTAAACCAACCCGGAGATGCCAAAAGCTTCGACGAAAAGACGGTGGCCGAGATGCGCAACAAGTTTTTTAACCTGCTCTACAACGTGCTCGCGTTTTATGAGCTGTATGGAGCTCAAGGAAAAGCACAAAGCACAAATGACACAAAACTCCAAAAAACAGATGTTGCATTTACTACAAACTACAAACTACAAGCTACAAGCTCTTTAAACATTCTCGACCAGTGGATTGTCGCGCGCCTCGAGGAGCTAACGGCTCTTACAACCGAGAAGCTCGATGCCTACAAACTGCTCGAGCCGGTGCGGGCCATGCGCGACTTTATAGACGACCTCTCCACATGGTACTTGCGGCGTTCACGTGAACGGTTGAAAGAGGGGGACGAGGAGGCGGTGGCAACCTTGCGGTATGTCCTGCTCACGCTCGCCAAACTCATGGCTCCTTTCGCGCCGTTTGCGGCGGAGGATATTTGGCTCCGGCTTCGGACGGGAGAGGAAGATGAGAGTGTGCACCTCGCTTCTTGGCCGGAGCCGGAGAAGCACGAAGCACGAGATTCTAAGCACGAAACAAATTCAAAGCACGAAATCAGAAGTACAAAAAAAGAAGATCTGCTTGGGGCGATGCAAAAGACGCGGGAGATTGTCTCCTTGGCTCTTGAGCAAAGAGCGCGGGCGGCTATAAAAGTTCGCCAACCTCTCGCTTCACTTCGTCTACAAACTACAAACTACAAACTAACAACTGAATTCCTAGAGCTCGTCAAAGACGAGGTGAACGTGAGGGAGGTCATCTATGACGAGAATCTCGCCACTCCAGTAGAATTGGATACTACTTTAACGCCTGAGCTCAAACAAGAAGGGGAGTTGCGCGACCTCATGCGGGCCGTCCAAGACCTCCGCAAAGAAAAGGGATTACAGGCGCAGGAACAGATTGTCCTCACCTTGCCTGTTGCACACAAAGAGCTTGCTCAAAAATACGAAACGGAATTAAAGAAAGGCGTGAAGGCCGCGCGCGTGACCTTTGCCGAGCAAGCGGAACCCAGCCTAGAACTTATCCATGAAAAGTAAAAAGCTCACCAACAAAGACCTGCGCGAGAAGATAGAGAGATTGGAGAAAAAGTACGACGGGCAGTTTGCCGTTGTATTCGATGCGATTAAAAGACTTTTGGCCATACACGAAAAAGAACCAGCGACTATCAGCTTTCACCATTGATTTTTGGCTACACCTTTTTCTTAGAGTTTTGTTCCCGAGCGAGCGTGCGGAATAGTCGCTCTACACGTTGTTCTTTTGGAGTTTTGTGTCATTTGTGTTTTGTGCTTTGATTGATACATGTATCGCATCTACACCACTCGCGGGTTCGTGGTTTCCGGTCGCCCTTATGGCGAAGCGAGTGCCACCCTTACTTTGCTTACTGAAGACCTCGGTGTAGTCCGTGCCCGGGCCCAAGCGGTGCGCGGGCTTGCTTCTAAACTGCGTTACGGGTTGCAGTCGCTGTCACGCGGCGCCTTCTCCCTTGTCCGCGGCCGGGAAGTGTGGCGACTCACAAGCGTCTCACCGTGCGACCAAGCATCGCAGAATTACACCACAGATTTTCCAAAACAAAGGGGTCTGACCCCTTTTTCTTCTTTTGCCACTCGGGCTTTGTTCGCCCGGGTGCTCGCGCTTGTTGAGCGTTTGGTGCACGGAGAGGAGGAAGATAGGCGCTTGTTTGCTCTGGTCGAAGAGTGCCACGAGTTGTTGCAAGAGGAGGGGCTCTCGTCTGTCGAGCTTCGTTGTTTGGAGCTCCTTATCACCGCTCGTATCCTAGACCATCTGGGGTATATTGCTCCGGCTCCAAGCATCCCGGCCGTACGCGCCTTAAAAGTAACAAAAAAGGTTCTTTCTTCTGTTGGGGGGCATGAGCGAGATCTTGCCCGCGTGATAGAGGTTGCTCTTCAAGCAAGTCAGCTTTAAATATGACCTACCAAATGGGCGTCTTTGCCCCCGCCTTTGGGGGGGCCCCGCTATAAGCGGTGGCGATGTACTCCGAAGCAATCAAGGATTCATCAGGCCCAAGCATAATTCTGGATTGTTTCGCGCAAGGCGCTCGTAAAGACAAAAGTAGGGTTTTGTGTAATTCCTATCTAAAGACAAACCGTGGCCATATTTGCTATACTGTGTGGGCCATAATTCACGCGTCATCAGTGGTACCAACATGGAGAACGATAATAGTCTGGGAAAAGTAGAGCGAGCCCTAAATCGGCCGGACGGGGGCATTTTTCGGCGTAAGCGTACTCACCTCCATGAAGATAGTATCGATGTGCCAAGTGGCTGGGAGGCCCCCACTGAAGAAAATATGAAGAAACAAAAAAGAGTTTCCGGAGTGCGCTTGGTGTTTTTGGTTGCGGTCGTCTTTTTTCTGGGGGCGCTTGCATTTTCCTCGTTTCTTTTCTTGGGCAAGACCAATGTTGTTTCCGGTGACAAGATTAGTATTTCAGTAAATGGCCCTATCGCGGTAAAGGGTGGTGAGGTGGCAACTTTCGAGATTATGATTGCCAATCAAAACGCTATCGAGATTGAGCTCGCGAGCCTGGTGGTGCAATTTCCGGCGGGTACGCGCGATCCGGCACATGTAGAGCGACCCCTTACGCGCCACCGCCGCGACGTGGGCACCGTAAAGGAGAACCAAGTTGTGCGCGAGTCGGTAAAGGGGATTTTCTTTGGAGAGACAGGGAGCGAACAGGAGATTGTTGTGGAATTTGAGTATCGTACCAAAGGGTCGAATGCCATTTTTGTAAAATCGAAAACATTTTCTTTCTTGGTGGGAGAGGCACCCGTAGCCCTGTTGGTGATGGCTCCTAAGGATATTAATGCCGGCCAAAACCTAAAGGTGAGTATCGAACTGTCTTCACAAAGCACGGAGACACTTTCGGATATGCTCGCGCACGTGCAGTATCCTCCCGGTTTTGTATTTGAGCGCGCGGAGCCGGTTCCTGTGGCGGGCTCAAATAATGTTTGGCGTCTTGGTAATTTGTCACCGGGCGCCGAGCGCACGGTGACCGTTTATGGAGTTATGGAGGGCCAAGAAGAGGAGGTTAAGACCTTTCATGTAACAGCTGGCGCGGGTGGAAATACAGGAGACACGGCGGCGAAGGTTGTGGTGCCGTATAGTACCGTGAGCCACACTGTAAACATCAAGCGCCCATTTGTAAGCATGCAAACGGTTGTGGCCGGCTCTATTGATGAAGTGGTCTCAGTCGAAGGGGCTCAAATTGTGAATGGCAGTATCGCTTGGAAAAATAATTTACCGACGCGCGTTATGGATGGCGAACTCTTGGTACGCATTCGCGGTAGCGTACTCGACGCACGATCTGTTTCCGCTTCGCAGGGCTTCTACCGCTCTTCAGACAGTACTCTTCTTTGGAACAAGAGTACGGCATCAGAATTGGCCATTATGGAACCTGGAGCCTCAGGGAGTCTCACTTTTAGTTTTGCTTCACAGCCCCTTCTTGCTTTTTCGGGAACCACTTTTCGTAATCCCGAGCTTGATCTTGAGTTTGTTTTCGTGGGGACGAGAGTAGCCGATGCTACTATCGCGGGAGGAAGAGTGGAGACGGTTGTGCGCAGAAAAGTAAAATTCAATACTGTCACCCAGCTTGGGGCGCGGGCCGTGCATCACGTCGGCCCGATCGCAAACACGGGACCCTTGCCTCCTAAGGTTGGGGAAGAGACCACCTACACCATTATCTGGTCTCTTGTAAACTCATCAAACGACGTCACGCTCCCCACTGTGCGGGCCACTTTGCCAAGCTATATTCGTTTTATTGGAGGCGCCTCACCTGCTGATGAAAAAGTGCAGTTTGATAGTCGGGCCGGCGAGGTTGTCTGGGATATGGAAAGCGTGAAGGCTGGGGCCGGTTTGACTGTGCCGGTCCGCGAAGTGGCTTTTCAGATTGGCTTCACGCCGAGCGTGAGTCAGGCTAACCTCGTGATTCCTCTCACTGGCGACGTGGTCTTTTCCGGCACCGATGATTTTACTAAAGCAAGGCGAGTAAGCAGTCGGCCGGGACTTACCACCGAGCTTCTAACGGATGCCAAGTCCCAAGAGGGAGAGTATCGAGTCAGACAGTAGGGATTGGAAACTGGAAAATGGAAACTAGAAGCTCGAAAAAATACGGTCAATCTGGTTATATGCACTTGATAATGCCAGTTTCCAGTAGCCAGTAGCCAGTTTCCAATTTTTATACATATGCAAGAAATGACTAAAATGGAAAAGATTGTCGGCCTCTGTAAACGCCGAGGATTCGTCTATCAAGGCTCCGAGATTTATGGTGGCCTTGCCGGCACGTGGGATTATGGCCCTTTAGGTGTGGCGCTTAAAAACAATATCAAGAAATTATGGTGGGAGCGTTTTGTTCTTGGTCGTGAGGATGTTTATGGCCTCGACGCGGCTATCATCATGAACCCGGCAGCCTGGGTGGCTTCGGGGCACGCTCAAGGTTTTGCTGACCCGGCGGTGCAATGTAAAAAATGCGGGGCGTATTGGAGGACGGACCATGTTATTGCAAGCCAGCTTGTGGAGGAGGGAAACTACCTTTGTCCACTGGGGTCGTGTCGGACGGCATTGGGCACGGAAGAGGAGCTCAACAAACAGAGCAAGAGTTTTAATATGATGTTTACCACAAGCGTGGGAGCGGGCGAGGAGTCCGCCATAAAGACCTACCTGCGCCCCGAGACTGCCGGCGGTATTTTTGTAAACTACAAAAACGTACTCGACTCGATGCACCCGAAACTGCCATTCGGCATCGCCCAGATTGGCAAAGCCTTTCGTAACGAGATTGCTCCCCGCGACTTTCTTTTTCGGGCGCGTGAGTTTGAGCAGATGGAGATAGAGTATTTCATTAATCCCAAAACATGGGAGACGACATTTGAAGAGTGGCGCGAAGAGATGCATGGCTGGATAAAGGCCATTGGCCTACCCGTATCAATGGTCCATGAGCTTGAGGTACCAAAAGAGGACCTCGCGCACTACTCGAGGCGAACAATAGACTTCGAGTTCGACTATCCTTTTGGTCGAAGCGAGCTTTATGGCATGGCCTATCGTACCGACTTCGACCTTGCCAGCCACGCGCAGGCCTCGGGAGTGGATCTTACCTATTTTGACGAAGCGACCGGTGAACGATTTTTGCCACACGTGATCGAGCCCTCGCTCGGGGTAGACCGGACCGCCCTCGCTTTGCTTTGCGCTTCTTACACAGAAGACTCAATGAATGAAGACAGTCGCGTCTTTCTGAAATTATCCCCGCGACTGGCTCCGGTCACCGTTGCGGTTTTTCCCCTTTTGAGAAATAAGACGGAGTTGGTGGCAAGGGCGCGAGAGATTTATGCTCTTCTGCGTCAGGCTCAAGTTGGCGCGGTTGTCTTTGATGATAATGGCAATGTGGGTAAGCGGTACAGAAGGCAAGACGAGATTGGGACGCCGTGGTGTGTCACTGTAGACTTCGACACTTTGGGCGAGAAGCCTGAAGCTCGTGACACTGTTACTCTCCGCGACCGAGACACCGGGAAGCAGGAGAGAGTGAACATCAACGAGCTCACGGACATCTTGGAGAGCAAACTCGTGTAAAAAAGACACAAAATCCCATACTTCCAGCTATGGCGGAGCGTTGGGTTTTCGTGCTTTAATGCTGTTATGCTTGAATACAAAAGGGAAAAGGACCTTACCATCATCACTACGGGCACTTTGGTGCGGGCCGCTTTGGTTATCGTGACTCTTGTGGCCGCTTATCTGCTCCGTGACCTTATCCTTGTTATCCTCAC
>Ga0066639_10005780_pt1 | contig 10362 bp, 10 predicted proteins | sample CryGeyCG2114_010_2_FD_59504 | JGI IMG/M metagenome (GOLD analysis project Ga0066639, IMG submission 59504) | Groundwater microbial communities from aquifer - Crystal Geyser CG10_big_fil_rev_8/21/14_0.10 | ecosystem: Environmental > Aquatic > Deep subsurface > Groundwater | place: USA: Utah... | reverse complement strand
CTAAATTCTCTTTGAACCCAATGAAATATGATTTTTCTCTTCTTGCCGCCTAAACCAATATACCTTGGATCTGCCCTGATATAGTCAAACATTCTATTAAAGTCGCATGCTTCTAACCTATATATCTTTACCATAATCCGTTTACTTCCTTTTTTAGCAGAGAATATATTTGCCTCTTTCCCCATCTTTATTGTTGATTCGAGTCCATCAAAGTGGCCTTCAGAAATAAGCTTAAAGATAGTCCTATTTGTAAAATCGTCGAATACATTATGCATTGTCTTGAATTTCGCATCTGGCCTTCTAAGATGTTTTGGCATGATAAATGAAGAACCACTTAAGTATTTAAATATTGATGTTTAAGATTTTATTGATGTTCTTACTCTAAAATAGTCACATAAACGAAAAGTTTAAATATAAGTTCTACTCTACAATAGTAACAAGACAAAAAAGAGTTTAAACTTATAATCAATAAACACCTCTTTTCCCCTGGTAAGTGCTTGCACTTGCCAAGGGGTTTTATATTCACCTCTTTTTCCTTAACTTGGGCTCGCAAGAGCCCTGGTTAAGGTTTAGTTGAAGAAGAGGTTTGGAAAAAACGCTTTTCCAAAAGATTAATATACTACTAAATTAATCATAATTTAGAGTAAAACAAGGTGTGGGTTTTTGCTTAATCAGCTTAAACCTGCTAAAAAACGCCCGTCACGAGAGTACCCAAGTAAGCTGTCGCTAAATGCAAGCTATGAGCTTGGGGGTTAGTGTTACGGGCTACAATTCCCATTTAAGGATTAAAAAAGTAAAATAAGACAAAATAGAGCAAGTTCATGATTATTATTCATTTATTCCAATTATTTGGCTTGGAGAAGTAAAAGTAAGGTTTATTTAGCCTTTTTCAAGTTAAGACTTGTTCTATTTTACCATAAATGAGAATTAATAAAATTAAAAATATAGGAGAGTGAGATAAAATGGGTAAAATAGCGCAATTAAGTTCAAAATATATTGTAAATGCATCTATTGAAATTGAAGGAGTAGTTGATAAGCCTGATGTTATAGGTGCTATTTTCGGGCAGACAGAAGGACTTCTAGGTTCTGATTTAGAGTTAAGAGAACTTCAAAGATCAGGCCGTATTGGTAGAATTGAGGTTGGTGTAGAGACGAGAAGCGGTAAAACTACTGGTTCAATAATAATACCTTCTAGCTTAGACAAAGCAGAAACAGCGATAGTGGGTGCTTCTCTAGAAATAATCCAAAGAATCGGTCCTTGTAATGCTAAAATAAAAGTTGAAAAAATTGAAGATGTTAGAGTATCAAAAAGAACATTTGTCATTGAAAGAGCTAAAATTCTTCTAAAAAATCTAATGGCAGAATCAATGCCTGACTCCCAAGAGATATCAGAAGAAGTTGCTGCTAGCGTAAGAATCATGGAAATCCAAGAATATGGAAAAGAAAGATTGCCTGCAGGACCTAGTATAAGAGATTCTGATGAGATAATTGTAGTTGAAGGCAGAGCAGATGTCATTAACTTGTTGAAGTATGGTATAAAGAATGTAATAGCAATGAATGGCACATCAGTACCAGAAACAATAGTAGAACTATGCAGAAAAAAAGTTGTTACTGCATTCTTAGATGGTGACCGCGGAGGAGACTTGATGATAAGAGACCTTCTAGCTAATACAGAAGTAGATTATATATGCAAGGCTCCTAGTGGAATGGAAGTTGAAGAGATAACACAAAAAGAGATACTCAAAGCATTAAGAGGAAGGATCTCAGCAGAACAAGCCAATATGGAGATTGGAAAGAAGCTTGAAAAAGATGAAAATGAACAGCAGCAAAACGCAAACCATTCAAGATTTCAGCCAAGACCACAACAACAGCAACCTAAATTTCAGCCAAGATCACAACAACCAATAAGAAAAACTCCATTTAGGTTCCAAAAAAAAGAGCAGATAACCCCTAATGAAAAAGAAAAATTTAGCGATATGTTAGGCAACCTAGTAGGGACTCGTGGAGCGCACATAGTTGATGCAAAACTAAATATCTTAGGTAAAGTGCCAATAAGTGAGTTATCCTCAACAATATCAAACCTAGGAACAGGTATTCATGCTATAATCTTAGATGGAAGTATTGAAAAGGATATTGTAGATGTCGCTGAAAAAGCAGGAGTAAAATACCTAGTAGGAATGGATAGTAAGGTAAAATCTCAGGATGCCAAAGTTAATATATTGACTGTCAATGACTTATAATTTCTTTATTTTTTTAATTTTAATTGAATACTGCTTTAGACAAATCTTTATTACATTCATCTAGATTGTTTAATTCGCAGAATTTCTCTTTTATTGAATCTGGTGATTGAATTCCCCTAAACAATAGTTGATTATTCACCAAAAATATAGGAAATGCGGTAATGCCTAGTTCATCTTTAAGTTTCTCCTTTTCCAAGCTGTCTACTTCAACAATATCAAAATTAAGTTTATTTCCAAACAAAGCTAAAACTTCTTCTACATTAGCTTCTACTTCGTTTTTAGAACCAGACAAAACAAATGTCTTCAAACTACCAATAACCTCTTTTCTATCAAAATAGTATGCTGCACCAGAAGCGCTGTTTTTCATAAGATATTTATCTCCTACATTATAAACTGCTCTCTTAAAACTATCATAATTTTGAGTATCTAAAAGAGATTTATCAAAAAGATAAGACGGCAAAGAGTTTAGACCATACTCTTTTATTAGTACTTTGCCTTCTTCAGAATCAAAGTTTATTTCCTCTACTATGACCCCGGGGAATATGTCCTGCAAACCCTTAATCATAGCTGCTGTTTTACAGCTCACGCAATTTGGATCATTTACTACTGTAAGTTTAACTTGAGCATCATCTTTAAAAACACATTTCGCATTTTCTTCGCCAGAATCTTGACAAATCCCTATTTTTCCATCTTGCTTACAGTCTTCATCGCTTATGCATACTGGTCCCGTAGGAACTGTGACCTCTATTGGTTCAGAATCACCAGCATTTTTAATGCAAAAATTAATCAACAATATGATAAGTAAAAGTGCAACCCAAACAATAATCCTCTTGTTTATTTTAAATGGTTTTTTATCTTTTTTATCAAAATTATCTTCTTCATCGAATTCTTTTTCCTTTTCAAAAGATTCTTCTTTATCATCTAAATCATCTTCATCAACATCTTTTTCCTCATTATCAAGTTCTTCGTCGTTTTCATTTTTACTAGATAATTTTATCTGTTTTTCATCTATTATTTCTTGTATGCTGATTTCTTTCTCTTCTTCTTGCTGTTCTTCTAAATCTTTCATCTTATCTTCTATTCTTTTCTTGCTTTCTCCATATTCTTCTTCAGAAATTACTTTTGATTCAAAACTTGCATTTAGAAATTTAAGTTCTTTCTCAAGCTTTTCTCTTTGATCCATTTTACTCTTCTATAGTCTTCTCAATAAATTTTATGAACTCGTCTTCCTCAATGTCTAAACTGTTAGAGCCGCTGTTGCCTATCCTTACATACTTACAACCAAAAATGAATGTAGGAACAGTACTTTCTGGATTATACTTTTTAAATAAGTTAAGTGTTTCTAGCGGTAATCCGTTCTCTTTTTCTTTTGTTCTTAAGTTATCTCCGCTGTCTAGCTCCCATTGATATGCTGCAATGTCTCCTTTAGATTCATATTTATCTGCTACTTTATTGAATGCTTTTTCAACCCACTTGCAGGAATCACATTTTTTTGTAGAGAAGTATAAAACAATGGGTCTGCCTTCTTCCTTACATATTCTTGAACCAGTATCTTTAAATTCGTTGACTATCAACTGTTCTTTTTTGCCATAAACTATCTCTGATTTTGACCTAAGTTGGGATATATAAACATCAATCACCCTATCTGCTTCTTCTTTAAATAATAATGATTCTATCTGCGCTTTGATATCTTTATCTAAACTAGCATTTATCATTTCTTTGTTCTTCTCATAAAAAAATCCTATTTCTGATTCTGATACTTCTATCTTTGAATACATAGTCTTATTCAAAAGTTCGCTTATCGCTAACTGGTCTTTTATTTGGCTTTTGAACTCTTCTTCATTTAACTTATTCTCTTTCAAGAAAGCAATAAATTCCTCATCTGTCAAAAATTGTGATTTTGTAACTGCAAGCTGTTCATCTACTTCATCATCACTAATTGTAATCCCTTCGTTTTCAGCTTCTTGGAGCAATAGTTTAACATTAATCATCTGATCAAGAAACATCTTTTCACTAATCAGTGATTTATATTGCTCAGGTAATGCACTATACTTCTGATTTAATTCAGAAATGGATATTTCATCATCATTTACTGTAGCAGCCACTCCTTTAGAAGTTATATTATTTTTAGTATATTGAAATCCATAATATGCTAAAGATAAAACTACTGCTATTACCAAAAGAACAAAAACAATTCTAAAAAATCTCTTCTTTGATTTTTTCCTGCTTTTAGGGGTTTTTTTATTTGCCATATTATCACCTTATAAGATTAGTATGCTTTCACCCCTTTTTATAAGATAACATCATAGATGTAAATAAACCTTTTGGTTTTTATTCACTACCTAATAGTTTCTAAGAAGTTTTATATTAATTTTAAGCGTAAATTTTTTTATGTATGATATTATAATAGGGAGACCTGAAAAAGAGAGGGAAAGGTTAGGAAAAAAAGGAACTGTTTTCTTAGGCAAACATTATGTAAAGATGGGCCAGGTTACTTCATTATCTAATGATGTTTTTTTAGATGTGATTAAAAGCCATGTTGTTTTTGTCGTCGGAAAGCGCGGTGGCGGCAAATGTTTACATGGAGATAGTAATATAACATTGCATGATGGCTCTCAGACCAAGATCAAAGAGCTTGAAAATGATTCTAGAGATATCTTCACATTAAATAGTAACCTCAAAATGCAACAATCATCAAAATCAGGATTTCATAAAAGACAGGTAAGAAAATTACTTAAAATGCACTTTAGGAGCGGTAAGGAGATAAAACTTACTCATGAACACCCTCTTCTAACAGTAAAAGGATGGATGCCTGCAGAAAAGCTCCATATTGGCTCAAGAATTGCTACTCCAAGAAGAATAGAAGCATTTGGGGATTCCTTTCTAAGTGAAGCAAAAATCAAGCTGATTGCATATCTAACAACGGAGGGTCATCTTAGTAATAATCTCATACTTTTTTCTAATGAAGATGAAAAAATAATAGATGATTTTAAATCTACAATAAAATCATTTGATCAGAATCTTAAAGTAAAAATTCACTCTAAAGATGGCTGTTTTAGGGTTGTAGAAAATAAAAAAAGGATAGTTACAAAAGATACAATCAGGGACAAAAAAGGCAAATTTCTAAAGCCTAAATTCGATGGAAAATCTTCTTTACGTAAATGGTCCGATAATATAGGCATTTATGGGGAACTCGCGCATCAGAAAATGTTACCTGAAGTAATATTTAATCTCCCAAAAAACAAGATTAGCCTACTTATGAATAGATTATTTTCATGTGATGGTAGCATCTACAAAGAAGGAAAGTTATTTTGGAAAATATCTTATAGCTCAAGCTCAAAAGAGTTAATAAATCAGATCCAACACCTCTTACTCAGATTTGGAGTTATAGCCAGACTCAGACCAAAAAAAACAAAGAACTTACCTTCTTACGAACTTGAGATAAAAGGGGAACATGTACACACATTCTTAAATGAGATAGGTTTTTTTGGTAAGAAAGAAGAAAGAGCAAAAAAAGCAATTAAAGAGGTTCCAAGAATAATTAGAAACCCGAATGTTGACACCATACCTAAAGAGATATGGGATATCTACAAACCAGATAGTTGGGCAGAAATAGGACGAAAACTCAATTACTCAATCCCAAAAAGTCTTAGGGAAAGTGTAAGATATTCTCCTTCTAGGCAAAAGTTATTGCAAATTGCAAAAGCAGACGAATGTGAAATGATAGAAAAGCTCGCAACATCAGATATATTTTGGGATGAGGTCGTCTCGATCGAAACAATAGAAGGAGTATTTGATGTTTATGACATTACTGTTCCTGAACATCATAATTTTGTAGCAAACGATATTATAGTGCACAATTCATACACTATGGGAGTAATAGCAGAAGGGATGGCTGATCTGCCTCCTGAAATAAATAAGAATTTGGCAGTAGTTATGCTTGATACCATGGGAATATACTGGACAATGAAGTACCCTAATGAAAAAGATAAAAAACTGTTAAAGGAATGGGGATTAGAAGAAAAAGGTCTTGATGTAAGCATCTATACCCCAAAAGGCTATTTCCAAAAATATAAAGATGGCGGCATTCCGACTGACTTTCCTTTTGCGGTAAAAACGTCTGAACTAGCTCCTTCTGATTGGTGCACGACATTTGAAATTTCAATAAACAGTAAGGAGGGCGTCCTAATTGAAAGAACAATTCAAAACCTATTAGAAAAACAAAAAGAGTTTGATATAGATGATGTAATAAAAGAGATTCAACAAGACACAAAATCAGAAAAAAATGTTAAAGATGCTATAGAAAATAGATTTTCATCTGCTAAAGGATGGGGATTGTTTGACAAGCAAGGAACTCCATTTCAAGAGTTAGTAAAGGGCGGCCAAGTCACTGTGTTGGATGTATCTTGTTATGCAACAATACCAGGAGCATCAAACATACGAGCTTTGGTTATTGGATTGGTGGCAGATAAGCTTTTCATTGAAAGGATGATATCTAGAAAAGTTGAAGAACAAAAATCAATTCATGCAAAAACGCATTACTTAGAAGAAGAAGCTCAAGAAGAGATAAAAGAACCTTTAGTTTGGTTGGTCATAGATGAAGCCCACGAATTTCTACCAAATGAGGGAGTAACAACAGCATCTAGACCATTGATAACTATTTTAAGGGAAGGCCGCCAACCAGGAATTAGTTTGATACTAGCTTCACAACAACCAGGCAAGATACATACTGATGTGATTACACAATCTGATACTGTAATAGCTCATCGTTTGACTGCGAAAATGGATATTGAAGCATTAGGTAAATTGATGCAAAGCTATATGCGTTCAGGACTTGATAAACAGTTTAATAATCTTCCAAAAGAGACTGGTTCTGCAGTAGTATTTGATGATACCAATGAAAGACTGTATGCTATGAAAGTGCGACCAAGGTTTACCTGGCATGGTGGAGAAGCTCCGTCTGCTTTGATTGAAAAGAAAAAAGTTTTTGATTTTTAGATTATAGTAAATTTTATATAAGAATAAGAGATATTTAATTAGGGGGTGGAAAAATGGCATTTTCTAAATCATTTCCGAAAACAGTAGAAGGAAGCACATACCCTAGATGGGAAGAAGTCTTCTTAACAGATGAAGAAGAGAAAGAACAAGAAGATATGTGCAGATCAGAGAATATTGAGTTTATGAAACAATGTATTGATGACGCTAAAGCTTTGATTGAAGGCAAGGGCTTCAAAGGATTTAAAGAAGATATTCTACAAGTAGCGATCGCATTATTTGAGAAAAGAGCTTCTCATTCAGTCTACCATAAAGAATCAAAAGCGAAAGAAAAATTTGACAAAACAAGATAATTATTACTTCTTTTTTCTTTTGTGATCTATCTGTAAAAGGTCGTCTACATCATAAGGGGAATGCGTCATAGAGATGATCGAAGATATAAACATCAAACTAAAGAAAAACATAAAAGTAGCTCCCCATGACAATGACCTTGGCAAGACATATGCCCAAGAAATGATAAAACCAACAATAGATGTTAGCATAAAACTTCCTTTTAAAGGAGCAACGTTTGGATTCATTCTTATCAGCCTCTTTTTTTATTTAATTTATCTTTAAGATATATAAATTTATTGATTAAAATCAACAAAATTCAACTTAATTTTCTTTGCTTTTTCCATCTCTTTTTCTAAATTTTCCATGAACTTGATCATCAGTTCAACACAATGTTTCTTATCCTCGCCGCATGTCAACTTTCCTTCTTTACAGCTATCATAAATTTTTTCTAGTTCTTTATCATCTTCAATTAAATGTTGTTTGTAAAGCTCAAAAATAATGCACTTTTCAGGTTCTCCGCCTAACTTTTTCTGTTCTTCAATTGTATCCCTTCCTCCTGTTTTGGCTTTCATTATTTTTTTAGCTGCTTTTTTAGGATCATCTGGCAGATCAATACAACTTTCTGGTTTAGACTTTGACATCTTAAGGCTTCCATCTAAACTAGGGGTAAATTTATGGTATAAACCGGCAGGCAAAAAGAATTTATGATGTTTCATCCTTCTTGCAGCATCTCTTGTTAGCCTTATATGTGGATCTTGGTCAACTCCTACAGGAATAACACCAGGCATAGGCTCTTTTAATTGCGGATAAAGTATATCTCCTATTTGAGTTAAGGCAGAAACAATCCTACTTGGGTCTGCCTGCCCATAAACAGCTCTAAACTCGTTTAAAGTAATTCTGTTTGATGCTTCATAAGCTAACTTTATAACTTCTTTGTTTTCTGATTGAAAATAGAATAAGGTTTTTTTGGGGTCTAAGCCTAAAGCAATATAAGCAGGAATCTGGAAATCTAAAGCGTTTTTTCTCGCTTCTTCTAAAGATATGCCTCTTGCAGCGCTTGCTTCTAGATCTGCTACTAAACAAAAGGTCTTTGCGCCATGCTCTTGAAAATATTTAATGTCTTCTATAACCATTTTTGTTCCAAAATGGACTTTTTTAGCAGTAGGCATTACTCCAGATAAAACATAGAATGGTTTCTTTTCTTTCATAGCTTTGATAACATTGCCCATATCTCTTTCGGCAAAAACAACCCCTCTGCGCATTAACCTATTAGGTTTAGGATAATTATCGGCATTAAAACTATCTAAACCAAAATCTTTTATGATTTTTACATAATCTTCAACTAATTCGCTTCCATAAGGGTCTATTATCTTAGTCATATGCTCTAGAATTGAGGTTTTAGTATTTAAATGTTTACCAAAGGTTTAAAAAAGACTAGGTCTTTCTTTATTTTATCAGTGTTTGAAGGCATATTCTTTTTTCATTGATACTATAAAAATGGATGATAAAGAACTGATAGAAAGGAAATCTGAATTAAAAAAGAAGATATTGACACTAGAATGGGATAAAGGAAGAAGCCATCTAGTGTTTAACAAAAACAACAAGCTAGAAGAATATAAAAAAGAGCTTGAAGAGATTGATAAAAAAATAGGTGTAGAAACAGATGAAAATAGGCTATAAAGAAAGATTAGAGTGTAAGATGTGTAAGAACAGATTTACTGTTGATAAAGTAAAGTGTAAGGAAAATCATTGGCCAAGAAGTTACTGCCCTGATTGTTGCAAAAAATATTTTAATAAAAAGAAAGAAGATTAAACTTTATTTAGCTGCTTTTTTCAACTCTTTAATAACTTCTTCCCTATTTTCCTTCTTAAAAATAAAACTTCCAGCAACAAAAACATTAGCTCCTGCTTCAGCAGCTTGTTTGATTGTTCCTGCGTTAATGCCGCCATCAACTTCTATATCTAAGTTTGGCTTCAATTTTCTTAATTCCCTAATCTTAGGCAAAACTTCTGGCATGAATTCTTGGCCTGCATAACCAGGATTAACTGACATGATCAAAACCATATCAACTTCATCCAAATATTCTTTAATCTTATCTAAAGCTGTGGCTGGTTTTATAGAAATTCCAACTTTAATACTTTTGTTCCTTATTAAATCAAAAGCCTCTTTAATATCATCTTTACATTCTTCATGTATTGTTATGATGGAAGCTCCAGCATCTGTATAATCTTTAATAAAACCATCTTTTATTGGGTGTTCAACCATCAGATGTACATCTTTAGGAAGTTTAGACTTAATTTTCCTTATTTCAGAAGCTTGAAATGTTTTTGGAGGAACAAATTTACCATCCATAATATCAACATGAATCAAATCAGCACAATATTCAATATCATTTACTTCTTCTTGAAGTTTAGATTTATCTGCAGAAAGTATGCTTGGAGCAATTTTAATTTTCATTTTATTGTTTTGTAGCTTCCTTTAACGATTTAATATAATTATAAACTTTTTTCGTCAATAGACTCTTATTTTTTTTGTTTTTCTCAATAATCTTGACTAAAGCAGAACCGACAATAGCACCATTAGCTCCTGCTTTACAGACAGCTTGAACATGTTCTGGCTTTGAAATACCAAAACCAACGCATAAAGGCAATTTTGTCTTTGATCTAATTCTCTTAATTAACTTCAAAGTACCTTTTTGCATATCTTGTTTAGCTCCTGTAACCCCTAATCTAGCGACAATATAGATAAACCCCCTTACTTTTTTCGCAATCTTCTTTAATCTTCTATTAGATG
>Ga0066639_10005779_pt1 | contig 10363 bp, 3 predicted proteins | sample CryGeyCG2114_010_2_FD_59504 | JGI IMG/M metagenome (GOLD analysis project Ga0066639, IMG submission 59504) | Groundwater microbial communities from aquifer - Crystal Geyser CG10_big_fil_rev_8/21/14_0.10 | ecosystem: Environmental > Aquatic > Deep subsurface > Groundwater | place: USA: Utah... | reverse complement strand
CCGCATTATTAGAGCCTGTAAAGAGCTTGGACTTGAAACAATAGCAGTTCATTCAGAGGCAGACACAGAATCTCTTCATGTAAAGCTAGCAGACGAATCCGTTTGCATCGGCCCCCCACAAGCCATTTCTAGTTATCTCAATAAAGCTCAAATTATTTCTGCTGCCGAAGTAACGAACGCGGATGCCATTCATCCTGGGTATGGATTTTTATCTGAAAATGCAGATTTTGCAAAAATTTGTGAAGATTGTGGCATCACATTCATCGGACCCAACAGTAAAATTATTTCCCAAATGGGGGATAAAATTAATGCGAGAGACCTGGCAAAACATGCGAATGTTCAAATGCTACCAGGGTCTCCAAGCGCGATTTTAAATACTAAAGAACTCACTGAATGGGCCAACAAAATAGGATTTCCCGTTATTCTAAAAGCGGCAGCTGGTGGAGGAGGACGAGGAATCAAAATTGTCTACGAACAAAGTGAACTCATCCCTAGCTTTGAAAAAGTCCAAACAGAAGCGAAGGCAGCCTTTGGAAGTTCAGATATTTTCATCGAAAAATTTCTAGAAACTCCACGGCACGTCGAAATACAAATTATGGGAGATCGTCATGGCAATCTGATCCACCTAGGAGAACGGGATTGCACCATTCAACGAAAAAATCAAAAACTCTTAGAAGAAAGCCCCTCACCACCCCTCACTGAGCAAATTAGAAAGCAAATGGGAGATGCGGCATTAAGACTCGCAAAAGAAGTAAGCTATGACAACGTAGGCACTGTTGAATTTTTATTTGATCCTAAAACTAATAACTTTTATTTCATGGAAATGAATACCAGGATACAAGTAGAGCACCCAGTGACTGAACTGGTCACCGGTATAGATTTAGTCAGTGAAATGATTAGAATTTCTTCAGGAGATCCACTCCGATTTGAACAAAAAGATATTAAACTTGGAGGGCATGCAATCGAATGTCGAATTAATGCAGAAGACCCTGTTAATTTTCGACCTAGCCCAGGAAAAATCCAGGCACTCCATTTACCCGGAGGCCCAGGGGTCAGAGTCGATAGCTTCATTTACGACCAATACACTGTACCTCCATTTTATGATTCGATGATCGCCAAACTCATCGTACACGCAGAAACAAGAGAAGCGGCAATTGCACGAATGTCCCGCTCACTTGATGAATTCATCATAGAAGGAATTAGCTCAAATATAGACTTCCACAAAAAAATTATGAAAAATTCGAGATTTATTTCTGGAGATTTCGACACTTCCTTCTTAAAAAACTGGAGTTGATTGCCTAAAACAACAACTTTCAACCCCCTTGGCTAGGAATTTTTTTCCCATACCCCTCCCATTTATAGACAGTTATTTAGGAAAAATTTTAGAATAATAAAATGGGCGATTTTTTAATAAAAGCAGATTCTTACTTCTCCAAAGGACAATGGCAAAAAGCCGTTGAAACTTACTTAGAAGCGAGGAGTGCCTCTGAGGGGGAATATGAACAATATGCCCCCAAACTTGCAAATGCCATGCACAAAAGCGGAAATCACTATGCCGCCTCTGTTCTCTTATTAGATCTTGCCCAAGAAGTACATGAAACTGGTAAAGTTAATAAATCCATTAGTTTATTAAAGCAAGCTCTTGAAATTAATCCAGAAGAGTTTAGAGCAAGAAAAACTCTAGCTGAGTATCTAGAAAGTGAAAACCTAGTCTGGGATGCGAGAGTCCAATACAAAAAACTACTTACATTTTATATCAATAAAAAACTCTTTCACAAGGGCCTTGCCATAGCAAATAAGCTAGTTAAAAGCTCTGAAGGAGATATTGAATTCATATTACTGAAACTCCAGATTTTAGAGGGATTGGGACACTGGGAAGATTTTTCTAATACTCTCAAAAATGCATTTGACACTCATCACGTCATCACAATAAACAGTCAAGGGTTTGAAAGTAATCCTGTTTTTCAAAAATTACAAACTCGTCTAGAACAAGGATTAGATCGATTTCCAGAAGACCCGATTTTACTAGGATTGAGGGCCAGAATTACCCATTTAAGAGGAAATCATCGAGAAGCGATTCGACTCATTGGAAAGTCCTTTCAGTTTAACCCATCACAACTCGATATCCTTGAAACTCTTGCCAGTTCACTCCATAAACTAAAAAAAGATCAAAAATCTGCTTTCGTGGTCAATCACATCACAGAAAACCTCAGCGATTTTTGGCTAGAAAAACCAGGATTTGTAGAAGATTTAGGGATTCTCCAAGGATTAGGTCTAGGGAGAAATCAAAAAGCCAAACAAAATCAACTCCTCAGTATGGAAGACATCATTGAAGAGAAAAATCCTCCAGAAGAAAAAGACTCTGAAACTGGAAATCTAACTCAAACTCAACACATAGCTGACTCTCTAGAAAATAAGATTAAGACAAAAGTCGGTTCACTGAGTGGAAAATTTGAACTTGAATTCACTAAGGGTAAAATAAGAATAAGAGAAGATTCAATTCAGTGGAATGATTTAGAAAATATTCCTCCAGAAAAGGATAAGAAACCAATCACTCCCATTCCACCTACCAACCAAGATGACTATTGGTTGATACATAAATTAGGACAAGCAAAAAATTTTTCAGAAGAAGGTTTTTATAATGAATCAAAACGATTGTTAAGAGAAATACTAGAAAAATTTCCAGGAAACCAACAAGCCATTCAACTCATTCAAAAAATCAGGACTCAAGAAATATTAGATTTTGAAGAAAGAACAGGGATGAGGTTGATGAATCAAGATAAAAAAATATCTTCTGAAGAAATAAAAAGTAACCTTATTAAGGATTTAAATTTAGATGAGGGGGGTTTAGAAGAATTTGGAAACTCATCAGAACAAATGGGCGACCTCTTTTTAGTTGATAAGTTACTAGACATATCCAAGCACAGTACTGACATTGAACAAAAATTTGATATTTCTATTCTCCTACATGAAATTAGATTATACCAAGAAAGCCTGACTGCTTTATATGAAATTAGGCATTTTTTAAGCCTAAACAAAAAAACCTCAGATACAGAAAAAGAACAAAATTATTTAAAACTACAGTACTTCATTGGAAAAAATCTTTACCTGCTAAACCAAAATAATGATGCATTAATGGAACTTGAAATCGCATCAGAGGACTACGCCATTCCAGACTCTCATAAGCTTGGGATTCTCTCTTTACTAAGCCTCATTTATAAAAATGCTGGAAACCAAAATCGCTCTCGCCATTTTCAAATTCGAGCCGAGAGGGCGAGCCATTGAGAAAAAAAATTGTATTCGTTTTCATCATCATTAATGCCCTATTGCTAACCTCTCTCAGCATGATCGTTCGCTCGGAAACTGTTATTAATGCCGCTAAAATTTTCGTTAAAACCCACCTCCCCAAAGAACTTGGTTTGCGTTTTGATTTCAAAAATGTACAACCCCTTCTTTTTCCTCCAGGAATAAAAATAACAGACCCCTCTATTGAGGCTCTACCTGACAACTCACTCAACCTTCCGGAGCCGACAACTATTCAAGCCAAGGAATTTAGCGTTTTATTTAAACCTCTCCAGCTTTTTTCAGGGAAATTAGAAATTGAAAAAATTAGCCTAATTGGAGCTGAATTAAATATCAACCTGACTAAATACAAGGTTCCTGAGCTCTTAAGGTCAAATTCTGAAAAATCAAAATACCCATTAAATATCGATTTTGAAAAAAAACACTTAAAAATTAAAACTATTGAAATTATTGATTCAAAAATGAATTTTCAATTATCCGAATCAGATAACTTCGTTGGACTCATCGAAAACTTTTCAATCACTCAATTGGAAATGGGATTCAGCTCCTTAATTGAGTTAAAAGATCTAAATGTACCGAATTTTATACTAGAAAATTTCAAAGATATAAATTTTAAAAAATTAGACCTACTTAAGGCAAATGTAGATTTCTTAAATAAGAATATCCAAATACATACATTGGCCGCAGGTGTAGAAAAAACCTCGCTTGTTGTCAATGGTTCCCTCAGTGAATCCAATTTAGATTTTAGTCTTGTCCTCACATCTGATTTCTCAGAATTACTCACTCTTTATAATTTAGGAAATATAAAAGGAGAAGGAGACCTCCGATTAGAAGGCAGAATCACTGGGACTTCCTCTAAACCAAAATATATCTTCAATCTAGACAGCAATGAATTTGGATACGATGGATGGTTTTTAAATAAATTAAAGGCAAGTGCTTCTATTGAAGAGGGATCTATTCAAGTTACTCATTTAGATGCTCTGTTGAAACAAGGAAACGTTAAAGCGGTTGGGTCAATCGATCTCTCTAAAAGCCCAGGTGTCTTATGGAAATTCAACGCAGAGGCTTTTGGAATTGATCTACAAGAAGCCCTGGGCCCACATGGAAGTGGAATTAGAAGTTTGAATACCGATTTAAGTGGAAAAATACATCTTCAAGGTACTCATTTACCTAAACAAAACCTAAATGAAATTCTCATCAACGCGGACACCCAAGCCAAGCACCTCACCCTATTATCCAAAAAAGGAGTGGTTACTTCTCTTAAAAATACCCCACTACAAGGAGAAATAAAAATATCTCCTGGAAAAGAAATTCGTGTCTCCAATGGAAGGGCTTTTATAGGAGAAACTCCTATTTCGGTTAATGGAGTTGTCAACCAAATTACAGGCTGGAATATACAAGCGACCAGTAATGGCTCCAACATCGATCTGAGTTACCTAGAAAAGATAGTAGATTTTAATATTTTGGGAAAAGGGCCAATAGACTTAAAAATTGAAGGGCCAATAGAACAAAGTCGATATGTTTTTAATTTAAACGTTAAAAATTTTGAATACAATCTACTAAAATACGGAGATTTAGTTGGACCTCTTGTCATTGTTCCTTCAAAAGAAGAACTTTTTTTTGAAAAAATTCACGGCAAGAAAGGAAGCCTTAATTTTAATGGAAATCTAAATTTTAATTTTGGAGAACGTCCTTTTCTTTCCTCTCAGATCAATGTTCTAAATGGAAGCTATACGGAATTAATAGAAATTGTTGACTATTTAGTGAAAGATTACAGCTGGCTACCTAAAACAAGTTCTGGAATGATCAGTGGAAAAATAAAAGTAGAGGGGCCCCCGGATTTAAACAAGTTATCTATAAAATCTCATCTTCATGGAGCTGGACTCCGATTCTACAATGAGCCTATAGAAAATCTAGAGATGGATATCGGTATAGATAATGGAATGTTTTTAGTAGAAAATGTAAATGCGAAACATCCCTCAGGAAATTACTTTGGATCTTATTCTTATGATTACTCTAAAAAAAACCACATTAATTTAAATGTTCACTCCAGAAAAAGCCAGCTTGAAAAATTACAAATCTGGAAGGACTTAGACATTCCCTTAGGTAGCCTTTTTGATCTTGATTTTGAATTACGGGGAAAATTAACTGCTCTAAATTTAAAAACCGAAGCTCGATTCACTCAATCTTCTATCAAAAATCTTACACTGTCCGATAGCCAAATTGGAATCTACCTAAAAGATGGCTTACTAGATATCAAAGGTGAGTTCTTAGGAAAAGAAATTGGCTTTTACATGAGTTATGACACAAAACTACAAAAAGATGGTTCTCTCCATGCCTGGACGAATAATCTAAATCTTCTCCCTCTCTTTTATCTGATTAATACCTCCAATATTAAAGATGTTTCACTTGAGGGAAGAGCAGACACCAAAATAGATCTCGACTTTCCAAGAAGTATTTGGAGAAAAGCGAGTGGGAAGTTAGAAATAAAGGAATTTTATACGAAAAAAGAAGACTTTAATATCTCTCTAAAATCTCCCTATAGTGCAGAAATTAAGTCCGGGAAATTATCAGCTCCAACTCTTGAACTTATTGGAAACAAAAATAAAATACAAATGTCAGCAAATGGGGACTTAAGTAAGCAGTTCAAAATAGAGACTTTTGGTGAAATCAATAGCAAAATTTTTGACCTTCTTTCCAAGCAAGTTTTATCTTCTAGCGGAGTAATTCAATTTTCTTCTGAAATAGAGGGGGAACGGGAAAAAATTCCAGAGTTCACAGGGGATGTCGAAATAAAAAATGCATCCTTAAAGATATCTGGAATTCCAAATACTTTCGAAGACATTAATGGAAAAATTCTTTTAAGAAACTTTATAGTTAGGTTAGATCACATCCAATCAAATTTTGGAGAAGGAATTCTTATCATTGATGGGGTTTCAAATTTTAAAAATCATTTAATACCAGAAGTTAATATTAACTTCGAAACTAGATCCACAAAAATAAATTTTTTAGAACGCTCAAATGCAAGAGTGTCTGGACTTCTCTCTCTCAGAGGTGAGACTTTACCCTATAAACTAGTGGGAGATTTAAAATTAAATAGTGTCATGATTAGAGACAATTTTGATTATAAATCCAGTATTAGTAGAATTAAAACCGCAAGATACCTCCCAAAAGCTTCTTGGAGTGAGGGGAAGTTACAATTTATTAATTTAGATTTTAAGCTCACTTCACAGGGAGATGCCTATGTAAAAAATAATTTTTTGGATGTTGAAGGAAAAGGTTACTTGAAATTCACTGGCTATTTAATTGATCCAAAGTTTACTGGATCCTGGGATTTAATAGGAGGGAACCTTTTTATCCGAAATAACACATTTAAACTTAATTCTGGATTTGTTCGCTTTCTCGATCCCATCAATTTTAACCCAGAGTTCAATATCTCAGGGGAGTCTGAGGTGAAAGACTACATTATTCATCTTTATGCCGGGGGCACGTTAAACGAGCCCAATATCCAGTTTCAGTCCCAGCCCCCTCTCTCTGACCACGATATTGTTACGCTCCTCACTCTTGGGGTGACCGGAGAAGACCTCAGAAAAGCTGGTCAGGAGGGAAATAACTCCTTTGCTCAAACTGAAATTGGTTCCTTGCTTTTAGAGCAGTTTGCAGTGAAGAGAGAAATGAAAGATCAATTTGGAATTAACTTAAAGCTCGCTCCCAATATTGAAAAAAATGAAGAAAACCTCCTCACAGGAAGAAGCTCGACTCCAAATGAAGGGGGGACTACCAGCTCAACTCAAAAATCTGGAGCCAAAATTGTGATTGAAAAAGAGGTTCTCAAAAACGTCACGGCTAGCTTCGGCAGTGTTTTAGGAGAAGCCGAAACCTCCCAAAATGAACTCAACCTAGAGTACCGCCTAAATGACACGGTGAGTATTGAAGGGATTTATGAGGATAAGAAAGAAAAAGATCTCCAACAAGAAGACCGAGCGTCTAGTCTTGGTGTAGATTTAAAGCTTAAATGGACCTACTGAATCAGAGCGCAAAAAAGCTTCTTTTCTTTCTATTTCCTGCACTCATATCCTTTTGTGCAAATTCTCTCTATGCGATTGAATTTGATCTTCAATGCATGAGTCCTTTTGGATGTGAAGAAGCATTTGAAAAACTTAAAAATCTAAAACCAGAAGATATGAATCAGGGCGACTTCAATGCCATCATCGAAGATCTCAAAAAAACAGGTCAGTACGCAGGAGCAACAATCGACTTTTCAAAAAATAAACTCAGTGCAAAAATTAAACCCTTAACAAAAGTTGATTCTGTAGTAATCGACGGAGAAACTCAAAATAAAGAAGAACTCATTCGGGTCAGTCATCTTCAAAACATAGAAAGCTTAACACATCAGTTAATAGCCGAATCGACCTCAAATTTAGTCCAATACTTAAAAAATATAGGTTACAAAGACCCACAAATCGAATTGGATATTGAAAAGGTTTCCGATTTTTCAGCAAGAATCATAATCAAAGTAGATGCACCCACTAGAATTTCTTGGGAAGAAGTCAAAATAGAGTTTTCAGAAGAAATTGAAGGACTCAGTGAAAAGTATTTATTAAAAAAAATAACCCCTTTACTTGAAACTAAAGCAAATTCTCCAAAAAATATACTTGTCCTAGATTCAGATAAAATAAAATTAAAAACCTGGTTTAATTCACTTGGATACTACAAAAACTCTATAGAAATAGAGAATTATCCATTATCTAAAAATGATGACGAAAAATTAGGTGTGAAATTCATTATAGCCACAGGAACTCGCTATAGTTTTGGTTTCTTTGGAGACCTTTTATTTAATCGAGCAAGATTTCTTGAAATTGCCAAAACAGCACTTGAAAATTCTCTTGGAGATGCCTTTTCTCAAACAATCGTAGAGCAAATAAAAAAAGAATACCAAAAAATAGGCTATCATTTTCCAACAGTTCGAGTGACACAGTCTACAAATCGAAAGTATGGAATTCACCACATTCGCTTTTGGATTGATAAAGGTGAAAAGGTGTATTTGGATCGAATTGAATTTGATGGAAATCAAGAAATTGACTCCAACACTCTAGAAGAATACCTATTAAAACTCAGTAATCCTCCCATTCAGTTGGGATATTACCATGAGGACGGCCTAGAAGAAGCAGTTGAGGGATTAGTAGATTTATATAGAAAAAATGGTTTTCTACTCGCAAAAACGGGGCCACTCACCGTACAACTTTCAAAAAATAAAAAGCATGCTTCTGCTTTAGTAACCATTCGCGAAGGAGCTCAAACAGTCATTGGGGAAATCAACATTCAAGGTGCCAGACAAATTTCAGAGCCTGAAATTTTAAAAACTTTAAATAAAGTTCCAGGAGAACATTTTGATGTTATTAGCTTAGAATCTGAACTACAGAAAATAAAAGAATACTATGCATCACGAGGGTACTTAGAAGCTAAAATATTAAATGAAGGCCAATCAGACCTCGTCAGTTACTCTTCCAATTATAGGGTCGTAAATATTACAATTAAAATTAGTGAGGGTGAAATTTCAAGGCTAGGAAAGATATACACCACTGGAAACCTAGAAACAAAAGAACGAGTTATTTTAAGAGAATTAGACATGCTACAGGAAGGGGAGCCCATTACTCCTTCCCTATTAAGAAAAGCAGAACAGGCATTAATTCGTTTAGGTCTTTTTAAATCGGTTAATTTTCAAATTTTAAAGTATAACCCTTCTGGGCTCAGAGACCTTTTAGTCAAACTAGATGAACACGATCCAGGGAGTATCGAGGTAGGACTTGGAATTCGAACGGATTTGGGGCCACGAAGCTTTGTTGAGTGGCATCGAGACAATATAGGAGGATGGAACCGTTCTATCAGCTTTAAAGGCATAGTGAATCGCAGATTTCATTACCCTTCAATTGATGAACATAAAACTTTTCACCGCCAACACGAGTTTTTAGAATTTGACCTAGACTCTGAATACATTGAGCCTTGGATTGGAAATACTCGGCTCGAACTCCGCCCGGGAGGGAGTATCACCCAGCGACACTATAATAATTTCGATGCTTTCATCTTAAATGGGAGAGTAGGTTCATTTTATCGATTTAATGACCTATTAACAGGAAGACTCACCTATAATTATGAAAATATTGAGCAAAAGCACGCTCCTGCTTCTCTTTCTGAAACGGACAATGGGCGATTTATCATTGGGGGCATCACGCCTTCCGTCACTCTAGACACCACAAATAACCTCGGTCACCCAACAAAGGGATTTAAATCCACTTTTGAAGTTGAGTGGGCAGCTCCTCACTTCTTTTCTCAATCGGGGGACGGAAGAAATAAAAACAATCCGAAAATTAACTTTACTACGCTCACGCTCAAAAATTCGTTTTACGTCACTCCTTGGAAGTGGCTCACTTTTGCCACTGCAATCCGAGGAGGATACCAAAGAAACAACGTCAGAGAGTCCCTGCTCGATTCTAATGGAGACCAACAAACATTAAATGGGGTTCCACTCCTTGCAGGATTCATCCCTACAATTAAAGTCTTTAGATTAGGGGGAAGAGATAGCGTTAGGGGGTTCCAAGAAGATGCGGTCAACCGGGACAAAATTGATAATGTAAGAGTTCAAAACGCGGCTAGTTTTTTAAACTTTAAATTTGAACCTCGTACCCCCATTTCAGAGAATTTTGTTCTTGGAGTTTTTATGGATGGAGGTCAAGTCTTCTTACTAGACAGCGGGGACACCCTCGCTGACCTAGACCAACTGTATTGGACTTACGGGATCAGCCTCCGATACGTGACTCCAATTGGGCCATTAAGCTTTGACTTTGGTATTCAAACGCAGGACAGCAAGCACGAAAATGCCTTTCATATTAGTATAGGAACCTTTTAAATCGCTCGTAATTAAAGTTCTTTATACTTGAAAAGAGAGAGTTCACTCGCTAAAACCACTACTAACTGCCTTTAACTCATTGGAGCCCGAATCATGACACACGAAAAAAAGAGAAAAGACGGAAGATCTCACAACCAACTCCGTTCAATTAAA
>Ga0066639_10005778_pt1 | contig 10365 bp, 12 predicted proteins | sample CryGeyCG2114_010_2_FD_59504 | JGI IMG/M metagenome (GOLD analysis project Ga0066639, IMG submission 59504) | Groundwater microbial communities from aquifer - Crystal Geyser CG10_big_fil_rev_8/21/14_0.10 | ecosystem: Environmental > Aquatic > Deep subsurface > Groundwater | place: USA: Utah... | reverse complement strand
ACCTCTTCTTCTAAATTTATTCCGATTGCCCTTTCTCTCAAATCCTCTGCTCCGTTCACAAAACTCTCTGATACTCCACCCTCACTATAGATATTTCTTGCCATTTCCAACATTTTATCCGCCCCTTCCAACACCGGAATTCCCCGACACTCAAGCTCCAATCCATTTTCTCTACTCAATACCTTACCAACCACCAAACGTCCTTCGGTATAAGCACTTCTCCCCCCGGGTGGACTAAACCAAAAAACATAATCATGATTTTGGCCCAATCTAAAAATACTCATCATGCCCTCATACTCGGCCCTCCCCAACAAACTTTCTTTTTCATAAGGGAAACGAGGCTCAGCTCTAGCAGAAAACTCCAAACCATAAGGTACCACCCTTTTCTCCACCTCTCCTGCCAAATTCTCCACCACCGACTTAGCTACTTCAGCATCAAATTGTCTATCTAATTCAATTAATCTGTTGCCCATACAAAATCTCTCTAGTTTACCTCACTTTTATCCTCACATCTAGCAAAGCTATCTCTTCCGCTCGCCCTAAACTTAACATATCTTCATTAAAACACGTTCTTCCACAACCTCCGTTTTCCACTCCTTTACATCCAAACACTTTCCTTCCCGTTGTTAATGTATAAACTACATAACCTCGTTTTGATCCTCCTTCCACCTTAAAAGGACAATCACCAAAAACTTTTTCTAATCTATTTGCCATATTGTCGCTATTCTAACACCACCAGGCTACTCTCTCAACTTTGTCTTTGGCAAAATTTTTCTGACTACCTCCAAAAACCCTTCCATCTTCTCATCGCTAAAACTTTTTTTCTTTCTATATTTTTTATCTAAGCAATTGGGATTGCCCCTAAATTTCTGCAACACCCAAATTACATTTTTACCTCCCAACCCTCTTAATTCCTCAGCCAATTTCACTAAACTTTTTTCATCATGCAATCCCGGCACCACCGTCGTCCTAAATTCATATTCAATTCCCGACTCCACAATCATTCTAATCGATTTCTTAATCTTTTTCAGAACGTCAAAAACCGCAGGTTTTGATACGTTCCCATAATCATCAAAACAGTTCTTCACATCCATCGCCACCATATCCAAAACCCCTTTCTCTAACAATTCTTCTACCACTTCCGGTCTACTGCCGTTTGTATCTAGCTTCACTGCCAAACCCATCTTTTTTATTCTTTCGCAAAAAACACCTAAATCTGCCTGTAAACATGGTTCCCCTCCGGTAATACAAACTCCCTCTAAAATATTTTTTCTCTTTTTTAAAAAACGCCAAAACTCATCCTCTCTCAATAATTCTCCTTTCCCCCGTGCCAAATCACCATTATGGCAAAACGGGCAGGCAAAATTACACCCCATCGTAAACACCGTACCAGCCAGCCTACCCGGAAAATCAATTACACTGGTTTTTTGCAACCCTCCAATCCTCATCAATTCTTAATTCTTAATTCGTAATTGATAATTCGTAATTGACTAATTAATTTTGTAGGCAGTTCTCATCCTAAACTCTTCCGCCTTACCATCATTCCATTGAGACACCGGTCTCATATAACCAACAATTCGTGAGAACACCTCACACTTGCTTCTACCACTGTTTGTTACTTTTCTTTTTTGCATATTTCTCCTTTGAGTTTTAAATTTATAAATTATTATAATTAATCCAAATAATTTTAAATTGAAAAGTCATCCCGATGAACATCGGGATTAAATTAATAATCATTTTATTTTTTTTCTTTCCACCCGATTTCTTTGTCACACTTGGGACAATACTCCCACTCACCTTTTATATAGCCATGTTTCGGGCAAATCGAAAAGGTCGGTGTCACCGAGAAATAGGGTAATTTATAATTTTCTGCTACTTTTCTGACCAGTTTTTTAGTCATTTCCGCCGTTGGCAAGCTCTCTCCCAAAAATCCATGCAACACTGTTCCCCCGGTATATTTACATTGCAACTCATCCTGATGATCCAAAGCCTCAAACAAATCATCGGTCGTATCAACTGGTAAGTGAGTCGAGTTAGTATAATAAGGCACCTTCTCCCCGGCAGTTTTTATATCAGGATATTTCTGTTTATCCAATCTGGCAAAACGATAAGCCGTTCCCTCTGCCGGCGTTGCTTCCAAATTAAACATCTCTCCCAACTCTTTTTGATAAATCAAAATCTTATCTCTCATATAATCCATCACCTCCAAAGCAAAATCTCTCCCTTCAGGCTCAGCAATCGTCTTGCCCATCAAATTTATCAATGCTTCATTCATACCATTAATTCCTATCGTATTAAAATGATTTCGCCAATAAACTTTATTTCTTTTATAAATATCGGACAGATAGAAAGAGCAGTAAGGATATAAGTTTCTCTCCGTTAAAGATTCCAGCTCAGCTCTCTTAACTACCAGAGATTCTTTGGCAATATCCATCCGCTCTCCTAAAATGGCAAAAAATCTGCCTTTAGCTCCCTCTAAACTCTTCCTCTCTTTTGCTGCTTCATAACCAATCCGAGGCAAGTTAATTGTCACTACTCCAATTGACCCCGTCAAGGGATTAGCCGCAAATAAACCCCCACGTTTCCGCAAAACTTTGTTATCCAAACGCAATCGGCAACACATACTTCTGGCATCCTCCGGATCCATTTCCGAATTTATAAAATTGGAAAAATAAGGTACTCCATACTTTCTAGTCATTTCCCACACTGGTTCCAAATTTTTATTATCCCAGTCAAAATCTTTGGTAATCGAATAAGTCGGAATTGGAAAAGTAAACACTCTTCCCTGGGCATCCCCCTCCATCATCACTTCGGCAAATACTCGATTTATTATGTCAATCTCTTTTTGATAATCTCCATATTTGGCATTAATTGTCTTACCTCCGATAATCACCGCCTCTTCTGCCACTGTTTTAGTCGGCACCAAATCCATCGATATGTTTGTAAATGGGGTGTTTCCCGACACAAACACTTTTCCTTTTCTTCGAGCAATCACCGTCTCATTTTCAGTATTCGGACACCAAATCACTCCCTCATAATCAATCTTCTCTACTTTTTTAATATAAGTATCTTGATGACGAATCAATCTGACCACATAAACAGGTTTTGTCCCAATCGTTGGATCCCTCACCAATACCGTCGATCCATAACCGGCATTACTGGCAATCATCTGCAAATCATCTACCGTCTGCCTTTCAGAACAAGCTATTTTATTTTTTTCAAACCCTTCTGCCTTAATAAAAGTCTCCAAAAAAAGTCTTGATTGTCTCTGACTCATGTTCAACAAAATTTCGGGTACAAACTTAACATTACTTTTTGAAAACCATCCATGTATTTTTCTCGAAGATTCTGCATTAAGTCTCATTCTTTGCACCGGCTTTCCTAAACCTTGTTGTTCATATTCGGAAAACTCCAGTTTAAAACACTTCAACAATGATTTTATTTCTCGATAATAACTCGGATTAATAATTTTAGATTGATAAATACTTACTCGATAACAACACCTGCTTTTTCCTGGTCTTTCCACACTACCCTCACCAATTATCCAAGCCATCAATTTTATCTGTTCATCACTAATTTTTATATCTTTTTGTTTGTTAGTTCCAGAAACAGGCACCATAAAAGGAGATTTCAATTTCAACACCTCTTCAATCGGTTCCAATACGAAAACACCACTAAATTTTCTTCTCACCACTCTATGTTTAGGTGATATCAACTGATCTTGAATTCTATTTTTCAATCGATACATTTCCCCTTTATACTTCCTCGAAAAAACCTTCTTCACTTTCTTTTCCTCTATCTCTCCTGTTTCTACATTAAAAGTTTTGATAGTATCGCCCACCTTAACTTCGTCATGTCTTTTCCAACCATCAACTCCCAATATTTCCGTATCCTCTGAAAAACATTGGAATCCTACCCTTGTCGGCACATTCATATTAAATAAAAATTCCTGCATCAACTGCTTCACTTCTTTATAGCTTAATTTGTCATGACGGATAAATGGGGCCAAATAGGTATCAAAATTAGCCATGGCTACCGCTCCAGCTACCTCTCCCTGCAAAGTATAAAAAAAGTTTACCAATTGACCCAAAGCGCTACTTAAGTGTTTTGGTGGTTTGCTATTTACCTTACCCGATACCCCCCCAAAACCTCTAATCAAAAAATCTCTAAAATCCCAACCAGTACAATACGCCGACAAAGACGACAAATCGTGTATATGCAAATCTCCCGTCCGATGCGCCTTTCGAATATCTCTGTTATAAATTTTATTCATCCAATAATTGGCCGTAATAATCGATGACACATGGTTATTTAATCCCTGCAAAGAATAAGTCATATTGGCATTCTCTTTCACCCGCCAATCCGATCTATTTAAATATTTTTCAATCAACTCATCACTGTCTACCAAACTACTCACCCCTCTCAATTTTCGATGTAATTCCCTGTATAGGGTAAAGGCTCGCAAAGCATCCTCCATCCCTCTTTTTTCCATTTCCGTTTCAATTAAGTCCTGTACCTGCTCCACTTCCGGCACGATAGTACCATTAAACCTTTTTTCCATCTCCGCCACTACCGTATCTGACAACTTCTCCGCTGTTACTTTATCCCCTGTCCCTGCCGCCTTAAATGCTCCCATAATCGCTCGAGTAATTTTAGCTTGCGAAAAAGCCACCACTCGCCCATCTCTTTTTTTAATTCTTTTTATTAGCGATTTTGCTTTTTTTGCCATTTTTATCCAAATTAATTAATATTTTTTTTAACTCATCTATCGAATTTACATCCAAATAAACAGTCGCAAAGCGAAAATAAGCCACCGGATCCACATCTTTCAGTTTGTTCATCACCATCAAGCCAATCTCGCGACTCGGTATCTCCACACTCTCCCAATTCAACAGCTTCATCTCAATTTCATCAATTAGTTTTGATCTTTCTTCTGCTGTTAATTTCCAACAAGCCTTCTCAAAACATCTTTCCAACTTAGCCCGATCATAATCTTCTTTTGTTCCATTCTTTTTAATTACTTTCAGTTCCACATTGCCCACCTCTTCATAAGTAGTAAATCGTTTACCACACTTTAAACACTCCCTTCGCCGCCTAGTCGCCTTACCCTCCTTGGCATCCCGAGACTCAAGCACGTTCGACTCATCAAAACCGCAATAAGGACACAACATTAGGTTATTTTTTTAATTTTTAACAAAACACTATTCATAGTGAGTATCCATCATCATAACCACCACCCCCAGTGTCTGTCAACTAGAAATTACTATGACAAAACCACTCAAATCATTTTTTCGACTTTAAACTTGCAACTTTCGACTTTCAACTTTAGAGTCGGTATAATACCCTCATGTCCAAAATCCTTACTTTTTTGAAAGAAGTCCAAGCTGAATTTAAAAACATCACTTGGCCTACAAAAAACACTTTATTGCAACTAAGTTTTGTGGTAATATCAATCTCGATTGTCATTTCCCTTATCTTGGGCGGATTTGATTATCTTTTTACTAAATCATTTGGCTTGCTTACTCAGCCCCAAGCCAAACCGACAGAAGTCGAGATTTCCACTCCTTCTGCCAAACCTTTTTTAGAAAACCTGGAAAATTAAAATGGCTATTAAAAAAACAAAAAAAGACAAAAGAAAGCAATTTCTTTTCAAATTAACCGATCAAACCCCCGGCATTGACGCCGCCTGGTACGTTATCAACACCTACTCCGGGCACGAATACAAAGTCATAAACGCCCTTATCACCCGTATTAAAACCATGGGTCTTTCCGATAAAATATTTCAAGCTATCGTCCCTATTCAAAGTAAGATGGTCATCCGTCGTGGCAAAAAAATCAAAACCCAAGAAAAAACCTTTCCTGGCTACGTCCTTATTCAAATGGAAATCACCGATGACTCTTGGATTACCGTCCGCACTACCCAAGGAGTTACCGGCTTTATCGGTATCGACAACAAGCCCTCCCCTCTTTCCCAAGAAGAAGTGGACAAAATCTTAAACACTATCATCGAAGACAAACCCAAATTTCAAACCAGCTTTTCTCTTGGCGACGTCGTCAAAATTACCAACGGAGCTTTCACTGATTTTATTGGCACCATCGACAACATCGACAAAGAAAAAGGCAAACTTCGGGTCTTAGTTTCTTTTTTTGAAAGAGAAACTCCAGTCGAACTGGACTTTTTACAAGTTACCAAAGAATTATAAAATGGCCAAAAAAATCTCTGCTATTGTTAAGCTAACTATTCCCGCCGCCACTGCCAATCCTGCTCCTCCCGTCGGTACCGCTTTAGGTCCTCACGGTATCCAGATTATGGAATTTTGCAACGAATTTAATACCAAAACCAAAGATCAATCCGGCTCTCTCATCCCCTGTGTCATTACCATCTATGAAGATCGATCTTTCACTTTCATCACCAAAAAACCCCCTATTTCTGACATGATTAAAAAGGCTTTGGGTTTAGCCAAAGGTTCTGCCACTCCCGGTCGCGATTCTGCTGGCAAATTAACCGATGAGCAAATTAGCAAAATCGCTACTGACAAATTGGATGATCTAAATACATCCAATCTTGATGCCGCCAAAAAAACTGTTATTGGTGTCGCCCGTTCCATGGGAATACAAATTAAATAATTATGACCACTAAAGTCAAAAAGGAAGTTAAGCCCGTCGAAGAAAAAATTGAAAAAATAGTCGAGGAAACTCCCGTCATTGCGACCCCGCCACTGCGGGAGAAGCAATCTCAAACCAAGACCATCAAGACCCGATCCAAAGCCTACAAAAAAGCTAAGGCCAAAATTGACGTCGACAAATTTTATCCTCTTGATAAAGCTATCAAACTGGTACAAGAAACCTCACTCTCTCAATTTGACGGCAAAATTGAAGCTCACATCAACACTTCTTTAGAACCCGGCAAAATCGGTGACATTAGCTTCCCCTATCTCAAAGCCGAATCCAAAAAAGTAGTTATCGCCACTGACTCAATTATCAAAGATATTCAAGACGGCAAAATTAATTTTGATATTCTCATTGCCACTCCTCAAATTATGCCAAAAATTTTGCCTCTGGCAAAAATTTTAGGACCAAAAGGTCTTATGCCCAATCCTAAAAATGGCACCTTAACCGATAAGCCGGAAATTGCTCTCAAAAAATTGTCTGCTGCTGCCACTCCTTTACAAACAGAGAAAAAAAGCTCTCTCATTCACATCCTTGTTGGTCAAGTTTCTCAAAACGAAAAGGAATTAATCGCCAACGTCAAAGAGCTAATAAAAGCTATCAACCCCCTCAAAATCAAAAAACTGGTTCTCTGTGCCACCATGGGCCCTGCTATCAAAATATCCCTCCAATAAGATAAAATAAACTGTGAAAGCAAAACTTTCTTTATTTTTTCTCTCTTATCTTCGTTTCTTTGCCCGCCTTCAACTTGCCAAAATAAAATTTATCCTCCGTCTTCAAAACAAAAAAATAGATATTATCGGAGTTACCGGTTCTGCCGGCAAAAGCTCAACTGTTCGTGCCATCTTCACTGTCCTTTCTCCTCATTTTGCTACCAAAAACACCTCCGAATCTAATTCTGAATCCGGTATCCCTCTAAACATTCTTGGTTTGTCAATCAAAAATTACTCTCCCTTCAATTGGATTTTTATCTTCTTTGCCGTTCCTTTCAGTTTAATCTTAAATTGGAAAATTTACCAAATCTATATTGTTGAAATGGGCATTGACTCCCCCAACCCCCCCAAAAACATGGATTATCTTTTAAGTATTATTCGCCCCAACATTGCTATTTTTCTCAACGTTAATCCCGTTCACGCCCAATTTTTTTCTTCTCTTGATCAAATCGCTCAAGAAAAAGCCAAACTTATCAATTCCTTACCTCAAACCGGATTCGCTTTTATAAACCTCTCCGATCCCCTAATCCAAAAATATGTCAAAACAAAAGCCAAAATTATTCCCATCAAAAACCAATCTTTCAAACCAAAAAAGAGATTTCCACCCATCTATCAAATTTCTTTTAATACCGCCCTTCAAATTGCTTCTCTTTTTAAAATTTCATCTACTCAAGCCATCCGCTCTCTAAATCTTCATTTTAACCTTCCTCCCAGTCGCTCAACCATATTTTCCGGCCTCAAAAACACTACCCTCATCGACTCTTCCTACAATTCTTCTCCCACTGCCTGTCTGGCCATGCTTGATTTTCTCTCCACCTTTCCTTCTCCTCGTCTTGCTGTTTTGGGTGATATGCGTGAACTAGGAAAATCTTCGTCTCTTTCACATCGTCAAATCTATCAAAACGCCCTTAAGGCCTCAGATACTATCATTTCTGTCGGACCAGAAACTAAAAAATATTTTGGACCAAAGGCTATAAAGTTTGATTTTTGGTGGCAAGCCTATAACTATCTTCAAAAAAATCTCCCTCCAAAATCAACTCTCCTTATAAAAGGCTCCCAAAACACTATTTATCTCGAAGAATTAATCAAACCCTTACTCAAAAATCCAACTGACTCCCACAAACTCTGCCGTCAATCCCCCTACTGGCTCAAAACCAAACAAGACTTTCGACTTGCAACTTGTGACTTTTGACTTAATTACTTAAACTCCTTCTCTTTCTTCATCTGCTTCTCTATCAACTCCCTCAAAAACACCGATCGGGGAATCATTTTGTGTTGTGCTACCCAGTCTAAATAAGTCAAAATCGCCGGACTGACAAAAAAATTAAATCTCACATCTACCATCGATTTAGCTTTTTTCATCGCTCCCTTCAATATCTCTTCTATCGTCTCTTCTTTGTATTTAACCACCTGTAATTTTGAATTGTTTATACCTGACACAAAATAAGACTCTTCTCCTTCTTTACACAAAGCCACCACCGGCTTGTTCAGTTCCAAAGCCTTACCAATGACATAACCTAAAGTCATGCTGTGTCCTGACACTTCTACTACCACCACTTCACTTTTTCTGATATATCCCATCCATTTTTTAAATCTATCTGTTCTTTCTGTTTTTTTTACTTCATAAAATTCTTTAACCCCAAACTTAGCCAATTTCTTAACCAAATCATCTATCATTTTATTATCCCTGGCTAAATACTCATAAATTTTCCCAAAAACTGCCGGCCTCTCTTCTATCGAACGGGGGGATGCTAAAAAATATACCTTCATTAACTTCCTATTATAACAAAACTTTTACTCAAACTCCCGCAAAAAGAACTTAGCATCCAGTTTCACTATCTCTTCCCAATTCCGACTTAAATTATGGTCATCTCCCTTCCATTGATACAATTTGATAGTTTTATTCCTTTTTATCAGTTCTCTTTCCACCTCCTTTTGCCACTCCATCTTACACCAATAATCAGCCGTCCCCTGATGAATTATCAGGGGAAAATTAACCCAATCATAATAATTTTCAAAAGCATAACGCCTGATATCATAATGTTTCTCAAAATCAGAAATAGCCTCTTTTACTGCTTTACCTCCATCGTCTAAATCATCCACCGTCTCCAACACACTTGCCGGAAAAGGATTAGTCATCGGCGCCCACAACACCATTGGTATCCTCTCTCCCAAAATTTCCCCCACTGATAAGGCAATCTGACCTCCATTACTATGCGCCCAAATACCAATTTTTTTATCATCTACAAAATCCAATGCCTTTACACTGGCAATCAAATCTAAAACCGCCGGTACTTTTTCAAATCTAGCCTCCAACATATCCAAAGACTCACCGTCACTACCTCCAAAGCCCAAAAAATCAAGGCTGACTGTCACCAAACCTGCCTTTGCTAACTCATCAGCCACCCGCCAACTACCCGACCCCGTATAATACCCCTCCTTATCCGCATACCCCCGAATCATTATAATTGCAGCCATTTTATTACTCCTTGTTGTCATTGGAATACTAATCATCCCCGTTATTCTTTTTCCTCCACTCTCAAAACTAAAACTTTCACTTTTAAAATTAATCGGCTTCTCCTTTCTCCTCAACTCCACCCCTTCCAAATTTGCCCCCATTATCATTTCACTTACCACTCCTCCTCTTTGTCTCAAACTATCAAAATCGTATTTCTCCAATACTCCAATCAATGGTTTTTTTTCTCTCCCTCCCGGACTCTTCACCTGCCATTGCCACCAATAAACCCCCCATCCCACCCCTCCCAAAACCAAAATCATAATTATCCAAAAAAACAATCTTCTCATTTCTTAATTTTAACTTATCTGATATACTTCCCCTTAGACCAAAGACAGTGGGCAGTAGTCAAAAAACTACAGAAGTCCTACCGAGGTTATCTATTAGATAATTCCCGCTTTGGCGGGATTTTTTTATGCCAAATCAAACTAAAATCGACCAAGTCGAAGACATCAGTAAAAAATTAGA
>Ga0066639_10005777_pt1 | contig 10366 bp, 5 predicted proteins | sample CryGeyCG2114_010_2_FD_59504 | JGI IMG/M metagenome (GOLD analysis project Ga0066639, IMG submission 59504) | Groundwater microbial communities from aquifer - Crystal Geyser CG10_big_fil_rev_8/21/14_0.10 | ecosystem: Environmental > Aquatic > Deep subsurface > Groundwater | place: USA: Utah... | reverse complement strand
ACGCCTTACAGTAAGCGGATGTACTTTTAAGATAAAGGCAACTTGATTAACGCTGAGCAGATTATTCATTTTTTTTAGATTAGAAAATTTATATTTATTTTAATTTTAAAATTTTAAATTTAAAATCCCCTCAAGAATTGGTATATGCAATTTATAACAATAGTATACAATTTTATGCAAAGTTTGTCAAGAGTTGACTATATAGTAATTATATATACATACTAGATATACTTATAAACCACATAAGAAAGCATGAAAAAATTTATTCTCATCACAATGTTTACTGTCGGGCTGATAATTTTCGGTTCAATTTTTTTAAACCAAAAAACACATGCTGTCGCAGGGATAAACCGCCAGATTAATTTTCAGGGGAAATTAGTTGATAATCCGACCGGAGTAAATGTCGCCGACGTTTCTTATACGGTTATTTTTACAATTTATGATAATTCAAGCGGAGGAACAGCTCTTTGGACAGAGACTCAGTCGGTTACAACTGCAGACGGGATATTCAGAGTTGCTCTTGGATCCGTTACTTCATTTCCTGCGAATTTTAACTTCAATTGGGATGGATTATATCTTGGGATGAAAGTAAATTCAGATGACGAAATGACTCCAAGAGTCCAGCTTGCCGCAGTTCCATATGCATTCAATGCGGAGAAGGTTTCAGGACTTACAGTTCAGGATACAAGCGGAAATGCCTCAACTTCAGGAACTTTTAAAATGGCAAATGCTAAAACTTTTACGGTAAATAACACGCTTGGACTTTCTGGGACTGATGGAAAAACTCTTACATTCAATAATTCTATAACTCTTGCGGGTACAGATGCAAAGACATTAAACATCGGAGCAAATAATCTTACGTTTGATACTTCGGCAGGAGATAGTACGCTTGTTCTTCCGACATCCGGAACAGTTTGCGTAAACACAAACAACTGTGGTTATACAACAGGTACCAATTGGTGGACAACCTCAGCTGATAATAAAGCACTTACTCCCATCAACTCCACGATGGATCTTCTTGTCGGAGGAACCACCACAGCTTCTGCCAAGTTTGCAGTGCTTAACATGGATTCCAATTCAACAGGAACTCCTACAGCATCAGTTTCAGCAGGAACAAATGGTGGGGCATATCTAACAGCTACAGGTAATCTTCAGACTACGGCATTTCAAGCTCTCTCCTTAGGAGGAGCAACTACAGGAGATATATTCTTTACACCCAAGAACATCCAATCCCTATATCTTTCAGGAATAGGAGGCAGAATAGGAGTTGGTACTCAAATAGCTCCGAAAGGTTTGCTAGATATTTCCGGAGATGCGGGGAACAATGCAACTCTCATAGTTAACAATTCTACAGCGAATGGAGATATCTTTGCTGCTTCTTCATCCGGTACAACTCAGTTCAGAATTACAAACAATGGATATGCCTCTGCCTCTGCAGGATTTACTATAAATGGCGCAGGAAATCTTCAGACTACCAATAATAACACACTTACAATCGGAGGAGATACGACAGGAGAACTCATCCTCAAATCCAGAAATGCCACAGTCTTTAAAAATCCAACTTCAGGAACAGGGCAGAGCACATTTGTAGGAGAGCTTACAGGCTCGTCTGCCTCTTTAGGAAATGCGGTTTACGCCACTGCTTTAGGCTACGGCGCCATCCGCAATAACACCACAGGTAGCTACAATACTGCAGTGGGTTACGAAGCCCTACTCTCCAACACCGCTGGACATTTCAATACTGCCGTTGGGTTGCAATCCCTCTTCTTAAACACAGGGAGCGGTAACACCACTCAGGGTTTACAATCCCTCTTCTCAAACACCACAGGTAGCTACAATACCGCCCTAGGCTACCAAGCAGGTAAAACCTCTGTAGTAGGTAATGCCAATACTATAGGTACTTACAATACATTTTTGGGATATAATTCGGGACCTGGCGGAACAAACTGGCTCACCAATGCGACAGCAATTGGCAGTTACGCAACAGTTACTTGTCCTAATTGTTTAGTCTTAGGAAGTATTGATGGAATAAACGCAGCAACTGCAAGTGCAAGGGTTGGTATTGGTATTGCTTCACCTCTTGGAGTATTGGATATTGCGGGTGGAAACTGGGGAGGGAATGCTGCTCTTATAGTAAACCAGACCGGCGCAACGGCAAATGATATCTTTACAGCCTCAGCAAGCGGAATTACCAAATTCAGAATTACCAATGATGGTACTGCATCAAGCTCTGCAGGATTTACCATAAATGGCGCAGGTAATCTTCAGACCACCAATGCTCAGACTCTAACTCTAGGAGGAGATACAACGGGTAATATTGTAATTGATTCGGGAAGTTCACAGATTACTCTTTCTGACAATACAACAATTTCAGGAACCCTGGACGGACTAACAGGACTTACTCTTACATCAGGATCTATTACTTTGGGAGGATCAACGGGAACAGGAAATTGTTTGACCGGAGGAGCAACTGCTTCCTGGGGAAGTTGTGGAGGGGGGGGATCTTCAAATTGGACACTTGATACTACAAATGGAGTATTAAGGCCAAATAATAATACCCTTGATTTTTTCATCGGCGGAACTGCTTCATCTGCGGCTCAATTTGCAGTTCTTGGAGTTGTGGCCGGAAGTTCTCCTGTGGCATCTCTTTCGGCAACAACCGGATCAAATATCGGACAAGGTTTATCATTTACTTCATCCAATGCGACGATTCAGTCTCTTATTAAAGGGACTTTAACTATTGGAGGGGATACAACAGGATCTATACGATTTATACCCGGAGCTCTTTCAAGTTCTTCATTGTTTCTGAAAAATAATGGGGATATTGGTATTGGACCCAATAATACTAATCCTCTCGCATCGTTTGATGTCAGAGTAAATACCGCAAATGCCGGAGGTACAATTGCGGTTGCTTCCGTATCCGGTAAAACTTCTTTTGCGGGACTTGTGGTTGATAATTCAGGAGTAGGGGATATCTTTACAGCTTCTTCTGGACTTACTAGATTTGTGGTAAAACAAAGCGGAGTTGTGCAGATAGGGAATAGCACAAACGGACTGACTTTTGATTATATCAATGGAGGTCCAACATATAGCGGAAGTGCAAGGCCGTCAAAGCAAATTGTACTTTCGCCTGAATATGCGGGGGCTATACTGACCGCATCGGCTTCTGCTACGACCGATGGATCTATGACGTCGGATGCATCCGCATCTGCTACACTTTCCAACTTTAGAACTTACTACGAGTGGAGCTCTGCTCAAGCTATTTTGCAGGATTATACAGTCGCGGTTAGGGTAACTTTGCCTCAGGATTTTTCAGATTGGAATACCACAGCCGGTAATGCAATGCATATAAACTTTAATACAGCATCTACAGTTGTTGCGACCAATAGGCTTGATGCCCTTATCTACAACACCGATTCATCTTTGACAAAGCCCGGCAATCCGGTTGTTTATCAACAAGCACAGGTTTCTGCAACCGAAAAAACATGGAAAACCTTAGATATAGACAGGGCAGACTTGATAGATAACGCAGAGGCATTAGATACTGCGGGGGAGACAATGATAATTTATCTTAAGATGTATAGTTCCGGTACTTACAACTATACGCAGGTAGGAGATATAGTTCTGAATTATTTGTCAAAATTTTAATGATATGAATCATGAATTATGAATAACGGGAAGATAAAGTCGTTTACAGACTTGAATGCGTGGAAAGAAGCACATGTATTAGTTCTAAAGATATACGAATTGACAAAGAATTTTCCAAAAGAAGAACAATTTGGATTAACAAATCAATTAAGAAGAGCAGTAGTATCTATAACATCAAATATTGCGGAAGGCTTTAGCAGAAGTTCATATAAAGAAAAATCACAATTTTATTCAATAGCGCTAGGGTCACTAACAGAAGTTCAAAACCAACTTATTATTGCAAGAGATTTGGGCTATATAACTACTAAAGAATTTTCGGAATTAGCAGATAAAACAATCACAGTAAGCAAGCTTTTAAATGGACTTATTAAAAAATCGAAAACCATGATTCATAATTCATAATTCGTAATTCACTCAATATGAACCTAAAAAAACTTATTATTTTTCTATTAATATTAACTTCACAATTTAGCAGTGTTTCTAGTTCTGCTTTTGCGCAGGAAATTTCTCCTACTACAACAACAGAACCGTTGGCTCCAGTTAATTTAGATACGTCTACTCCAACCCTATCCGAGGAACCAACTCCAACCGGTTTATCTACTATAGCGAGTTCAGAACTTTTGTCTCCAGTTCCCGATAATGTTTTCGAAAACATTAACTCCCAAACTTCGAGCTTAACTCTTACAACAACAAACGGGCAAGATTCACAATCTTCCGCTGCATTTAGTCATCCTGTGAAGGTTCATCAGCTCTACAAAAAAAATTTTAAAGGCGACGAAAAAGTAACGATTACCGTTGAGAATACAACCGTTTCAGATTTAACAGTTTCGCTTTTTGATGTTGACGGAAATAATGTCGGAGTAAAATATGAGCAAGTTAACAGCGAAAGCCCTGCAGTTATAAGACTCATTCCTCCAAGCCAATTTAAAGCGGGAAGATATAGGCTTGTTATTACAGATGCAACAGGTACGCAAACAACGCAGGATTTTACTTGGGGAGTTTTGGCAATTAACCCCAATAAATCAGTTTATGCTCCAAACGAAACTGCCAATATTGCCATGGCAGTTTTGGATGAAACAGGGGAGATGGTTTGCGATGCCAATGTGGAATTAAGAATTACGAATCAAGAATTAGGAATAAACGATACTCTATCTACTTCAAACGGAAAAATAAAAGTAAATAGCGAGTGTAATTTCAAAGACTTTACTTTAACGCCGGATTATCAAGCTTTTTATCAGGTTGGAGGAGCAGGAAATTACAGATTAACTCTAACCGCAAAAACAAAAAACGGCACTTATTCGGAAGATGATTTTTTCAATGTAGATAATAACGCTCCTTTTGATGTAGAAAGAATTAATGCAACACGCTTGTATCCTCCCTTAACATATCCTTCGGTTTTTAACATAACTGCAAATCAGGATTTTCAAGGCACAATAACGGAAAAAGTCCCCGATGCTTTTGCAGTATCTCAATTGGGTGATGGGACAGATCCCTTTGATGTTGCATCAAATTCTGCTGATTTTGATAATATAACTTCCGATGCTTCCTCATCGGCAATTCCAAATTTATCGCTTCCGTTTGACGGAAACTACGCAATATCTCAAAAATTCGGGCAGGAATTAAGAGATCCAATAGAGGGTAAAAAATACGCTGACTTTGGTTTAATAGGGCACGACGGAGTAGATTTTGATTTGCCGATTGGCACTCCTGTTTTGGCAGCAGATACAGGAGAAGTTATTATGGCTGATGAAAACGGACCATACGGGACAACAGTTGTTATTCAGCATAGTTGGGGAAGAAGCTATTACGGGCATTTAAGTTTTATGACAGCACAGCTTGGACAGACAATATTAAGAGGACATCCTATGGGTATGTCCGGGAATACAGGACTTTCAACGGGTCCGCATTTGCATTTTGGTATAAAGCCAACCCAAAATAATCTAAATAATGGTTACTACGGCAAAATAAACCCGCTTCCGTATTTAGGTCTTGAAGGTTTTAACGGTCCAAACAGCAATGTTTTTTATTCAACTGCTTCGAGCTATAATTATGGGGAAAAATTGTTAACTTGGGATGTAAACTTGAAAAAAGGGGATAAAATAAAGCTTGGATATAATTATAAAGCTCCTAATATATCCCCCCAGTTTTATTTATTAGGGCCTTTAGAATTTCGGGCAAGCGAATCATCCGCTTTGGTTTTTCAGGAAACAAGGCAATGGCAGCTGGCTGTTGATGCTGATGGTTCGGGTACAAATATAGTAAGTCCGACAACAGGAACGATATCAACAACCGGAAACACCTACACTTTTACCTTTACAGCGGCAGAAACTATGAGTTCCGGAGGGATACAAATAACAGTTCCATCCGGCTGGACTGCTCCTCAGACCACAACTGCAGGCTCTGCAGGATATACGACTGTCAGCTCAACCGGAATAACTGGAAAAGTGGAAGATACTATGGATTCGTCAACCGGATGGTCTCCTGGCACAGCATGTCTAGTAATGGATCCTATTGCAGATAGTACCATAAAACAGGAAGGAACAGGATCTATTAAATGTGCGAATGGAGATGAAAGTAAGAATGATGTATGGTATAAAAATATTTCTTCTGAAGATTGGTCTTCTTATACTACCGTTGGATTCTGGCTTAGGGCGAGCGGGACAATTGCTACTAACGGTAATCCATTTCGATTTCAATATGATGATACTGCTAATTTGGCGAGTGCTCTTGAGAGTATTACCATTGGAATAACTAGCGCTGATACCTGGGAATACAAAACTTTAACTCTTGGCGCGACCACAAGAACTGCTGTGATAAGCTATGGATTTAATATAAATAGCAATGTAGCTCTTGATAGTATTAACGTCTGGTCCGATTATTTCCTCTTGGGGCCAAGCACTCCTGTTGTAACCGGAACGGGACCCTGGAATATAGATGTTATCGGACTTTCGATTGCAAACGGGAATACTATTACGGTTACTTATGGATCGGGAGGCGGAGCAAGCGGAGTGACTAACTCGTCTTCGACAGGAGTACATACATTTACAACTAAGTCTCGTACAGCAGTAACCGGGACACTTACAAATATCGCATCAAGTCCCACTGTCACGCTTTCTTCCGGTACGACCAATGATCAACTCATGCGGCACGGTAAGTGGTTTAATAGTGGCGCAGAACAACCATTTACTTTTTGATCCAACGAAAAACTTTAAAATTATGTAACATCAAAAATCTTTATGATTTAAAATAAATGAATTATTTGAACATATTTTATTTCCACTAATTATTTACCTCTTTTTGTAGTTTAATTTTTATTTTCTTGACAAACATTCATCTTTTCATCTATTCTAATATAGATGTTAATTGGCATTAATGAAAAAACTACTTAATAAAAATTATATCGTAAGAGTAATCTTTCTTTTGGCAGTAATTGTATCCTTGGTTATTGGAATTTTCTATTTTCTGCAGTACCAAAAGACTCAAAAACTTTTGAAAAATCCTACACAAACTACTCAGACTGAAGCGGAATCATTAATCAATAAAGTCGGGCAGATTATTGAACTTCCAAAAGATGAACCGCCCACAATTGCTACGGTTTCTGATATAAATAAATTGAAAGATCAGGCATTTTTTGCCAGAGCCCAAAATGGCTTCAAGGTACTAATTTATTCAAAAGCAAAAAAAGCAATTTTGTATGATCCGACTGCTCATAAGATTATCGAGGTGGCAACTTTAAATATGAACCAGCCAGATGTAGCGCAAACGACACCAATGCCAATATCGCCATCGATATCACCACCGACAACAACTATAACAGCACCAACTTTGATCTTAACTCCAATTCCTGTGCAGTAACATTAATAGATAAAAATTATACCTCCTGCGGTTTATGTCTTAGATGAAGTATCCAGAGTATAAGATTAAATACAGAAATTACCAAAAAGGGCAAAGTCTTCGCAAGTCCGAATGTGGTTAAAAATAAAATTTCAAAAATAAGCGTTGTCATCATAAATACTTCAAAAAATACACCAAAAGCAGAGGCGAGAGTATGAGCAAATTTTTCTTTAAAATTTGTTACGGCATCATCTTTTTGAAGCGTGATTTTGAATTTGAGATAGTCTTTTTCTTCGTAAGGCACAAGCGGTGTAGTCTTAAACCCCTTTTTCATTACCATAATCAGATATTCACTATTACCGCGGGTGAAATAAAATTCCCCATTGCTATTTGTAGTAGTATTTGAAACTATCTCTTCTGAATTTTTATCTGTAAGATATACATTTACAAGACTAATTGGTTTATCATCTTCATTATAAATAACTCCATGAATATACTTTTCATTTCTGACTTTTTTATTCAGAAGATAGTAGAAATAGCTATGAATTGAGGAAATAGGAATAAGATGTTTTCTGGAAAATGAAGCAAGCGTAACCAACGCAAGACTTAGTAAAATTAACATTGCGAGAAGATCAAAGAATCTTATAGATTCCCTTAGACTGCCAGCGTAAAGAACAGTATTGTAAAGAAAAACATCATTGAAGCCTTTCAGATAGTATCCGATCAGCCTAAAGATAGTAATTTTTTCAGGTTCCATATAAATGATAGGGAAATCCGAATTTTCATCCGGACCAATCACAAACTCAACTTGCTGATCTTGATATCTAAGATCAGAAATTTCCACTTTATATTTTGCCTGAGGAAGGACGATATTGATTTTGCCTTTGGAATTTGTAAAGGCAGGATTACCGTTTTCCAAATTCAAAGAAGGAATTTTTTTATAAAGCCTGTTTGCCTGGTTATAAATATAAAAGACAACTTTTGCTCCTTCAATCGGGTTTTTATTTTTTTTGTTAAGAACTGTAAATTTATTAATAATTTTTAAATCTGAAAGTTTTTGTTCAATTATATTGCCATTAATATCATTAATTTGGGCAATAATTTCATAATTTCCAAGCGCAGGACGAGTAGTTAGCGTACCTTCATATGCTCCGGACTCTATTTCTATTGTTTCTATGGTTTCAAGATTTTCGCTTGCTTCAAGAATTTTTTTATTTCTTAAGATTACTTGAATATTCTTTACTAAGGCTCTGTTCTTAAGGAAAAATTTAAATTTAAACATAGTTTTTTTAGGAATTACAAGAAAATTATTCTTTATTATCGGAATATTGACTGATGAGGACTGATTTATCATAGATAGAATTGATTGATTGCTTACCACGATTAAACTGTTTTCATCAATAAAGATTTCAAAAGGCGAAGAGGCAGTCTTGAAAGTGTAAATATCAGAAGTAATTTTATTACCGGATGAATCAACAGCTGTAATCTGAAAATAATATCTCGTATTTGTTTCAAGATCATTTAGGGTGGCTAGAGATGCTTTTGTTAAGCTCGTGTTTATTGATTGATTCAAAGCTGATATTACTTTTCCGTATTTTACGGTTTTTTTGGTTTCTTTGGATGTGGTGATAAAAACAAAAGCAGAAATTTGGGATATCTCTCTTATTTCAATTTTCTGAAATTTTGGTTTTACAATTGGAGATTGAGTTGGGGTTGGAGTAGAAGTGGAAGTTGCTGTCGTAGAAGTTGATGTGGACGCAGGTGTGGGTGTTGATGTAGGTGTGGGTGTAATTGGAGAAGAATAGCTATACGTAAGACTTATAGAATTCTCCGGCGTGCTGGTTCCCGAGGGTTCAAGATGTTCTGAAACGGTAAATCCTACATTGGATGAGCCGGTATAACCAGATGTAGTTTTTAATTTAAAATTAACCGTCTGGTTCAACGTAGATGCAGGAAAAGACGATATCGACCAAGTTATTGTTCTATTGACAGTGTCAATTACAGGTGGAGTTGATCCATAAGCATTGCCGGCTGATCCTGTTACATATTCTAAAATATCAACAGAGGGAGATCCCTGCCCTGAAATTGTGCCTTGTGACCAACTGGCGATAACGGTCAAAGAAGCGGCGTATGTGAGAGATGAGCCATAATTTATTTGAAATTCTATTTCTTCATTTTGATTAAATGTTGTGCCGGAGGTAATTTGAGTAATACTGTCTGTAAAATCATTTGGATCTGCCGGAACAGTTGCGGAGACAATTATCTGATCATTTGAGACAATAGTTAATCCATAATCTGAAGAATCAATTGATGTGTTTACGGAGTTCTTTGTTGTAATGTTTCCTGTCTTATCTCCGGTCGCTCCGGTAGTAGAGGAGGAAGCAGTGAAATTAAAACAATAAAGAGCGCTTGCGCTAGTTAAATCACCGCCTGAAAAAGTTACAATTTGACCGGAAACCGAATTAGCATTTGTTCCAATATCTGGCCAGGCAGTTGCTCCTGATGGCAGATTTGCTGTAGACGTGGACCAGTTAGATGTATCTGAGTTAAGTGTAAAATCAGAAGGGAAAGTTATTGAAATTTTTGCTTCAGTCCCGGCGCCCGCAGTAGAAGGCTTAGCGCAAACTAATCCCGAAAGAGCAGTATTGGTTTTAGCCCTATCAAGACGAAGATATGTTTGGGAAAACTCTGTTGCATTTGCATTTGAGGCAAAAAATAATAATATAAATAAAAAAAGAGTAATTAAAGATAAGGCAGTTAGTTTTTTCATTTCTTATGATATTTAAATCATAGGATATTTGAGGTAAATCAGCAAGTAATTAGAGGGGGGGTGTACGATAAATAGTGTGGCAAGAATCCGCCTTGTTTCGGGCACAAAAAAGTG
>Ga0066639_10005775_pt1 | contig 10367 bp, 4 predicted proteins | sample CryGeyCG2114_010_2_FD_59504 | JGI IMG/M metagenome (GOLD analysis project Ga0066639, IMG submission 59504) | Groundwater microbial communities from aquifer - Crystal Geyser CG10_big_fil_rev_8/21/14_0.10 | ecosystem: Environmental > Aquatic > Deep subsurface > Groundwater | place: USA: Utah... | reverse complement strand
TACCTACCGCCACTAAGCTATTATCTATCCCTTCCCATATTCCCGAAGCGGCACTTCCGGCGTCCTCCTGCACTCCCAGAACTTTTGATTTACTATTCGCTATTTTCTGAGAAGTAAAATTATGAGCGTGCTCAACAGCGCTGGCCAGAGTATTTAAAATTGCCGTACCGGTTCTTTTTTGGTAGCTGGCAAATAAATTTAAACCGTTATTACTTTTCTCTTTGACCGCTAAAGAAAGATTTTTTTGTTTTTGGGCTGTCTGATTTATAAAGCTAAAAATTCTCTTAGAAATTTTTTCCTCATCTTTTCCTTCGCTTGCGCCCGCTACCTGCCCGAAATTAGATCTTACTAAATAATTTTTATTTATCTCTAATTTATTAGCGCCTTGACTGATAAAATCATTAGTTAAGCCTACGCCTGCGTTAAGAGCATACTTTATCGGCGTTGGAATAATTTTTGTCGGCGCGCTAAAAGTTTGTTTTACCGCTAAGGCCAAGTCGCCGGAAAAATTATTAAGATTATTTAAAAACTCGGTTGCTGTATTTTCAATTATGTCTAAAACATAACCTTGCCTTGTTTTAGCTTTTTTCTCTAAGCGAGATATGCCTTGTTCCATAAACGACCCAAAGCTCTCAGAACCAATAATGGTCCTTGCGCCTGCTTTTTTAACCTGTGTGCTTAAATCGCCTGCGTCACTATTAAAAGTTTCGTCTATTTTATTTATCGTTTGCTCAGCTTGATTAGTTGTTACCAGTACTGCGTTTTTTGAAGTTTGCTTTATCGCCTCTCCGCCCTTAGCTATTGCCTGTACGGTATTGGCAGCCACTTTCTGAAATCCTTTTTCCGCTCTCAAAGCATATGTCGGTGAAAGCCAGAATAAGCAAGAAAAAGATATAGTCGTTAAAATTAAAAAGCTCGCCATCACAGTCTGCAGTTTATGGCGGGCAAAATTAGTTAAATGCCTTTTTGACAAGGCGTAAGAATTGCTGTTGAAAGGACTGATGATATTAACTGCTTTAGCGATTCCTTTCTCAGTTCTTCCAGCATTAGTTAATTCCTTTTTTACCTCTCTTTGAACAGCTTTTTTTTCTATCTTTGTAATATAGTTAGTTACGTCTACTATTCTAACCTTCCAATTACGCCCGAATTTTTTAGCGCCAATTTTATTATTGCGCGCTAAAAGAGAGAGATAATCCTGACTGAATTTAGTATACTTGGCCGCGTCAGCTAAAGAAATATATTCATACTTGTCCTCCGAAGCCTCGGCGAAGGAGGGCGTATCTCCGGAAAATTCAAAACTTTGATCCAATGAAATATCATTTGTATCAAATACATCTCCAGTCTTTTCACTGTTTAGCTTTGTTTCTTTTGGTTCTCCTTTATGCATGGGGAGTTTTACTTATATTTTAGTATCGGATAGATTCTTTAAACTATTTTAATTATAACATTTTTTGGTAGTTTACGCCAAATAAATAACAAGCTAAAATTAATCTATCCGATACTACCCGTAGCAATAATATAACACTAGTTTTATTGGCGATTCTTTAAAAATTAACTTAATTTTAAATAATATTAACGTAAACTAAAAACTTTAATATTTAAACTAATATAATTGTCCCCATATTACTTTTATAATATATAAATTTATTTTAAGTTTTCCACAAAGTTATCTGATATAAAAAGGTACTCAGCAAGCACCAGATCGACAAGCACGGGGTCCTCCGCAGAGTACCGGGTGCTTTTATAATGCCAATTAATTTTTCATCTTGAGCAGTCTGTCTTGAAATCCAATTCCCTTAAAGGGAATTGGATTTCTTAATTTTTACCTTCTGCACTCTTTAACTTTTTTTAGATATCCCGTTCTCTTTATTTTGTTGTAATAACAAATGGAACTGATCGGAGTTTAAACAATACGCTATAATATTTACTAAAGAATTTTCAGGATTAAAATATGACCCAGTCCTCCGCAGAGGACTGGGTCCTTTAAAATTATACATAAACACCAACAAGTTGTTTCCGATTAAACTCCCGCATGCTCTCTATACCCCCCCCCATAATCCCACCTATCTAAAAACACCTGGCGCTTATCCACGCCACGATTAAAAACGTGATAATAATATAGATTGTTGAAAGCAATTTTACAAGACATAAATTTATATTTATTAATTATAATATACTTCCCCTCTCTTATTTTAGCAAAAAATTTATATCGGATTGCATAATTTATAAAACAACAATAAACATAAAATCAAAAATTATTAGTAAAAAATAATACAGAGAGGATACAAAAAATAATAAAAAATAATAAAAAAATATTTTCATTATTTATCATCCCTGAGCTATCTAAAAACTTCGCCTTATGCGTCCCTACTGAACATTGCTTGAATGATTTTATACCCTAATATATTTTTATATAATTTTTATATATTTATAGTTTTTTATAGTATCGGATAAATTTTTTATATCTAAATACCTGTGCGCCATCCAATACGGCGCGCTAGCAATTTAATCTTAACTAGTGTTTTACCGTCTGCAAAGACCAGGCAATACAAAATGACAACTAGCATACTTAGGCTACAGCTTAATAAATATGCTAATTACCAATCCGCGTATAGTTGTATAATCTATTTACAGATGTTAGACCTAAAACCCAGCTCTTTGCAGGAGCATGGAACTTATAAATACTAAAAAATAAAATTAAAAATCGAACTATATTTATTAATTCAGACTCTTTTTTAAATTTCTCTCGTTTAAATATGTTTCTATTATATTTAACAAAAACGCGTACTAATATTAGCTAAAAATTTATATCGGATTGTAAATATTTTAAAAATTAATTTTTCGTTGTCATTTCGACAAACCCGTAGCGATAGCGGAGGGTGAGGAGAAATCTATAATATGTTATAGATTTCTCTCCGCCAGCTGGCGGATTCGAAATGACAAAAAGAGAATTGTTATAAATTTGGTAATTAAAAATTATTTGCAAACCTGCCTGCCCGGTAGGCAGATTGAAAATTAAAAATTGAAAATTCATATATTAGCGTATCGGATAGATTTTATTTTGTATAATTTATATATATTTAACAATATTTAGTAATATTAACCTAAATTATAAAAAGCCGTGTTATACGGCTTTTTATTTAATATTAGCTTAAATTTTATATCGGATAGATTTTTTTATAGTTTTAAGAGCGTTTTTAACTTATTTTCATTAATATTTTCGCCGATAATGGCTAAATTCAAATTTGTGTTATTAAAAATATTGTTTGCCACTCTCTTTAAGTCGTCGGCTTTAATATTATCTATAATGTTAAAATAATCTTTTGGGCTTAATATTTTTTGATTTATAATTTCTTGCTTTACATACCAATTCGCTACTTCAGCTGATGACTCTAGCTGTAGAACAGTCTTTCCTTCTATATAGTCCTTTGCTTTTTGTAGTTCATGAGCCTTAACTATTTGGGTCTTAATCTTTTTGTATTCGCCTAAAATTGATTTTATCGCCAATTCTATTTTATCATACGACGTGCCTATTACTGTAGTTAAGTAGCCACCGTCATTATATCCCTCTGTTTGTGTATGTACTTGATACGCCAATCCATTCTTCTCCCTGACAGCCATAAACAACCGAGAGCTCATTGAACCCCCTAAAATGATCCCTAATAATTTGGCTGCGTAGTAATCTTCATTGTGGTAGCTGTAAGCCCTTACTCCTAAGGACAAACTTACCTGATTAACTTTTTGTTTTTTTATTCTTATGTTTGGAGTTGTTTGTACGGCTTTATGTTCAACCGCTTTATTTTTTTCTCCGGCTTTATTTTTAGAAAATACTTTTTTAACAAATTCTAAATCTGACTTCTTGTAATCCCCCGCTATCCCAACTACTACATCATTTCCTTGATATTGAGAATTTAAATATTTTATAAAATCCGCGCGCTTAAAATTCTTAATATTTTCTTTTGTGCCGATAGTATCCCAACCAGCCGGAGTATCCCCATATAAACATTCTTCAAATAAATCATCAATATGGATAAAAGGATTATTCTCATACATATTTACCTCTTCTATAATAACTCCTTTTTCTTTCTCAATTTCACGCGCGTTAAATTTTGAATTTTGCAAAATATCGCCGATAACGTCAATGGCCGTTTTCGCGTTTTGACTTCCAACTTTCGCGTAATACCCAGTATACTCTTTACCGGTAAAAGCGTTATACTCGCCTCCTACCCTATCTAGTTCAGCGGAAATCGATAAAGTATTGGGGCGTTTGGCAGTTCCTTTAAAAAACATATGCTCTAAAAAATGAGAGATACCATTATTTTTTTTATCCTCATACCGCGAACCGGTCGCCACCATAACTAAAATAGTAAAAGTATGCGTAGCAGACATAGGAATTGATATTAAGCGAACGCCGTTAGTTAGGGTTTGTTTTTTATACATAAATATTGATTAAATTTCAAAGTTCAAATGTCAATTCAAATCCAAAATCAAAATATTAAATACGACGGCGTCAAAATTTGGCATTTGAATTTTGGATTTGATTTGGAACAATTTTGATTTTGATATAATTTGAGATAATTATTTAAAAATAAATTACCAACTCCCACTACTCCCTCCTCCACCCGAAAATCCCCCTCCAAACCCTCCAAAACCGCCGGAAGAGCCACCGCGTCCACCACCAAAACCACCCATACCGCCCATCCACCAAGGCGGATTTTTACCGCCAACTTTAGCTTTTTTATAATTTTTGGAAACAATATAGTCAAAAATTAAACCAAAAATACCTAAACCAACAATAGAGCTAACGCCAATCCATAGCCATCCCCAAATCAACCCTAGTACAACTCCTGCCACACCTCCGATAATACCGCCAACCCACCATGATTTGGAACGACCTAAAATTGCCGAAAGCCACATAAAACCAAACATCACAATCCAAAAAATAAACTCCCAATTCCAGGCATTGCCTTGACTGCCTTTGCTCGCCGAAGTCTCAGAGGAGGATGGTACGTATTCACCTTTAGTTGCGTCAATTATTTTATCAACTGCTAAATCAATTCCCATACCATAATTTTCTGCCTGAAAATGAGGTTTCATTTCATTATTAATTATCCAATTTGACTGCGCGTCAGTCAATGTGCCTTCAAGGCCATAACCAACCTCTATGCGCATCTTTCTGTCCTCAACCGCGACCAAAACCAAGACACCATTGTCTTTATCAGTCTTACCGATTCCCCATTCTTTAAATAATTTCTCAGAGAAATTTTCAATATAATCATCGTAAAGATTTTTTATCGTAACTATAGAAATTTCATTACTAGTTTCTTTTTCAAACTCAATTAACTTATTTTCCATTTGAGCTTGTAGACTGTCTTCAATAACATTTGCGTAATCATTAACAAACCCCGTTGGAGTGCCGGGGTTGTAGTAGGCGCTTGCTGGCAGAACTATTATTAAAAATAATATGATTGTTATAATTGTTTTTCTCATATATTTAAACGCTGATTAAGACGGATAAATTACTGATAATAACGGATCACGAATGCTATTTTGCCTGATTTAATTTAACAATAAAAGGTTTGCGGTTATTTGTATATATCAATCTCCTAATATCTAGTTTGGGCGTATTAAAATTAACTAAATAGGCTATTTCATAAATACTACATCTTAAATATGATAGTTGCTGGTTAATATCATCTTGCCTGGTAAAACTACTAGCTTTTATTTCCACAACAACTCTATCCTCTATAACAAAATCAGGAATATAAGTTCCTAATTTTTTCCGGTCTCTAAAGAATAAATATTTATCCTCTGCTGTTCTATAAATTTTAACCCCGCTTTAGCAAAACTCTCTGCCAACGCTTTCTGATAAATACTTTCTTTTAATCCTTTACCATATGCGTTGGAAACATCAAAAAAACATCCCCGTATTTTATATGTTAACTCCTCCTATAATAACATACCTTAATTATACAGATTAACACGGATAGATACGGATAAACACGGAGAACGGATACTCGCCGAAGAAGCATTAGTTAATATCCGTGTTCCGTAAAAATACGTGATAAATCAGTGTTAATCCGTAAAGAAAATAAAATTACAGAATATTAAAATTTAACTTCCGGAGCCACTTCACTTCCACTCGCGGCTTCAAAATAATTCCGTTCGCCATAACCAAACATGCCTGCTATTACGTTAGCCGGGAATCTTTTTACCATTACGTTATATCCACGTACAGAATCATTAAAACGTCCGCGTTCAACAGAGATTCTATTTTCTGTACCTTCTAGTTGTGCCATAAGAGTAGTAACATTGTCCGCTGATTTTAACTGCGGATAATTTTCCATTATTACGAGCAACCTACTTAAAGCTGATTCAACTTCACTCGCCGCGCCCGCTTTTTCATTAACTGTGCTAGCGCCGGCGTATTTAGTACGCGCGTCAGCAATCATGCCAAAAACTTCTTTTTCTTGTCCCATAACACCTTTAACACTCTCAACCAAATTTGGTATTAAATCAAATCGCCTTTGGTATTGACTTTCAACCTGCGCCCACTGGCCGTCTACATTTTCCGATGCTGTGACAAACTTGTTGTAATAACTAAAAAGACCGACAATGATGATTACGGCAAAAATACCGATGATAATTAATGTTTTTTTCATATTTTTTTAAATTGTTTTATTGTTTTATTGTTAAATTGTTACGCAATGGGACTAAGCTACTTTATATCGTTGTGTAACAATTTAACAATAAAACAATTGGACAATCTCGTTATTTAACTAAATTTATTTTCAAAATAAGACTTAAGATCTACAATAGCGACACGCTCTTGTTTCATATCATCTCTATCCCTAACTGTCGCCATACCATCTTCCAGACTATCAAAATCAACTGTCACGCAATAAGGCGTTCCAATCTCATCTTGTCGTCGATATCTTTTTCCCACATTGCCATTATCATCAAACTCGCAAATAAAACTATTTTTTAAGCCATCAAAGATAACTTTGGCTTTTGCAACCAACTCCGGTTTATTTTTTAAAAGTGGAAAAATCGCCACCTGAATTGGAGCTAAATTTTTTGGAAATTTCATGACAACACGCATCCCGTCATTCACTGTTTCTTCATGATAGGCGGATAAAAGCGCTACCAATATACTACGTTCAACGCCAAAAGTCGGCTCAATAACATGTGGAATAAAACGCTGATTTTTTTCCTGATCAAAATATTCCAATTTTTCTTGTGAAAACTTTGAATGTTGTGTCAAGTCAAAATTACCGCGATGCGCCAAACCGAACAACTCTCCAAACCCAAATGGGAAGTTATATTCTATGTCAACCGTTTTTTTTGAATAATGAGATAGCTTTTCTTTGGCATGCTCGCGACGACGTACATTTTTTTTGTCCGCGCCAAGTTCTGCTACAAACTCTTCCTGTAAAACCAACCATTCTTCAAATAAATTTTCCCACTTTGCCTTAGGATTTATAAAATATTCTATTTCCATTTGTTCAAACTCACGCACACGAAAAATAAAATTACCGGTTACAATTTCATTGCGAAATGCTTTGCCAATTTGCGCTACACCAAAAGGAAGTTTAACGCGCATTGAATCCATTATATTTTTAAACTCAATAAAAATAGCGCCGGCGGTTTCAGGACGAAGATAAATATCTTCAGCAATGCCATTCATATTGGTTTTAAACATCATATTAAAGTTTCTAACTTCAGTCCAATCGGATTTTTTGCAATTCGGACACGGCACTTTTTTATCCCTCAAAACTGTAGTCATGGCTTCAAGCTTGCCTTCCAAGTCATCACCGGTTGCCTGCTCTACCAAATGATCGGCGCGAAAACGGCTTTGGCAACTTTTACAATCCACCATAGCATCATTAAATCCGGCTGTATGTCCGCTAGCCTCCCAAAGTTTTGGATGTAAAATTATCGGCCCGTCAATGCCAACAACATCATCGCGATCTTGCACAAACTTTTTCCACCACAATTTTTTAATATTATTTTTTAATTCTGTCCCATACGGTCCGTAGCTCCATGAATTTGCCAATCCCCCGTAAATTTCACTCCCCGGAAAAATAAAACCGCGTCGCTTGCAAAGTGAAACTATCTTTTCCATTAAATCATTTTTATTTTCTTTTTTGGACATAAATATTTTTAATTATTATATTGCTACATTGTTAAATTGCTACGCAGGCGATGTAAATAAATTCCCAAGATAAATCAAAACTATTTACTCTCGTAGCGTAACAATTTAACAATAAGTGAGCGAAGCGAGCGTTAACAATGTGACAATTGCTATAGTTCCCGCAGTCCTTCAACAATATCGATAACAGTTTGATTTCCCGGACTTAATTCCAATACTCGCTCAAATTGCTTTAGAGCGTTTATTTTATCACCTTTTTTCTGATATGCCAAGCCTAAGCTATAAATTGCGTTAGCGTATTCCGGTCGCATTAAAATAGCCTGATTAAACCTTTCAATCGCTTTATCAATATTATTTTGATTGTAATACAAACGTCCACTCTCATAAATCACTTCCACACTAGGTTGTTTATTTATTACATCCTCTAAAATTATCAATGCTTTATCCGGTTGCCCCAGTCGGTCGTAAGTTTTAGCCAACCCGACATGAGCCTCAAAATAATTCTCTTTTTCTTGTATTGCCCTCTCAAAAACGTCCACTGCTTCTTTCGTTTGATTGTTAATTAAATAAAGTTTTCCCAGTTCGGTTAATAAAACTGGATTTGTCGGCTCTAGCTTTTGCGCCTCTTTAAAATAACGTAATGCCGGCTCAAGCGAGCCGATTGCGATTAAACGCACATCACGATAAATTACGCCTATTGTTTCCCAGGCGATTACCGAATTTGGCGCGATAGTAATGCCAAACTCTCCCTCTTTAATGGCTTTTTGAATATTTTCCTGTAATTTTTGTTTCTTTTCATTAGCAATATCGCCGGTGGAACTCGGGTTACTTAAAATATTAATTTCTTCGCGCACTTCCTCAAGATAGTCTTTTGCTAAAGCGATATGATAATTTAAACGCCGAGGATTAAGTTTAGTGGCGGTTATTAAATTACCACGATTGCCCGAAAACCGATAATTATTATAAGCAACATCGGCAAAATAATATTTAGTCTGTAAAAAAATAAAAAATAAAAATAAACCAATCGTTACTGTAAAAAAAGTCATATATATAGAGCGGACATCTTTATACTTATTTAAATCTATAGTTTTTGTCACAAAAATTTTTTCATACGCGAAACGCCAATTTACCATTGCTAATGCTAACAAAAACCAAAATAAAAAATTTAAAGTGATGTTTACTAAATATAATATTTGTACTATAAAAAGGGTAAAAACCGCAAAACTGAAAGCAAATGCCAAATAACTTTCCTCACTTTTAGTGCGGAACATATTTTTTAAAAATATAAAAGTGATAAACAAAAAAGACCCGATCACTACTAAGTAACTTATCGCCCCTAACAGGCCAACGGTTGAAAACAATTCAATCAAATGCATCGGTGTCTTATCAAAACGCAACTGCCAAAATTGCGAATTATTAAATGAGGATGGCCTAAAAGATGAAAAATTATAAGAAAATGTTCCTGGACCGCTACCAAATAATATATTATCTTTAAAACCTTGCCAAACAATATTTTTAGTATAATCAGCAGATAAAAAAACCTCTTGGGGTAAACTATTCCTAAAAATTAATTTATATATATTAAGACCGTTATGACCGCTAAAAAGAAATAAAAATAAAATACTTAAGATAAAAAGGCTAAGCACGGGAGTAATTGATATTTCAATCACACTGTCTTGGTTCTCCCTGTTAATATAAACTATATAAAGAGCGAAGCTAAAAATTGAAGCTAAGCCTATAATTACCGTCATCCAGGCAACCGGGATATTAATTAACAATAAAATTAATAAAGACAACGCAAATAAAATATAATACTTAATATTTAAAGCGAACATTTTCTTTGAGCCTTTTATGTTGTAAGAGTACAGAGCCGTTACTAATACTAAAATAACAGCGGAAAATAATGCTATTGATTCAACTGAGGCGCCAATTGGATTAAAAAAATTAGACTGCAGTATATTTAAAAAACCTATACCACTAAATAATTTTGTTAAAATTCCGCTCAAGGAGCTGAAGCTAATGATAAAAATTATAAAGACTGAAGCGATAAAAATATTAAAAATTTTATGAATTTGCGCCTTATTAATAAAGTGAATCGCTAAAAAATAAAATAAAGCGAAACATATGGTTGAAAGATAAGCATCAGAAAAACGCCCGTAATAGCCGAAAAGCGAGCTAAACCAATCTTTGCTAAAAATGACGGAGATTCCCCAAA